>Ga0265294_10001909_pt1 | contig 27656 bp, 20 predicted proteins | sample MunlanPumphouse3_FD_192504 | JGI IMG/M metagenome (GOLD analysis project Ga0265294, IMG submission 192504) | Groundwater microbial communities from a municipal landfill in Southern Ontario, Canada - Pumphouse #3 | ecosystem: Environmental > Aquatic > Deep subsurface > Groundwater | place...
AGCTGGACGTGTAAAGCGGTACGCGGCTGATGAGGTAATCGGTTGGTGGCCGGGGTTCGCGAAGGTTCTGTGTTCCGGGTGAAAAGGGAAGCAGGCGAGTCGGGAGCGCGGGCGTCCTCGCCCGCAACAACGTTTCGAGCAAAAGGCTGAGCGCGTATTCATCGAGCGTGAGACCGCGCATCTGAATCGCGCGCGACCTTTCTCGGTGCGGGCGGGGACGCCCGCGCTCCCGACTACGCATCGCGCCAAACACGCACTGAACTCGCATCCCCCTGCCACCAACCGATTACGCTGATGAAAAAACCTCCCGGTGTACGCCGGGAGGTTTTTTTTGTATAGTAAGGGCTCTCGTTGATGATAAGCGGCAACGAGTAACGTGTAATCTGGGAGAAACGAATGAAACGTGCATGGCCGGTGTTTTTGGTCTTTCTCGCGATGGGCTTCGGGGATGTCGTGGGACCTTTGGTGACGTTGGTTAAAGAGACCTTCCAGGTGTCCAATTTCACGGCGCAATTGGTGCCGCTGACCGGCTTTCTGATGTTCGGCCTGCTCTCGGTGCCGATGGGTCTGGTGCAGGACCGCAAGGGCAAAAAATTCGTGTTGCTGCTGGGGCTGTCGGTCGCCCTGGCCGGCGCGCTGTTGCCGATCGCCGCGGGCATGTACGGACGCCAAGTGGTGATCGAAGCCGGTGACCTGACGAAGTTCTATGTGGTGCTGGCCTCCATCCTGCTGCTGTGTGCGGGCGCGACGATCCTTCAGGTTTGCGGCAATCCGGTGATGCGCGACGTCTCGCCGCCGGGCACGTTCGCGAGCAACCTGTCGCTGGCGCAGTCGGTGAAGGCGGTCGGCTCGTCGATGGGCTTCCTGCTGCTGCCGCTGGTGGCGAAGCCATTGGGGCTGTCGTGGTCGGTGCAGTATCCGATCTTCGCGGCCGCACTGCTGATCGCACTGTGCACCTGCCTGCCGTTGCGGCTGAAGGTGGAGCGCGAAGAGTCGCGCCAGCCGGCGACGCTGCGTTCATGTTTCACGCTCTTCGGCAAGAACACCTTCGTGTTGACGATGGTGCTCGGCATCTTTTTTTATGTCGGGGCCGAAGTATGCTTTAACTCGGGGGTGCCGCTGCTCTTGAAGGAGCGCTTCGGTCTGGATCTCGAGAACAGCCTCTGGGTGAGCTGGTCGCTGTTCTTCCTGCCGATCCTGGTGGGGCGGTTCGTCGGCGCGGCGATCCTGCGCGTGCTCAAGCCGGCGCTCTTCCTGAAGCTGACCGCCGTGCTGTCGCTGGCGGGGATCGCAGCCGTCTTTAGCGGCGTGCAGGTCCTGACGTACGCCGGGATTGTGGTGGCCGCGCTGGGCTTCGCGAACATCTTCCCGTTGATCTTTTCGATTGCGGTCGACGCGATGCCCGAGCGCGCCAATGAGATCTCCGGCCTGATGATCTCTGCGATTGCGGGCGGGGCCATCCTGCCGCCGGTCATGGGCTGGGTGGTGGACCTCGCCGACAAAAACCAGGTTGTCGGCTTCGCGGTGCCGTTCGCGGCGCTGCTGTTCATTCTCTGGCTGGCCATGACCCAGGCTGCGCGCCAGCAGCCCTCCGCCGGGTAATCGATGGGCGGGGATGCGGGGGGAGCGCGTGTTCGTGCGGCGCGGAGTCGGACGTCTGCCGATTCCGTCAGCCGGTTGAACCCGGGCGCGCGTCAGGCCCACGGCACGGTCGGCACGGAGCGGACCGGCGGCGTGTAGCCCGGCACCATCAGCCGCGTGATGCGCGGCGTGATGTCGGTCAGGCTGCCGGCGTTGGCCTTGAACTCGTCGGAGCCCGGCCCCACCGCCACCAGCGGCACCAGGTTGCGCGTGTGTCCGCGCGTGCCCATCTCTTCGATGTTGCCGTGGTCGCTGGTCAGGATCAGCAGCACGCCGGTGGTCTTGCACAGCTTGACCACCGTGTCGAGGAACAGGTCAAGCATCTTGAGCGTGTCGCAGGCGTGGTCATAGTTGCAGGAGTGGCCGGCGAGGTCGGTCTGAAAAAATTCAAACAGCGTGAAATCGTGCGCCAGCGCCACTTGGAGCAGGTGCTCGGCGGCCTGCTGGGGCGTCGCCGGCGGCACGGCATACCCCTTCTCCAGCAGGCTGTGGCGCGTGATGTCGTGCGACACCGCGAGGTTGGCGAGCAGGTCATCCTGGATGGAAATGGTCTCTGGCTGTGTCAGGGCCATCACGGTGGTGACAGACTTGAAGCGGCGGACCTTCAGGTCGTCCACGCTGTCCACCAGATACGCATCGGCAAACCGGCAGCGCAGCCCCTTGTGCGAAAGCTCCATGAAAAGGTTCCCCTCCTCGATCAGCTTGCGCAAGGTCGGCCCCGGGAAGCCTTCACAGTGGCGTCCCATGACCTGCGAGGCGTTGACGCCGGTAAACATCGCCGTCTGCCCCGTGGCGCTCTGCGGCAGCCCTTTGGTGTCGAGGCAGGCGTCAATCGCGACCGCGTGCTTTTCGATGAGCTGGCAGAGGGCCGGACAGATGCCGGCATGTACCGGATTGTCCGTTGCGGGCTCGCGCAGCCCGACGCCATCAATAAAAAGGAAAAGCACCTTCATTTTTGCTATTATTACACCAATTGATTTGACGCACAAGGCAGAACGGAAAATGCTGGCGTGACAAGGCCCGGGACGCATGCTATTCTACCGACACTTGCAGCGTTTGCGCCGCTCAGGCAGCAGCCGGCGAGGCAATGAAAAAGGAGAAACGACCATGATCAGTAAAAAAATGGCCAAAGCGATCAATGCCCAGATCAACCGGGAATTTTATTCAGCCTTCCTCTACCTCGCCATGGCGAATGACGCGATGGACAAGGGGTTCAAGGGCGCCTCGAACTGGTTCACCATTCAGTTCAAGGAAGAGCAGGAGCATGCGATGAAGTTCGCGGCGTATCTGCAGGACCAGGGCGCAAAAGTCGAGCTGGCCGCGCTGGCCGCGCCGAAGACCGAGTGGAAAGATCTGCTGGCGATGTTCCAAGAGGCGCTCTCCCACGAGAAGAAGGTCACCGCCTGGATCTGCGAGATTAATGACCCCGCGACCACCGAGAAGGACTATGCCACCCAGAACATGCTGCGCTGGTTCATCGACGAGCAGGTGGAGGAGGAGTCCAGTGCCGCGGATGCGATCTGGATGCTCGAGATGAGCGCCGGTTCGAAGGGCGCGCTCTTCATGGCTGACAAGACCCTGGGCAAGCGCAAGGACGATTGACCGTCGGACTCCGGATGCCATGGCGCGCGCACTCATCACAATGCCGCAGGTGGCGGTGCTGCTGCCCACATCGGTGAAGATCTGCCGCGACATGCGCCGGGGCGTCCTTCAGTATGCCTACCGGCACGGCCCCTGGGGCCTGCACCTGATCGAGGGACGCGAGGGCGAGCAGAAGCTCATCCGCATGAAGGAGTGGGGGTGCACCGGTATCATCGGCCGGCTCTACACGCCGGAGCTGGCGAAAGCCGCCTTGGGCGCGCGCCTGCCGCTGGTGGTGATGGACCCCCCGTCGTCGCTGTTGCGCCCTGGGCAGCCGCTGGCGCGCCACAGCGTGGTCAAAAGCGACACCGCCGCCGTCGGGCGCATGGCGGCGGAGTATTTCCTCGCGCGGAAATTCGTGAACTTCGCCTACGTGGGCGAGGTGCACGGCTTGGAGTGGTCGGTCACGCGCGGTGCCGCATTCGCTGAGGCCGTGCGCCAGGCGGGTTTTGATTGCCATCTGTACGGGAACCTTCCGCATGCGGAGCAGGAGGATGCCGGCCTTGAACGCGGCCGGCTCTGCGCCTGGCTGAGCGACCTGCCCAAGCCGGTGGCTCTGCTGGCGGCGATGGATAATCGCGGGCGGCAGGTCCTGGACGCCTGCGCGCGCGCCGGCATCGCGGTGCCGGCCGAGGTCGCGGTGCTGAGCGTGGACAATGACGAGGACCTCTGCGAGACCACCCAGCCGCCGATGTCGAGCATCCTGTTTGATGCCGAGCGAGCCAGCTACGAGGCCGCGCAGGTGCTGGACGGCCTCATGCGGCGCGCGGGCCGCAAACGTTCGACCATCACGTACGGGCCGCTGCGCGTCGTGTCGCGGCGCTCGACCGAGGCGATGCAGATCGGCGACGGCATGGTGGTGCGCGCGCTGGAGTTTATCGCCCTCAACGCCTGCTCGGGCATCAGCGTGCCGGATGTGGCGCGCCATGTTTCGGCCTCGCGCCGCCTCATCGAGATCCGGTTCCGCGACTCGCTGGGCCATACGATTCTGGACGAGATCCAGCGCGTGCGCCTCGAACGCGTCTGCACGCTGCTGCGCGAGACCAACCGCCAGATCGGCGAGATCGTCCACGCCTGCGGCTTCGATTCCGAGAGCCATGTCAGCGCCCTCTTCCGCCGGCGGTTCGGTTGCACCATGCGTGACTACCGAAAGACGCGCTGAAGCCTTTTTTGCACGTTTTTTTCGAACGATGCCATTGAGACCGCCCAGCGGAAGCGCTAAGGTATGCGCGGGAGTACCGTTATGACAGTTTGTGTTTCGAAAGATTCTGAGGAGATGGCGCGCGCGGCGGCTGCGGATGCGGCGGCGGCGCTCAGGCAGGCCGTGGACGCGCGCGGCGAGGCCCGGCTGATCGTGGCGACCGGCGCCAGCCAGTTCGGGTTTCTGCAGGCGCTGACGCAGGCGCCCGGCATCGCGTGGCCGCGGGTCACGGCGTTTCACTTGGATGAGTACGTGGGGCTGCCGGTCACGCACCGCGCCAGTTTCCGCGCCTATCTGCGCCAGCGCTTCGCCGGAGCGCTGCCGGCCCCGCTGCGCGCCTTCGTCGAGGTCGACGGCGAGGCGGCGGATCTCGCGGCGGAGTGCGGCCGGCTGAAGCGGCTGATCGAGGCCGCGCCGATCGATGTCGCATGTGTGGGCATCGGCGAAAACGGCCATCTCGCCTTCAATGACCCGCCTGCCGATTTCGAGGCCGAAGCCGCGTATCTGGTCGTGGCGCTGGACGAGGCCTGCCGCCGCCAGCAGGTGGGCGAGGGCTGGTTTGCCTCGCTCGACGAGGTGCCCTCACAGGCGCTCTCGATGTCCATCCCGCAGATCATGAAGAGCCGGCACATCGTCTGCACGGTACCGGACGCGCGCAAGGCGGAGGCCGTTAAAGGTGCGGTGGAAGGGCCGGTCACGCCGCTCTGCCCGGCCTCGGTCCTGCAGCGGCATCCGTCATGCGCGCTCTATCTGGACCGCGCGTCCGCTTCGGCGCTACAAAGTGGCGGGGACGCTTAAATGCCGTCGCCGTCTTTCACGAGCCGGAATTCGGCCTGCTTCCCGGCGCCGGCGGCATCTTTCCAGCTCACGCGGTACGTGCCTTTGAAGCCGCGGAAGGCGACTTTGCCGTTCGCGTCGGCCTTGAGCGTCAGACGCGTCTTCCATTCGTTGTTGATCAGCGTGTTCATGGCATGGAAGGCCGGTTTGGGCGCCATGTCGCGCGAGAACAGGCCGGAAACCGAGGGCTCGCCCGGCGCGCCGCAGTCATCCACCACGTTCCACCAGGTAATGCCCATCATCGGCCCCACGCTGAACCAGGTGCGGTAGAGGTTGCGCGTGAGCACCGCCTGGATCTGCTGGCCGCGCGCGTCGTTGTTGGGCGAGGTGATGGTGATCTCGCTCAGGTGCAGCGGCAGGCCGGCCTTGGCCAGCGTGGCCATCGTGTCCCAGATCTGCTGCGGCGTGTTGACCGGCATGCCGATGGTCTGGCCGTCAGCCAGTTTCAGGCAGTCCTGCGGGTTGAACAGGTGCATCTGCGTGCCCATGATGTCGATCCGGCAGCCGCGCGCGCGCAGATCGTTGACTTGGCGCGTATAGGCCTCTTTGTTCAGATAGTCATTGATGTTGAGCTTCACGGTTTTCGGGAAGAGCGGCCCGACGGTCTGGAACGCCTGCCACGTGTAGTCACCCGGCATCAACCCGTAACTGCTCTTGCAGATCGCATCGCCCGGCACCATCAGGCCCCGGCTGAAATCGGTGGCGCTCTCGTTGACCACGTCCCAACTGTGGATGCGGCCCTGGTAGCGCTGCGCCAGTTCCGCGGCGCGCTTTTCGAACAGGCGCTTCATCTCGCGCGTGTAGACCGGGATCAGCTCGGCGATCTGCGCGGGGGTCAACTTGGCCAGCCCTTCTTTGCCGAGCTTCAGGATCTTCTCTTTCTCGTCGGCCGGACAGAAGGTCTCGAACAGCCACTCCGGATGATGCCACTTGCGGTTGCCCCAGATGATCGGATGGCCGTGCAGGCGGATGCCTTTGCTCTCGCAGAACGCGACAGCCGGCTCGGCGGCCGGGCGGCGCCAGTGGGTCTCGTTCTTCGGATCTTTGCAGGCGTCCCAATAGGCTGCGGTGTCGCGCTCTTCCGCCGCGAAGCGGGGTTTGCCGGGCTCCAGCTCAAACTTTTTCCAGTAGAAAGCGATGGTCGCGGAGTTGAAAAGCGTCCCGTACAGCTCTTCGTACTTCCGGTTGCGTTCGGCCGTTCCCAGTTGTTTGAAGTTGAAGATGTGCGCGCCGAAGATAAACGCGTGCGAGATCTGCTCGACCTTGACCTCCGCGCCGGCCGGCACGCCGGACAGCGTGAGGGCGGCGTCCGCCTTGCGGTTCTGGTCGATGCGGCGGTCGATCTCGCGCTGGACCTCTGGGTTCCAGATCTTCCAGTAGGCGTCGCTCATCGCCGGATTCTGCTCTTGCGCCAACGCCAGCGCCGCCGCCAGCATGCCCCATCCCATCACTGCATGTTTCATAGGTGTGTTTCCTCCCGCGGTTTCCGCAATGGTCCGGCGTCACTGACGCCCGACGCCTGTTTTGTCATCAGTGTAACGGCGCGGGCGCAAACAAACCACTGTCTTTTGCGCAAAAAAAATCTCGGTTTTGCGCAATGTGGGCGGGACGCCAGAAACAGCCGCAATCCATGACATGTCCAGCGGCTGGACGAGCAGACGCTCGTCCCTCCCGCGCCCAGCACGGAACACCGATCCCAGTTCAACGTCGCCACTGCTGCTCGGCGTGCACCGTGCCGTCTGAGCCGAGACAGCGGATCGCCAGGCGGCGCGCGTCGGCGTCGACGCGGATGACGGTCGCTTTCTCCAACGGATGGGCCCCGCCGATGAAGACCGGCCAGCGGAAGCCGCGCGCGGCGTCCGGGCAAGGCGCGACCCGCTCGGCCTTGTGGTTGTGCCCGCTGATGACGGCATGGACGCGGCCTTTGTCGAACAGCGGCGCGAAACGCTCGCGCATGCGCCGCGCCCCGTGCCAGAGTTCCTCTTCGGGCACGCGCCAGTCCGGCGGGATGTGCACGACCACGAGCCGCCACGCCGCCTGGCGGAAGGCCGGCGTCTCGATTTCACGCGCGAACCAGGCGAGCTGCGTCTCCATGTAGCGGTCGAAATCCACCAGCCCGCTGTACTCGGGACTGGTGTCGGGCTTGTCCTCGCCGCAGTCGAGCAGCACCACGCGCGCGGCGCCGAAGGTCATGGCCGTGTAGAACCGACCGTCCGGCAGGGTCAGATAGTCCTTGAGCCTGCGTGCCGCGGCCCCCCGCGTCTCGTGGTTGCCGCGCAGGAAAAAGCAGGGAATCCCGCGCGCCGTGAACCAGGCCATGGGCTGCAAGAGGTGCTGCGCGATCTCGGCTTCGCTCTGCGGGTCCTGCAGCACGTCGCCGTTCAGCACGGCGAAATCGATCGGCGCGCCGGCCTGGTTCAGCAGCGGCTGATAGAGCGCCGTGCGGTTGTGGATGTCATTGAAGACGATGAACGACACCGCGCCGTCCGGACGGGCCAGCGCCGGCAGGATGCGCTCCTGCGAACGCGCGGGCTCGTCGAAGGCCACCTTGTAGGGCTTGAACGAGGAGATCGCGCGCGAGCGGGCGCGGAACCGGAGCGGGCGCGAGGGGTCATAACCCTCGATGACCGCCCGCTGCGCGGTGCCGTTGGCCTGCCGCAGGCCGTCCTCGGAGAACCAGGCCTCTTGCCAAGCGACCGGCTGTCCGGTGTCGAAGGTTTGCGTCCACTCGACCACGCCGTCCGCCGGCAGCGACGTGAGCCAGCCGATGCCCAGCCGCCCCGCGCCCATGAGCTGCGCCCAAGGCTGAACCGCGATCATCCCTTGCGTCGCCTGCGCGCGGATCGCGGCCAAGCCTTCCGCTTCCGCCGTGCTGACCGCGCTTTGCGCCGACGCCGCCCCCGCGATCAGGCAGGCGGCCCACATGCTCCGTTGAAGACTCTTCATGATCCCCTCCCTTTGGCGTGTATTCAAGCACAGGGCGGCGGGACGCACAAACAGAAATATTTTTTTGCATGTTGCGCCGCGCATTTGCATGCGCGAACAGCATGTTTCAGGTTCACAACCGCGCGGGGTTGTGGCTTAATGGAAGGCGTTTGAACATCAGGGTGTGTTTCACGAGGGGAGGATCGGCATGGCGAACGGGTTGGCAGTTGCGGATTATGCGATCATCGCGGGTTTTTTTGCCGTCATGCTCGGCATCGGCTTTTACTTCAGCGGGCGCATGAAGAGCATGGCGCAGTTCTTCGGCGGCGGCAAGCAGGTCCCGTGGTGGCTAGGCGGGGTGTCGTTCTACATGGTCAGCTTCAGCGCGCTGGCCTTTGTCATGCACACCGAGATGGTCTACAAGTATGGGCTGGTCTCGCTGATCCTGAGCTGGCTGGCGGTGCCTGCCGCCGCGTTGAGCGCTTGCCTGTTCGCGCGCCGCTGGCGGCGCGTGGCCGAGACCAGCCCGCTCGAATACATTGAGGCGCGCTATGGCCTCGGCATGCGCCAGGGGTTGGTCTGGCTGGGTCTGCCGACGCGCCTGCTGGATGACGCGCTCAAGCTCTTCGCCATTGGCACGGTGGTGTCGGCGGGGCTCGGCTTCCCGTTTGAGACCGCAATCATTCTCTGCGCGGCGATTATCCTGGGCTACACCTTTATGGGCGGGCTGTGGGCCGCGCTGGTCGCGGATTTCGTGCAGTTCTCGGTGCTGGTCGCGGCGGTGGTGATCCTGCCGTTTCTCTCATTTTCGCGCGCGGGGGGCATCGGGAACGTGATGGACGCCCTGCCGGACGGCTTCTTCAGTCTGACGCGTCCGGGAGCGGGATACCCGTTCGTGTATCTGCTCTGCTACTTCACGCTGCTGTTCCTGAACTATTCCACCTCGTGGGCGCTGGCCCAGCGCTACTATTCATCGGAAAACGATCGCAGCGCACGCAAGGTCGGCCTGCTGGTTGCGGGGCTGTATCTGGTCGGCACGCCGCTCTTTTACCTGCCCGCTTTCGGGGCACTGGTGTTTCTGCCGGAGGTGGCCAACACCAAGGACGTTTATCCGCTGATCTGCCGGACCGTGCTGCCGATCGGGATGCTGGGCATGGTGATCGCCGCGATGTTCTCGGCCACGATGTCGACGCTCGCGGGCGACTACAACGCGGTCTCTTCTGTGCTGACCAACGACCTCTACAAGCGCTTGATCGGACGGGACCTCTCCGACCGGCACCTGCTGGTGGTGGGGCGCGTGAACACGGTGCTCGTCGGGCTGGTCGTGCTGGGCATCACGCTGGTGATGCGCACGCTGCAGGGGTCGGGCGATCTGTTCAACACGATGGCCAAGGTGTTCGGCCTCTTTCTGCCGCCGGTTGCGATTCCGATGCTGCTGGGCATGCTGACGCCGCGCATCTCGGCGCGCGGTGCCCAGGCCGGGCTGTTCACCGGCATCGCGGCGGGGCTTGCCGCGTTTGTGCTTGGCGCGTGGCATCCCGCCCTGCGGCGTGCGGAGTTTCTCACCTTCTGGACCGCCGGCGTCACGCTGCTGCTGATGGCCGCGGTTTCCGCCTGTGCGCCGGACACCGGCCGGCGGCGCGAGCAGGTGCTGGCCTTTTTCACGCGCTTCAAGGCGGACGGCCCTGTTGAAACCGAGACACGGCAGCAGGGCGCGGACACCTCGTTCCTGCCGGTCATCGCGGTCGGGATCGCGGCGGTCGGCGTGATTCTGATCGCGGCGGTGGTGTTGACCGGCGGACTGGCGAAAGGCTATCTCAGCGTATGCATCGGCGTGGTGCTGCTGGCGGTCGCCGCGGCCTTTTGGGCCGCCGCGCGCAGGCGCCGCTGAGAAGTCCGGCTAGTCGCGTTTCAGGACGTGAGTCGCGTGCAGGGCATAAACGCCGCGCAGGTCCTTGGCATACTCGCGCAGCACGCGCTCGGCCGCGCCGTCGCAGTCGCCGCAGCGGAAGAGGGCGCGCGCCACCGCCAGCTCGCGCAGGCAGAGGGTCCGCTCGTTGCCGCTGCCGGCGCCGAAGCCGCCGGCCGGTGAGATGTCCACCACGTTGACCTTCGCGTGCCCGCCGATGCCCGGCTTCGCCAGCAACGCGGCGAGCGGTCGCGCTGCGGCCGGATCGCCCAGCGCCTCCAGGGCCAGCGTCACGGCGCGGATGCGTGTGAACGTCGATGACGCGTCCAGCTTGGCGACTTCGTTGAGAAGCGGCTCCAGCGCGCGCGCGTCCTTCGTGCGTCCCAGCGCGACGATGAGGCTGTCCGCCTCGCTCATGCGCCGCCCGAACGCGCTTTCGCCGCTGACGCTCAGGCCGAGCCCGGGCTGGCGCCCGGCCACCACCGCCGCCAGCGTCTCGGCACCGGCCGGATCGCCCATGATGCCCAGCACGTGCGCGTAGACCAACCGTTCCGAGTGCGTGCGCGCCGACGCATACGCCTGGCGCATCAGCGGCCGCGCCTGCTCCCATTGCGCCAGCACGAGGCTCACGCCCTTGTAGCCGGTGCCCAGCTCCTTGACCGCCACGGCCAGACGCTCGGCATCCACGAAGGCGTTGTCGCGCCACCCCAGAACCTCCTGCGGCAGGTTGCCGATCTCCACAAGATGCCGCTGCAGGGCTTGGATGTCGATCGTCCGGAACGTTTTGCCCGCGCGCGCGGCCGTTGCACCGGCCACGCCCGCGACATAACCCATGTTCTGGACGTCCGGCTGCATGCGCAGGATCGGCATCGCGTCGCGATGCGCGCTGATGCCGATGCCGACCGCCATCAGGCCTTCGATCCCTTGGGGCAGCAGCGCCCGGTACGGCACATTGGCCGAGAAGATACTGCGAGCGTGAGCGCCTTTCTCGGCGATCGGCTCACTCACGTAGCAGATCTCTGCCACCGAGTAGCCGTGGCTGTCGAAATTGCTGCGCGCCTGCGCGATGGTGTCGGGGAACGTCCGTCCGTTGAGGATGTCCAGCGGCGTCACCCAGCAGTCGCCCACGATGCGCTGCCGCTCGCGGCTTTCGACGAGCTGCGAAACGTCCCACACGTTTCCGGCGCCCGCGCGTCCGCGCACGCCGAAGAGCCACAGGTCTGCGGCGTCGCAGTCGTTCACGTAGCCGAAATCGGAGTTGATGTAGCTCGCGCCCAGCTTGCGCGGCGAGAGCCCCACGCCTTGCACGGCCAGCTCCTCCGCGCCCACAAACACGCAGGGGGCACCTGCCGCGGCCGCGATCTCGGCGTTGCCGGTGGCGTCCACGACGCTCCGGGCGAGCACCACGCCGCGTCCGAACGGCGTCGCAACCACCACGCCGGTTACGCGACCGTCCTGCACCAGCGCGCCGCAGCCCATTGCGCCGAACCAGATCTCCGTGCCGGCCTTGCGGTTCTCGCGGCGCCACCATTCGGACTTGCCCACCACATGCACCGCCGCGCCCAGCTCTGTCACGCCTCGGTCGTGCTCGGCGGTGAAGCCGCACGCGTTGCCGTACCAGTATTTGCCGATCATGCCGAGTGTGCCCACGCCGCCGAGCCCGTATAGATGCTCGATCAACAGCGTCTTGGCGCCCTGCCGCCCGGCGCTGATACCCGCAGGCGCGCCCGCCGTGCCGCCGCCGACCACCACGACGTCATACTCGCCGAGCACCGGCAGCGCCGTGCGCGCAGACGGAACGGTCGGCAGCCCGCTGAGAAAGGGGCGCGGGCCATTGAGCGACTCCCGCACCTCGCCCGCCGCGACGGCGGCTCCGGCTGCGCCCTTGAGCGACACGCCGTCCGGTCGCGGCAAGGCCCGCGCCTCGCCCGCCGCCGCCGTGCCCACTCGCTCGCCCGCCGTCATCAGCGCCAGCGGTCGCAGCAGCCGCTCGGCCGCTTTGCGCGGCATGTCCGCGCATCCGCCCAGCACGTACAGCCGAGCCATGCCGGCGGGGCGGAAACAGCCGAGGTCGATCTTCGCCGCGCCCGGCCACGCGCCGGCGAGCGGAGCGGCGGCCTTCACCGGATCGGGCGGGATTTGAAAGAGCGTGTCCGCGCCTTCCAGGAGCGACGGCACAAACGTCCGGTCACGCGCTACCTGCTCGGCTTCTGCGAACGCGCGGCAGGAACCATCGCGCATCGGGATCGTCAGGGTGCACGTATACGCGCGCCCCGGCACGCGTGTCCCCTTGACCGTGTAGCCGCCCAGGGTGACGGGCGCGTCGTAAGTGCCCGGCAGGGGGTGTGCGGTCATGCCGTCCGCGGCCGGTGCCGAGCCGGCGATCACGACCCGTGTGAAACGCTGCGGTCCGGCCGGATAGGGCGCAAAGGCGGCGCCCGCCAGGCGCGCCACGGTCGCGCGCTCGGTCGCGTCGATGATGACCTTGGCCACCACGGCCTGCCGTCCGCTGCGGTTCGCCATCACGATGCCCGCCGGGTTCCCCGCCGCGTCACGCAGCAGGTCCGTCGCGTACGCGCTGGTCAGACAGGCCGCGCCGCTTTCCAGCAGCGCCTGGTCCAGCGCCCGCTTCACACGCAGCGGCGTCGGGGTGACCACCGTCACGCCGGCACCCTTCGCCATGACGGCCAATTCGCTCACCAACTGCCGCTTGGCGCCGGGCTTGATCTTCACCGCCACTTTGACGGCGCGCACCGCCCGGTCCAGCGCCGCCGCGTAGCGCAGCCTGTTTTCGGTGTCGCCCGTAGGCCGCACGGTGAGGGGAATCGCCGCACTCCACGTCCGGCCGTCTGCGCTGACGGACATGTGGACAGACCCCGTCTCAAAATCACCTGCGCGCTTGAACGCGATCACCTCCACGCTGTCCACGGCCTGTACGCTGCCCAGGTCCGCCGTGATCGCCACATCGCCTGCGAACTCGACGGTATGGTGCTGCACGTCGTCGGACAGGCCGTCGCACAGCATGCCGCCGTTATCCTTGTGTTTGCCGCCGCTGGGCGCGTCGGCCGTGTATGAAAAGGGCAGGCGCGCTTCGCTGGGAACATAGATGGCTCGGGCGAGGGGCGATTCGGGGGTTTCACCGTCTTCGAGCCAGAGCCGCAAGCAACCGGCGATGTCGTCGCCCAGATACGGCCGCGGCGCGGCCAGAAAGACTGTGGCACCGGCCTGGGCGGCTGCCTGCGCCGCCGCCACGGCGCCGCATGAGCCGCCGACTACCACGACATCGACCTCTTGCCAGACGGGGATCGCCCGTTCGGACTCCGTCACCGCCGCCGCCCTGACTCCAGCCGCCGTCACGGCGAACATCATGATGGCTGGGGTCGCGTTCAGAGCCAGTCGCCGGAATAGGGTTTCAGCACGCTTCTTCAGCCCCGGCTCCCGGCGTGCACGGGTCATCGCATTTTTGATCATGAGTATCCCTCCATCGTCGAGATACAGTGAGCCACAAATGGGGTGCATATGCAAGTCCCTTCCTGTACTTGGGCGCATGGCAGTTCTGTTGGTGGATACCCTGCTTATTCGTAATCCTAATCCTAATCCTAATCTTAATCTTAATCTGCTCGTCGCCGATTGTCGGCCTCATATTCGGCCGGCTCCTCATGAACACGATCAGCGGAGGTGCTGCGGATCAAGCCCACCCGCATCGAGACGATGGGCACCAACATCACGATGTGTTTCCAGGAGATCTCCAACCCAAGCCGCAAATCGAATCGCTTCCTGATAGACAGACAGCTTCTCGTGATCAAAGCTCGTTTTCATGGGCGCAGTCCACTCTCGAGAAAGTCCGATGTGCGAGATTAAGATTAAGATTAAGATTAAGATTATGATTGATTAGTCTCAACAGAACTGCCATGCGCCCGTCAGTTCGCTGACCCGAAAAGTCCCGTATACTTCTCCCGTGCGGATGTGGTATCATCAAAAACACTTTTTAACCCCCAATAAGGATGGACGTGACATGAACAAGAAGACTCTGCGTGATGTGGACCTGAAGGGCAAGCGCGTCGTGATGCGCGTCGATTTCAACGTGCCGATCAAGGAAGGCTCGATCAAAGACGACACCCGCATCAAGGGGGCACTGCCTTCGATCAAGCATGTGCTGGACAACGGCGGCAGCCTGGTGCTGATGAGTCACCTCGGCCGGCCGAAGGGCAAGGGCTATGAGGCAGAATTCTCGCTGAAGCCGGTGGCCGAATATCTGGCCAATCTGCTGGGCCTGCCGGTTGTTTTTGCGCCGGATTGCGCGAACGCCGACGCCGAAGTCGCGGCGCTCCAGCCCGGCGGTATCGTGATGCTTGAGAACACCCGCTTTTACAAGGCCGAGGACGGCAAGGTCAAGCCGGCCGAGGGCATGAGCGAAGAGGAGCTGAAAGCGAAGAAGTCCGAGTTGAAGGCGAAGCGCGAAGAGCTGGCCAAGAAGCTCGCTTCTTACGGCGACATCTACTGCAACGACGCCTTCGGCACCGCGCACCGCGCCCACGCCTCCACGGCCGTGATCTGCCAATTCGTCAAAGAGAGCGTGGCGGGCTTCCTGATGGAGAAAGAGATCGAGTATCTGGGCAACGCGGTCGAGAAGCCGACCCGGCCGTTCGTGGCGATCCTCGGCGGCGCAAAGGTGTCGGACAAGCTGGCGGTCGTCAAGAACCTGCTGGACAAGGTGGATACGCTGATCATCGGCGGCGGTATGGCCTACACCTTCCTCAAGGCGCAGGGGCACGACGTCGGCAACTCGCTGTGCGAGCAGGACCAGCTCGACTACGCCCGCGACATGATCGAGAAGGCCAAGGCCAACGGCAAGCAGTTCCTGCTGCCGGTCGACAATGTGGCTGCGGACAAATTTGACGCCGAGGCCAACACGCAGATTGTCGGCAACGACATCCCGGCCGGCTGGATGGCGCTGGATATCGGCCCCAAGACCACCGAGCTGTATGCGGCCGCGATCAAGGGCGCGAAGACGGTGGTGTGGAACGGGCCGATGGGCTGCTTCGAGATGAAGAAGTTCGCGGGCGGCACCACGGGCGTCTGCCAGGCCGTGGCCGCGAGCGGCGCGGTGTCGATCATCGGCGGCGGCGACAGCGTGAGCGCGGTCAACAAGAGCGGCCTGGCCGACAAGATGACGCACATCTCCACCGGCGGCGGCGCCTCGCTCGAGTTTCTCGAAGGCAAGGAACTGCCCGGCGTGGCGGCGCTGAGCGACAAGTAAGACGGTCATGATCAATGAACGCGAACTGGAACGGCGTTCGTCAGCGGTCACGCTGTCGGACATGGAGATCTTTGTATTTCCTGAGCTGATGTACAGCCTGGTGCTGGCGAACATCATGTCGCCGCGGCTCTGGCAGTGGCGCGACGACCCCTGGTTCAAAGGGGTGCGCAAGATGAAGCCCTACCGCCGGCTGCAGCGTCTCAAGCAATACATCATGGACCACTACGTCTTCAATCTTGATTTGGAGACGTGGGGGTTGACCAGCCAGGCGCGCGAACTGGCGCGGTTCTCGCCGTTTCTTTCGCCCGAGGTGATCGCGCAGTCCAACGCGTTGTTCGGCTACCAGGGGGACTCTTACTACTTCGACATCGACATCCGCACGCATTTCGGCCTGGACAAATACGGGGCCGATGTGATCCCGTACTGGAAAACCGAGACGGTGGAGGCGATGGACGCCTTCCGGCACAAGCCGGGCTACGCAACCGGCGCGGGCGAATGCGTGTCGCTGGCGGCGCTCTATGCGGCGGCGCTCTACGTGGTGGCCGGCATCCCGCTCGAGCAGGTGTACCTGATGGCCACGCCGCTGCACTCGCAGAACTTCGTGGATGTGGATGAGGGCGTGCTGATCAACAACCGCCGGCTGGTGACCAAGGCGATGTGGTTCAACGGCACGCAGATCTCCGGCCAGGCGCGCCGCGCGCTGGAGAACGAGCGGGTCACGATCGTCTCCCACCTGAGCGGTTGGATCCACACGCTCTATCCGGAGGCCTCGATCGATCCCGCCGCGTACGGCGGCTTTGCCGACCGCCTGCGTGCCTATCTGACCACGCACTTGACGCCGGAAATTCTGGGCAACTTCCTGCGGCAGAATCCGCGCTGCCGGCAGTGCTTCGTGCTGCGCTGGCCGATTCGCGGCGCGGACCGGTACGTGACGCTGGACCAGGCCTTCAGCTTCGAGCAGGAGAGCGCCTACAAGGTGACGGACGGCACGCGCGAGAAGCTGCTGGCGATGATTCCGCAGGAGACGTTCGCGGCGTCGTGCTGTCCGTGCAAGATCGTGCTGAACGACATTGAGACGTTTGTACGGGAGCGGTCGATCGACATCTGCGACCCGGCCGATCTCAAGGCGCTGCGCGAGCGGATCGGCGATGCCTGCATGAGCGGGGCTGAAATGGTGGATCAGTTGGTGCGCTTTTGCCACACCGAGCCGCGCCTGCCGTCCACCGACGTGCGTTTTACGCCGGAGGAGGCGCCGCTGGCATTGTCGGCCGACATGACGCGCGAAGAGGTGATTGCCCATGTGGCATCGTTGCGCGCGCGCAACGTGACGGCCGACATGGCGTTCTATGCGTGGCGCGATCTGGCGAGTACGCCGGCGGCCCCTTTCATCAAAGCGGCCATGGCGCGCAACCCGGTGAGCGCGGCGGCCTTGGCCGGGCTGTCCGACGAAGAGGTGGCCGCACGCGTCGCGGCGCTGCCGGACACATCGATCTACGACGAAGACACGCGGCTGGCCCAGCCGGACGAAGTGTGGAACTTCGGACGCGGGGACGGCTTCGAAAAGGCGCTGCTGGTCGCGAACGTGGCGCGTAGCCGCGGTGCCGGGCCGCTGCGCCTGACGCTGGCCGGCAGCGAGGCGGTGCTGACCGATGCGGAGGGTGCCGAACGGTGCCGTTTCGCCGCGCGGAAGCGTCCGGCCGAGACGAGCTGGCTGCTCTGACGCGCTTGGCATGGCTCCTGCGGATCAATACACGAGCCGTGCGGGTTGATTCAGCCCGTCCGGACGGTGACAAGTTCAAATCAGTGGATTTGCGCCAAAAGCCGCCAGGATCGGACATTCGGGGTGCGCACAGAAGAACGCAGCAGGCTGCGTAGGCTGTGTCGGCATGTACTCAGGTCCGCCACGTCGGGGGACGTGGCGGACCGTGCTTTTTTCCCGACAGAAGTTTAAAAGTCTGTAATTTTCGGTTTTTCGTGTTGCATGCGCGGGAACGGTGGGGTAAACTGTCTGCATCCTCATGTTATAAGGAGATTTTCCATGAAGCGAGTTCTTGGTTTTGCTGGTGTGTTGGCCTTGGCGGCCTTTGCGTTCGTGCGCGCTGACGAGCTGGGCGATGCGCCCCGTTGGTATGTGAGTCCCGGTGTCGGCATGATGTTTTTTGAAGGCAATCAGCCGGTCGACGAGGGGTTGAATCTGTTGCTCCGGTTGGGGTATGACATTTCTGAGCACTGGTCGGTGGAAGGTGGCGTTTCCTGGGCGCCCAACATCACCAGCAACGGCCGCGACGGGCGTGACGACGGTGCGGGCGGCGGAGGCAGCAGTAACATCGGTTCCTGCGATTTCGGCGGTTCGGGCGGTGGTTCCGTCGGCGGCTTGGGTTACGACGACGGCGTGGGCGGTCAGAGCATCCGCGGCGCTTTTGTGGACGGGCTCTACCACTTCAACCGTTACAATCGGGTTGATCCTTATCTGACGGCCGGTTTCGGCTATTACCGGGCGAATGACAAAGTGTTCTGCGAGGGCAGCGAGTACAGCGTCTCCGGGCCGCGCGTCGGCGCAGGCGTGATGTATCACCTGGACGACCGCTGGTCGCTGCGTGCCGACACCCGCGCGTTCATGGCGCTGGATCAGACCTGCGAGTTCATCTACACCGCCGATGCCGGTGTCGCCTACCGTTTTGGCGGTGCGGGCGAGGGAACGGCGGCGGGCGCGGGCGCTGCGGCGCTGGCCGGGCTGCCGAAGGATTCCGACGGCGACGGCCTGACCGATGACGAAGAGGCGAAGCTCGGCACGGATCCCTTCAACAAGGACACGGACGGCGATGGCCTGACGGACGGCGATGAGGTCAAGGTGTACAAGACCAACCCGCTCAACCCCGACACCGATTTCGACGGGCTCAAGGACGGCCAGGAGGTCTTCACCTACAAGACCAACCCGCTTGACCGCGACACGGACAAAGGCGGCGTGGCGGATGGGCACGAAGTGATCGAAGACCACACCAACCCGCTCGATCCGTCAGACGACCTGATGCTCTTTGAGGTCTACATCCAGTTCGATTATGACACCACGGTGATCAAGCCGGAGTACTTCGACGAGATCGGCCAGGTGGTGCGCGTGTTGCAGCGCAATCCGCAGGCCACGGCGGTGATTGAGGGCCATGCGGACCGCCGCGCCCGTTCCAGCGAGAAGTACAATCAGGACCTCTCCGAGCGCCGCGCGCAGGCTGTGAAGGCCTACATGGTCGGCAAGGGCGTGGCGGACGGACGCCTGACGCCGCGCGGGTACGGCTTCAGCCGCCCCAAGGTGCAACCGGACCTGGTCAACGGCAATCCGGAGAACCGTCGCGTGGAGATCTATATCCGCGGCGCCGGCACGAATGCTGACAAGGTCAAGTATGTGAATCCGTAACGCGCTGCGCGGGATTACGGATCCATTGACAGAGGGCCGCAAGGAAACCGTGGTTTCTTTGGCGGCCTTCTGCTATCATTCGGCGCAATGAAGATCATTGAGCGATATGTCTTGCAAGCCTTCCTGGCCGCGTTCTTCCTGGCTTGGCTGGTGCTGTCGTTCGTGCTGACGATCGGCCTGCTGGTGCGGATCACACGCCTGCTGATCGAAGGGCTGCCCCTGCGCGCGATCGGACTCTTCCTGTTGGTCGGGCTGCCGGAAACGCTGACGTTGACGGTGCCGATCGCCCTGCTGGTCAGCGCGCTCCTGGTCTTCAGCCGTCTGTCGGCCGACAGCGAGATCGCGGCGATGCGCGCATGCGGCGTGAATCTGCTGCACGTGATGCGCTGGCCGGTCCTGGTGGGCCTGCTCTGCACCCTGTTCGGCTTTTATATCAACAATGAAGTGGTGCCCCGCAGCCACGACGTGCGACGCAACCTGAAGTCTCTGATCAGCGTCGATGTCGGGCTCGACCTGCTGGAGCCAGGGCGCATGATCGACGATTTCCCCAAGCTGAAAATCTTTTTTGAACGCAAAGAGGGGAATTGGTTGCATGACCTGCTGGTCTTTGATTACAGCCGCGAAGAGGTCACCCGTGAAATCCGCGCCGGGAAGGCACTGGTGTCCACCAACGGAACCGACATCGTGCTGGACATGTATGAGGTGCGCGTCGATCCGATTGAGGTCGGGCGGCCGGGGGTCGCCACCGCGAGCCGTTTTCAGCACGTGATCCCCGACGCCATGCGCCAGCGCGCCTACAAACGCAAGGAGAAGGACTTTCGTTTTCAGGAACTGCGGGCGGCGATCCGTGATCTCCGCGCCAACGACAAGGCGCTGCCGCGCACGGTACAGCGCAAATTGCTGAGTGTCCACCGCACGGAATTCCAGCTCCGCCTGGTCTATGCGTGTGCCTCGATCTGCTTCGTGCTGGCCGGCACCCCGCTCGGCATCCGGTCGCACCGCAAAGAGTCCACCATCGGCATGGCCATCAGCCTGGTGGTCGCGATGTCCTACTATCTTTTTGTGATCCTGTTCCAGTCGATGGACAAGCATGACTGGGCGCGCCCTTATGTGCTCATCTGGTTGCCTGTGGTGATCTGCGGCATCCTGGTGAGCTATCTAATCCCGAAAAACCTTTAGCATGCATGTGCATGGCGAGACAAGGAGTATGAACATGGCGACGATTCATCCGACAGCGATTGTGGATCCGCAGGCGAAACTGGACGGCGACGTGACGGTCGGTCCCTACGCGATCATCGGCCCGCACGTCACGATCGGGGCCGGCAGCGACGTCCAGGCGCATGCGTTTATCAGCGGCCACACCACGATCGGCCAGCGCTGCCAGATCTTTCCCTTTGCCTGTGTCGGCATGAAGACGCAGGACCTCAAGTTCAAAGAGGGCGACATCACTTATGCCGAAATCGGTGACGAGACAGTGCTGCGTGAATTTTCCACCGTGCATCTCGGCACGAAGCCAGGTGAGGTCACGCGCGTGGGGCAGCGCTGTCTGGTCATGGCCTACTGCCACATCGCGCACGGCTGCAACGTCGGCAACGACGTGATCATGTCCAACTTGGCCACGCTGGCCGGCGAGGTCACGATCGAGGACCACGCGGTCCTCGGCGGCATGGCGGGCGTGCACCAGTTCTGCCGCGTCGGGACCTTCGCAATGATCGGCGGCGCCACCAAGATCCGCCAGGATTGCCCGCCTTACATGGTGGTGGATATGACGGACGACGGGCCGCGCGTCGTGGGCCCCAACGTGGTTGGCCTGCAGCGCTCCGGGTTTGCGGCCGAGGTGCGCAGCGCACTGAAAGAGGCGTTCAAACTGATCTACCGCGAGGGGCTCAACCGCACCCAAGCGCTGGAGCGCATTAAATACGAGGTGGCCGATCTGCCGGAAGTGCGCCGGCTGGTTGAGTTCTACCAGAAGAGTCAGCGCGGCGTGCATTGAGCGGCTCCGGCGCTAACGCGTCTCCTCATCCGTGAAGACGCCGTCGCCGAGCTGGCCGGTGCGCGCTTTTAACGCGCGCCAGGCGTCACGGAACACGCGCAGGTAAGCGTCTTCGGGACGCGCGAGACGTTCATCCAGCAGGCGTACGACGCGGCGCTGTTCGGCGACGTAGCCGTCGGCCGTGAAGCAGCCGGAGAAGTGGGCCAGCCGCAGCCACACGAGGTAGGTGGTGAGCGCATCGAAGGCGTTATACTCGACGATCTTGCGGCGCTCGCCGCGGTACCAGAGCCCGCAGACGTCGTCGCCGGTCGTGTCCAGTTTGCCGGGAATGCCGCAAAGGGTGGCGATCTCGTGCAGCGAGACGGCGTAGGACTTGCCGAAGCCGGCGACCAGATCCATCAGGTCGATGTCGTTGCTCTCCCACGGCTTGGCGTCCAGGCGGTCGCACAGGTGCTTGAGCGAGAGGCCGTTCACGATGGCGCGCTGCGTCAGGATGCGCAGGTCGGCGTTGCGCGAGTTGAAGCCCACGAGCTGCGGCTGGCGCGCGCCCACGCCGTCGGCCAGGAAGCGGCGTAGGATGTAGGACTCGTCCTGCGCGGCGTCGTCCGGCGCTTCAGGCAGCGTGGAGAGAAAGAGCTGCACCTCGCCGTTCTTGAGGGTGCGCCGTATGACCGTCGCGATCGAAACCACGCGGCAGACCACGGTACGCAGGAAGGGCATCGGATTTTCCGGCGAGGCACCGCCTTGTTCCCACATCACGCGCAGCACCTCGTCGGACGGTAGATCCTCCGGCAGGCGGTAGAGCAGACGGCCCGCGAGCAGGTCCGGTACCCATTCGCAATCGAACGCCCACACCTCGTTCGCAACACTCTTGATCATGGTCGGTCCTCCTTGCGGTCGGCGGTCAGGAACGGTTGCTCGATCTCCAGCGTACCCGCGAAGTCAGCCTCGATGCGCAACCGCAGATGCGTGATCTGCCTGCCGAGATCGATGGCCACATCGCGCTCCGCACCCGGCGTTGACAGCTTGCGTTTGGCGCTCCGCATCTCGAAGGGCTTCACCGCCACTTGGCGCGGCATGCCGTCCGGCGTGGTGGTGTATAGCACCACCTGATAAAAAACGGTGCCGGAAAACGGCTCGGGTTTCCTCACGCGTCCGCGCAGCCGGACCGCGTGCAGGCCGGTGCCGGCCAGGTTGATCAGGGGCGACTCCACCTGCGCCTTGCAGGCGGCGGTGTTGATGATGCGCAGCGTCGTCTTGCCGTCCCGCAGGCCGGTGCTGAAGGTCTGCCGGCTGCGGTCTTCAAACGCGTAACGCCAACCTTCCAAGCGGCCGCCGTCGTCCAGCGCGGGCGGCAAGAGCGGCAGCAGGTTTTTGTCGGGCGGCACGAGCGGGTAGGCGGCCAGGGAGGGCGGGTCGTAGGGCGGGACCGACAGGGCGAGCTGCGGCGGACCGTGGGTCCGTCCGGCGCGGAAGGCGGCCAGGCCCGAGGCCAGCAGCGCGCCGGCGATCAGTGCTCCCCATGCGAGCAGGCTGCCGCGCCGCGACGGGGGCGGGGGCGCGGCAGGGGACGGCGTTGCGGCCGCAGCGGCCGCCGCGACGGCAGCGGGTGCCGCAGCCGCGGCCCGGGCTTCGTCCGGCGCGGCCGGCTGCACCTTGCCGAACTTCGGGCTTTCACGCAGCGCCGGCAGGTGCTGCTGCGCGGCCTTCTGCTGCACCCAGGGATCATCGTCCAGGCCGACACCGTGCATCGCCGTCCGGTAGGCGGCGGTGTCGAACGGCAGTTGCCGGAAGAGGATCGAACGCGACGCGTCATCGTAAATGCAGTACGAGGAACGGCGGTCGCCCACGCGCGGATAACCCACACTGCCCGGATTGATCAGGTAGCGCTTGCCCGCCTCCAGCTCGAAATCGAAAGGTTCGACAAAATGCGGCACGCCGCTCTCGCCGATCACGTAGATGCCGGGCAGGTGCGAGTGCCCCACAAAAAGCAACTGTTCGGGGGTGGCGCTCCAGGAGGGCAGGGCGTCCTCGGGCGCGACGACGTACCGGAAGACCGCCGGCTGGGAAAACTCGCTGTGCGCGCAGCGGAAGCCCGGGCCCTCATGGGTGAGCGGAAGCTGCGCGAGCCATTCCAGCGCGGCAGGCGCAAGCAGCTCGCGGTGGCGGGCCACAGCGGCGGCGGCGCGCGGCGTAAACGTATCGGTCGGCAGCCGGCCGCAGACGGCGGCGTCGTGGTTGCCCATCAGGGTGACGTTCACCACGCTGTAAACGGACTCCAGCAGTTCAACCGGATGCGGGCCATAACCTACGACGTCGCCCAGACAGATGATCTGCTCGGCCTTCAGGTCGGCGAGGTCGGCCAACACGGTTTGCCAGGCCGTCAGGTTGGCGTGCAGGTCTGAAACAATGGCGATTCGCATAGAGGTTCACAATCCGTTCATATCACACAACCGCATCGTATTAGGATGTTCCCATGATACGCGGCGCCGAAGACCGGATCAAGGCGAATCAGAGGCAAAAAAAGGGCACCAAAAGGGCAAAAAAAAGGCGGCAGGATCACTCCTGCCGCGTGGGGCATTAACGGGTCGGTTAGCCCGCGATGATCGCCTCGTTCGGGCACTCGCCGGCGCACGCGCCACAGTCGATGCACTTGTCGGCGTCGATCGTGTAGATGGGCGAACCCTCGCTGATCGCTTCAACGGGGCAGGCATCTTTGCACAGGCCGCAGGCCACGCAGGTTTCGGTAATCTGATAAGCCATGGTGTACTCCTTCTGGTGTTCGGCCGGCTCATACGTCCACGCATGGTTCCGGCAATCGAAAACGGGTATTGAATGGTAGCATCATAATGAATGCGTCTGGGTGGCGCAAATAAAAACGCTAGGCCAGCATGACCTGGCCGCCGGTCACCGGCATCGCCTGGCCGGTCTCGTACGCCTGCTCCATCAGGTAGTAGAGCGCCTTCATCACGTCCGGCGTGGTGCAGCCGCGGCGCATCGGCACCTTGGCCTCGTAGAAGCGCTTGACGTCGGCGAACGTTTTCGCCCCCGGCACCTTGCCGCTGTCGAGATACTGCTTAAAAAGCCCTTTCTCCGGATCGGACCAGAGCGGGCCGTCATAGAAATTGCCGGGGCAGATCGCGTTGACCTTGACGCCGTCCTCCACCAGTTCCAGCGCGAAGCTTTGCGTCAGGCCGATGCCGCCGAACTTGGAGCCGGCGTAGGCCCCGTTCTTGTTGGAGCCGGTCAGCCCGGACTTGCTGTTGATCTGGATGATGTCGAACCACACCTGCGGCGCGGCGCTGTGCTGCAACGCCATAATCGGCGCCACGCTCTGGACCGAAAGGAAATATCCCTTGTAATTTACGCTGGTGACGAAATCGAGATCTTTGACGGAGAGGTCTTTCACGCTGCCCGCGCGCAGCACGCCCGCGTTGGCCACGAAAAGGTCGATCCCGCCGAAGGACGCGACCACGCGCGCCATCGCCGCCGCGAGTGAATCGGGGTCCGCCACGTTGACGGCCACACCGATCGCGGCGTCACGGCCGCAGGCCGCGTTGATCGTCGCGGCCGCCGCGTTCACGCCCTCCACGTTGATGTCGGCCAACGCCACCCACGCGCCCTGCGCGGCGAGGTCGGTCGCGATCTCCAGCCCGAATCCCTGCGCCGCGCCCGTGACCACCGCGATCTTGCCGGCCGCGCGACCTGCACGCCCGCTGAATTCGGCGGCGTAAGTGCCGAACGCCTCCACCGTCACGCGCCGCGCGCCGGCCGGCAGGCGGTCGCGCAGCACGGCCAGCACGTCGCCACAGCCCGGCGGGATCGCGATGACCGGCTCCGTGCCGTCAGGATCGACGCGCGCGAGGCGTGGAAGGTCTTGGTTGTGGGCCATCAACCCGCGTACGGCGGGCAAAATTTTCGTCAGCATGTGTGCTCCTTGGTTGCAGCGCCCGCCCGTAACACAAAAAGGGAACGGGGCACCGGTAAAACCAAAAAAGTAGCGCGGCGTGAGCGGGAATGCAATGGCATTCTTTTGGGCTTGAACCGGGGGGCCGATTGAAGCGACAATACACACACTATGAAACACTCTTCGTTCACCTCTGCCGTGCGCGGTCTCGCGACCGCCGGGCTCCTCTGCGGAGCCGTCACCCTGTTCGCCGCCGACGCCTGCTGCGAGGCGGCCAAACCGTATGTCGGGCGCTGGGCGCTGACGCTGCCGGGCGGCGGCGCCGGCTGGCTCGGTGTCGAGCCGCAGGCGGGCGGCGCGCTCAAGGGGTCGATCCTCTGGGGCGGCGGCAGCGTGGTGCCCGCGGCCGAGACCAAGGTCGAGAACGGCGCGCTGGTCGTCGTGCGCAAGCACAACCGCAAGAAGGACGGCAAGGACGTGACCTTCATCGAGACCCTCACGGCCAAGCGCGACGGCGACACGCTGGCCCTGACCACCCGCACGGTCAACGACGAGGGCAAAGAGGTCGGCAAGGCCGACTTCAGCGGCAAGAAGATCCCCGACCTGCCGCCGCGCCCCGATCTGTCGAAACTCGCTTTCGGCGCACCGGTCCGGCTGCTGAACGGAAACGACTTGGCCGGCTGGAAGGTGATGAACGAAAAGGCGCCCAACTGCTGGAGCATGGCCGACGGCATGCTCAGCAACCGCGTCAAAGGTCCCGACGGCAAGAACCGCCACGGCACCAACATCCGTACGGTCGCCGAGTTCGAAGACTTCAACCTCAAGACAGAAGTGCGCGTTCCTAAAGGCGGCAACAGCGGCATCTATCTTCGCGGGATCTACGAGGTGCAGGTCGCCGAGACCCACGGCCGTAACGTGGATTCGCACAACATGGGCGCACTCTATAGCCGCATCACGCCCGCCGTCGCCGCCGAACGCCCGGCCGGCGAGTGGCAGACGCTGGACATCACACTGGTTGACCGCCACCTGACGGTGATCCTCAACGGCACCCCCATCATCGATAACCAGCCCGTGCTCGGCTGCACCGGCGGCGCCATGACCTCCGACGAGTTCAAGCCCGGTCCCATCTATCTGCAGGGCGACCATACGGATGTCGACTACCGCAACATGGTCGTGACGCCCATCAAGAAATAATCCGGAATCAGACGTCAGGCGTCAGGCGCTTGGAAACCGGCCGCCTGACGCCTCGTCTTCTTTTGCAGCGGAGCGCGATATGAAAAAAAAGCCCGATCACCTGCGCACGGTCACCTTCGAACGCCGCTTCACCCGCCATGCCGAGGGATCGGTGCTGATCAAACAGGGCGAGACATGGGTGCTCTGCACCGCCAGCGTGGAGGAGCGGGTGCCCCCCTTCCTGCGCGGCAGCGGGCGGGGGTGGGTCACCGCCGAGTACAGCATGCTGCCGCGCAGCACGGTTGAGCGCAAGGAGCGCGAGATCAAGCGGGGCAAGCCCGACGCGCGCGGCACCGAGATCGCCCGCCTGATCGGCCGCGCGCTGCGCGCCGCCGTGGACATGCAGGCGCTCGGCGAGCGCACCGTGACCATTGATTGCGACGTGCTGCAGGCCGACGGCGGCACGCGCTGCGCCTCGATCACCGGCGGCATGGTCGCCCTCGCCGAGGCCGTGGCGTGGCTGCGGCGCGAAGGCCGGCTGACGGCCGACCCCATCAAGCAGTTCGTCGCGGCGGTCAGCGTCGGCATCTGCGGCGGCGTGCCCGTGCTCGATCTCGACTACGCCCACGACTCGACCGCCGACGTCGACCTGAATGTCGTGATGACCGCCGACGGACGCTTCGTCGAAATCCAGGGCACCGCCGAACATGAACCTTTCACCGATGCGGAACTGGACGCCCTGCGCGCCCTGGCAGGGAAAGGCATCCGGACTCTGATCAAACGGCAGCGTCAGGCGCTGCTCGACACCCCCCTTTGACCTTATGACAAAAAAATCCCTCATCACCGGCGGGGCCGGTTTCATCGGCTCCCACCTCGCGCGTCGCCTGCTGGAGGCCGGCCGCGAGGTCACCGTCATGGACAATCTCTTCACGGGGACCAAGGCGAACATCTATGACCTCATGGACAACCCGCGCTTCACCTTCATCCTGCACGATGTGACGCAGCCGTTCTGGGGCCAGTTCGACGAGGTCTACAACCTCGCCTGCCCGGCCTCGCCCATCCACTACCAGCGCAATCCGGTCGAGACCATCAAGACCTCGTTCCTCGGCATGATGAACGTGCTGGAACTCGCGCTCAAGACCAAGGCGCGCGTCTTTCACACGTCGACGTCGGAGATCTACGGCGATCCGAACGTTCATCCGCAGCCCGAGAGCTACTGGGGCAATGTCAACACCATTGGCCTGCGGAGCTGCTACGACGAAGGCAAGCGCGCGGCCGAGACCCTGTGCGCCGACTACGCGCGTGAGTACAATGTCGATGTGCGCATGATCCGCATCTTCAACACCTACGGACCCAACATGCATCCGCAGGACGGCCGCGTGATCAGTAACTTCATCATGCAGGCGCTCAAGAACAAGCCCATCACGCTCTATGGCGACGGCGCTCAGACGCGCAGTTTCCAGTACGTCGACGATCTGGTCAATGCGATCCAGCTCTTCATGGCGATGGACCCCAAGAAGGTCAAGGCCTTCTTCGCGCAGAAAGACATGGGCGTGCCGGTGGTCAACGTGGGCAATCCCGGCGAATACACGATCAAGCAGCTCGCGGAAGAGACCCTGCGCCAACTGCCCGAAAGCCGCAGCCAGATCGTCTTCCAGCCATTGCCCAAAGACGACCCCAAGCGCCGCAAGCCCGACATCGCGCTCGCGCAGGAGCTGCTCGGCTGGACACCCGAGGTGCCGCTGCGCGAAGGCCTCGCG
>Ga0265294_10001910_pt1 | contig 27649 bp, 16 predicted proteins | sample MunlanPumphouse3_FD_192504 | JGI IMG/M metagenome (GOLD analysis project Ga0265294, IMG submission 192504) | Groundwater microbial communities from a municipal landfill in Southern Ontario, Canada - Pumphouse #3 | ecosystem: Environmental > Aquatic > Deep subsurface > Groundwater | place...
TGATACTCGTCAGACTGCTGCAAAGGATGAACGCACCCTCTCCAATGCTGGTGACGCTATCGGGAATTGTGATGCCGGTCAGGCTGCCGCAATAATTGAACGCATATTCCCCGATGCTGGTGACGCCGTTGGGAATCGTAATACTCGTCAGGCTGCCGCAATACGTGAAGGCACCATTTCCAATGCTGGTCACGCTATCGGGAATCGTGATACTCGTCAGATTGCTACAACCATAGAACGCATTATTTCCAATGCATGTCACACTATAGGTCACCGAGCCGTTTGTGACCGAGTCAGGAATCGCAACGGCTCCGGAGGGGACAGTCGTCGATTGTTTTGCCACCGAGACGGTGCCTGTTGTTCCATCTATAGAGAGAATGGTGTATTGGAAGTTTTCATCAGTGAAGGTATCTCCCACGTCCGGCTCCTCCGAGCCCCAGATCGCCGTACGGTAGCCGTTCCAGGTAGGCGTCGTCCAGCCGGAGGCTCCCTCGATATAATAGAGTATGGGATCGCTGTTAAATACCTCTGCACCAAACCACGGAGCGTCGCCTTTGAAATAAGCCGACTCCAGGCTGCTGCAATTGTGGAACCCCCATTCTCCAATGATCGCCACGTTCTCGGGAATTGTGACACTGGCCAGGCTGCTGCAATTGATGAATGCACAATATTCGATGGTGGTGACGTTGTTGGGAATTGTGATGCCGGTCAGGCTGCCGCAATAATTGAACGCATAAGCTCCAATGTAGCTGACACTATCGGGAATCGTAATACTCGTCAGGCTGCTGCAACCCCAGAACGAAGAATTCCAAATGTCGGTTACGCCATCGGGAATCGTGATACTCGTCAGGCTGGTGCAATTCATGAACGCATCACGTCCCATATGGTTGACGCTATCGGGAATTGTAACACTGGTTAGGCTGCTGCAACCTTCGAACGCCCCCACACCTGTGCTGGTGACGCTGTTGGGAATTATATAGGAACCACTTTTACCACCGGGGAATTTAATCAGTGTTGTTTGATCTTTGTTGAAAAGCACCCCTTCTGTGCTGCTGAAATTGGGGTTATTATCCCCAACCTCTATCTCCGTCAAACTGCCGCAACCGTAGAACGCACGATCTTCAATAACGGTGAGGCTATTGGGAATCGTAATACTCGTCAGGCTGCTGCACTGCCTAAACACAAAATCTCCAATGCTGGTGACGCTGTTACCAATAATTACACTCGTCAGGCTGCTGCATTCCTGGAACGCCTGCATTCCAATGCTGGTCACGCTGTTACCAAAAATTACACTCGTCAGGCTGCTGCATTCCTGGAATGCCTGATCTCCAATGCTGGTCACGCCATCGGGAATCGTGATGCTTGTCAGGCCGCTGCAACCGTGGAACGCCCCCACACCTATGCTGGTGACGCTGTTGGGAATCGTGATGCTTGTCAGGCCGCTGCACCAGGAGAACGTCCCCTGACCAAAGCTGGTGACGTTGTCGCTTATCACCACACTTGAAAGGCTGCTGCATTTGGTGAACGCATAACTTCCGATGCTGGTGACGCTATCGGGAATCGTGATACTCGTCAGGCTACTGCAATTATAGAACGCTCTATCTCCAATGCTGGTCACGCCATAGGTCACTGGGCCGTTTGTGATCGAGTCAGGAATAGCAACTGCTCCGGAGGGGATGGTATTTGATAGCCGAACCACCGAGACGGTGCCGGTTGTTCCTTCTTCGGTCAGGACGGTGTATCTGAAGTTGTCGTCGGTGAAAATATCGCCCACGGCGGCTCCTGATTGATTTGCGCTTAGCAGGAAGGCCAAGGCAATGACGGTCATAAGAGCCCACTTAAGAGCGTTCTGAGAACGCTGAACTATATTCTTTTTCATAATGATTTCTCGGTTTTAGATGGTTCAAGGAGCGTCCGGATAACAAATATACCGTGAGTATAGCGGAGGCGGGATGAATTTTCAAGTGATACTCCTAAATAAACTTGGATGTACCCCCCACAGGGTCGGGGGTGCATCCGACAATTCCTTTTAAAAAAATCTGCGCGAATCTGCGTCATCTGCGGTTTTTATCTTCCTCGATATTCCCATTTCCGCGTGATCTTTTATTGAGGCAATGCGGCGCGCCTTTTTTTGAGAAAATACTTCATTATTATCTTGAAAAAATGCAGGTAATTGCTACCTTACAAAGACGGATATATTTTCCCGTTAAACAAATTTACGACTCAGACGAGAAAGATAAGGTGTTCTCTATGAAAAAAAATTGGATTGCGGCTCTTCTAGGGCTTTTTGTCGCCTACGGTTGGACGCTCAATGCGCAGCCGCTGCCTACGGGCCTGGAGATTCTCAAAACCGGGGATCAAATCAAACTGGCCTGGGAGAGTACTCCCGAGGCTGCCTTCACTTTGCAGGTGACTGAACGCCTGCAAAACAACATCTGGGTTAATGTGCCCGGCAGCACGGTCTGGCCGACGCTTGACAGACAGTGGACTTCTCCCTTTGACCCGGCGGCTTCTTCCCAGAAGTTTTATCGCCTGGTGCAGGTAGAGCCCTCAAACCGGGGAGCTCTCCTTTCCATCACTCCGGATGCTACCTATTCCAAATTTCTGCTTCAGTTACTCGTGGATCAGATGGCCCCCGATCTGGGTGTGACTTTCCGCTATGGAGTTGAGACCTACAAGGTCAGCTACGAAACGATCACCCCCAATGGAGACAAGACCCTTGCCACAGGCCTCATCTGCCTGCCCACTAACTGTCCAGAGCCTCTGGGCGTTATCAGTGTGCAGCATGGCACGATTGTTTTGAAGTCCGACGCTCCTTCCTATTCGAGTGATTCTTCCGAGGCACTTATTTCCATAGTGGTTGCCGGGATGGGTTACGTATCGGCCATTGGCGATTATCTGGGACTGGGCGGCTCGCCCGGTTTCCACCCCTATTGCCATGCGGGCTCGGAAGCGACGGCGTCGATTGATCTATTGCGCACTGCCAGAGTTTTTTGTGCAGATAAAGAAATAGTCCCCTTGGACCGCCTTTTCCTGGTCGGCTACTCCCAAGGCGGACACTCCACCATGGCGCTGCAGCGCGAGATTGAAACCCGTTATGCCAACGAGTTCAACATCATGGCATCAGCCCCTCTGGCAGGACCTTATGATCTGTCGGGGACCATGGCCGAAGATTTTCTCTCGCCCGAACCGATGAGTGCTATGGGATATTTCGTTTACATCATGGCGGCCTATCAGCATGTTTACAGGCTAGTCAAATCCGATTCTGTTGACGAATTCCTCTTACCTCCCTACAACGAGACACTGCCGCCTCTATTGGACGGTATGCACAGCGCTGACGAGATTGATGCGATTCTGCCCGAGCGGGTGGATCAAATTCTGCGCCCCGAGTACCTGGCGGCGATCCATAATGACCCGAACCATCCTCTCCGAGTCGCTTTGAGAGATAATGACACCTGCAGAGGTTGGGCCCCTAAGGCTCCGATGCGCCTCTGGCATTGCTCGGGCGATCACGACGTCCCTTACCAGAACTCGCTGGTGGCCGTGGAAGAGTTCCGCAAGATGGGGGTCAACGTGCCTCTCACTGACCCAGTTCCCGGGGGTGACCATGGCGACGGTGCTTTCCCCTCTCTCATTCAGGCTTTTCAGTGGTTTATGACTTTTGAGCCAGTGGGGGTTGCCGCCCAAACGGATTTAATTTGGACAAACTAGACTGATTCAGATTTAGGGCTTACAATGGCGCCGGCTCGTGTTTTCGGAAAATGAGAATTTTTCCGGAGGTATTGGCCGGCGTCCTTGTTCTGTAGATGGCTTGGTTTCGGGAACAAAAATTGGAAGATTTTTAGAGATGGATAATATCGGATTTTGGGTAGCGTTGGCCGCTGTGGCTCTGGGCGCAGTGGGTGTGATCGTCTGTTTGCTTTCCCGCTCTCGGGATAAAGAGGCTCTGGCCGCGCTGAGGCAGCAGGCAGAGCTGATCCCCGGTTTGCAGGAGGAGCTTGTGCGAAAAGAAGAAGAGCTGGGTAAAAATCGCGAAGCTCTAAACCAAAGCCAGAGGGATCTGGCCTCTGTCCGGGCGACTCTTGAGAGTGAGCGTACCGCTTTTGCCAGTCTGGAGCTCAAGCAGCGGCAGACGCTGGAGGAGGCCGAGAAGAAATTCTGCGATATCTTCAAATCTCTCTCTGCCGATACCCTCAAATCCGCCAATGCAGAGCTCTTGAAGCTGGCCGAACAGAAATTTCGTGAACAGCAGAAAGGCTCTGAAAGCGAGCTCGATAAGCGCAAAACCGCCATCGAAGCGCTTTTGAAGCCGGTGAGCGAGCAGATGGAGAAACTCCGCTCCAGCAACGAAGTAATGGAGAAAGAGCGCGTCGGGGCCTACAAAGCGCTGGATGCGCGGCTCCAGAATTTGCTCCAGACCCAGCAATCTCTGGATATGCAGACCCGGAAACTGGTCGAAAGCCTGCGCAAACCGCAAGTCCGCGGCAGTTGGGGTGAGATTCAGCTCCGGCGGATTGTGGAGCTCTCGGGGATGCTCGAGCATTGCGATTTTGATGAGCAGGTCAGCATGGCGTCCAATGAGGGCAACCGCATGCGTCCTGATATGTTGGTAAATCTCCCCGGCGATAAGGTGATCGTGGTCGATTCCAAAGTACCCCTGGAATCTTACCTCAATGCCCTGGAAGCACACGAGCCGGCTCAGCAGAAGCAGTACCTCGAAAACCATGTCCGCCAGCTTAAGGCCAGGATTTCCGAACTGAACAGTAAGGATTACACCAGAAATATAGGCCGCCCGTTCCGGTTTGCCGTCATGTTCGTCCCCGGTGAAGGTATCTTCAGCGCGGCATGGAACCAGGACCCGGAGCTGATCGAGTTTGCCTACAAGAATAATGTGTTGATCGCAACGCCCGTGACTCTCATCGCGCTTCTGGAGACGATCGCCCAGGCCTGGGCCGAGAGCAAACTCACCGATGAAATTGTCAAGATTCAGAACAATGCCGGCGTGCTCTATGACCGGATGCGAGTGCTCCTGAAGCACATCGCCGACCTGGGCGGCCATATTAAGAGAGGTGCCGAGTCCTATAACGGTTTGATTAGCTCTCTGGAATTGAGGTTTCTCCCGGCGGCCCTGGAAATGCAGAAGCAGAGCCACCTCCTGAATGTGAAAAATCCTGAGCTTGCGCAACTCTCTTTAGTCGAAACGATTGTGAGTTCGCCCCGCTCCACTGCATCTGAAACGGCCGAGGAGTAGGCCAGTGAGGTTAGAAAATCTAATGATTAAAAATTGACATCATTAGTAAAAGTTAATTCCCTAAGTAGTCTTTTTTACTTTTATTTCCCTTGACGCTTGCAAAAGGGAGCTTTCCGTGTTAGTTTGGTCCTGTCATGGTCACTCGGGACCTTTACCGCGACCAGCCGACCTCTCGTTGCTTCCCCCACCGGGTGAAGGGAGGGCGTCACTCGAAAAGGTGGGTAATCTCTACCGAATAATAGATAGAATGTTAGGTCAATGCATCACCAAGAACGAATCCTTAATCGCTTGGGTTAAGGAGATGACTAATCTTTGCCAGCCCACCAATGTCCATTGGTGCGATGGTTCAGATGAGGAGTATCAGTCCTTCTGTGACCTCATGGTCAAGAGCGGAACATTTACCAAGTTGAACGAGAACAAGCGCCCGAATTCCTATCTGGCGCGTTCGCACCCCAGCGATGTGGCTCGTGTAGAAGACCGTACCTTTATTTGCAGCAAGACTAAAGAAGAAGCGGGTCCAAACAATAACTGGGCAGATCCTGATAAGATGAAGGCCGAAATGTTGCCTCTCTACAAAGGATGTATGCGGGGCCGCACCCTTTATGTCATTCCTTTCTGTATGGGACCGCTGGGTTCTCCCATCGCCAAGATCGGTATCGAGATTACCGATTCACTTTATGTCGTGGCGAACATGCGGATTATGACCCGTATGGGTAAGAGTGTGATCGAAGCTTTGGGTGAAAAGGGCACCTTCATTCAGTGCCTTCACTCGGTAGGCGCACCTCTGGAGCCGGGACAGCAAGATGTACCCTGGCCTTGCGAACCCGATCCTGCCAAGAAATACATTGTTCACTTCCCCGATGATCCCGCTGTCTGGTCCTATGGTTCGGGTTACGGCGGAAACGCGCTGCTCGGCAAAAAATGTATCGCTCTGCGTATCGCCAGCAACGTCGCCCGCAAAGAGGGATGGATGGCTGAGCACATGCTCATCCTGGCGCTGACCAATCCGGCCGGTAAGACCTATTATATCACCGCCGCTTTCCCGAGCGCTTGCGGTAAGACGAACCTGGCCATGATGATGCCGACCCTGCCGGGCTGGAAAGTCCGTTGCCTGGGTGACGATATCGCCTGGATTCGCCGCGGTGACGATGGCCGCCTCTATGCCATGAACCCTGAGAATGGTTTCTTCGGCGTGGCGCCCGGAACTTCCATGCAGTCCAACCCCAACGCGATGCACAGCATGGAGAAGAACACGATCTTTACCAACGTGGTGTTGACCCCCGATGGCGACGTCTGGTGGGAAGATATGGGTGTTCCTGCTCCTGAAAAGGGAATCGATTGGCACGGTAACGAATGGACTCCTTCCAGCGGTACCAAGGGTGCACACCCGAATGCCCGTTTCACGGCTCCGGCATCTCAATGCCCGGTGATCGACAAGGATTGGGAAAACCCGGCCGGTGTGCCGATTTCCGCGATTCTCTTCGGTGGCCGCCGTCCGAGCACGATTCCTCTGGTCAACCAGTCCTTCAGCTGGGAGCACGGTGTCTTCATGGGTTCAGCAGCAGGTTCTGAAACGACGGCAGCCGCTTTGGGCGCCTCGGGTCAGCTCCGCCGCGATCCTTTCGCGATGCTGCCTTTCTGCGGTTACAACATGGGCGATTACTTCGGTTATTGGCTCACGTTTGCCAAAGAAAACCGCAATGCTCTTCCCAAGATTTTCTTCGTCAACTGGTTCCGCAAGACGGCTGATGGCCGCTGGCTCTGGCCCGGTTACGGTGAGAATAGCCGCGTCCTCAAATGGATCTGCGAGCGCGTGGAAGGTACCGGCAAGGCTCAGGAGACCCCGATCGGTTATCTGCCGACACCTGACGCCATTGACTTGTCCGACTGCAAGGTGAGCGCCGAGGATATGGCCGAGCTCCTGAAGGTCGATAAAGAAGGCTGGATCAAGGAGATCGAAAGCATTGGTCAAAACTATGCCCGTTACGGTGCACATCTGCCGGCGGCATTGACGGCCCAGCTCGATGAGTTGAAGGCCCGCTTGAACAAGTAATCACGTTTTGATTCACCTCCGGCGGTACGGCCGGAGAACATAAGAAGAGTCACGATCGTAACAGGTCGCGGCTCTTCTTATTTTTGGAGAGGCATCCCATATTATATTGCTTCGGCGCGCAGCCTCACGCAGCCTCACTTATCCTCCGGGGCGAGTTGAGAGGCGATTGAGGATTCTCGGAGCGGATCAGCGATCTTGCGTTGCCCGGAAGAAGGTCTTGGAGTTGCGTGTGTTTGGTGTATAGGTGAAAGTGGCAACGCCTTTGCTGTCCGATATCTGTGTATCTATCAGCATCCACCGGTCCAAGTCCCTGGACGTATAGAGGCTGACATTGTAATCGGGGCCGCTGTTGCTCGTGACAATGAATTGACCGTCATCATTCCTGGCGATCGCCAGTGCGTATTTATAGATGGTGTTTTGACCTGCGTCGAAGACCGGCGCGATGGAAGGTGCGCTGATGATGTTATCGGCAAGGTAATTGTTAGTGGAGCCAGACTGGATGTAGATACCGTACTTCATGAAACTGGTGCCGTTATTGGAAAGACGGTTGCCGATCATCCTGACATCATTGCCGAGGGTTTGGATTCCGGAAAACATCCCCATCCAACCGCAGTTTCTGCAATTATTCCGCTGGATAAGGATATCATCCCCGGCGACCAAGATGCCGGAGTTGCCGGTGGTATTGACATTGTTATCCTCGATCACGGCATGAGATACTTTATAATTATTTTTGGAAGGCGAATTCACCTGGATGCCGCGCTCCACGCAGCTATTCACATAGTTCCGGCTGATTTCCACATTGCTGAGGTTATTGAACGAGGCCACCGCGGCAATACCGACTTGGTCGGAAATGCTGACCCTGTTATCGGTAATCTTGATCCGATCCCCGCCGGAGACAAAAATGCCGTAATTGACGCGGATCAGTTTGTTATGGGCGATGGTGATGTCCGAGAAATTGACGGCCACATTCGTATCCTGGCAGGTGGCAAAAAGCATGATGCCTTTTTCCAGAATATTGGTTAGTGTATTCTTCTGGATGCGGATATCATGCTTTAAGTTTGAGGAAAAGCATTCAATTTCAAAGCCTCTCTGGCAATTTTCCACATAATTACTTTCCACCAGCCAGTGACTGCCGATGCCGCTGACCGCGGCGCCATCTACTTCCATTTTAGTCACATTTGTCGCGCCGCCATTGCTGAAAGAGCAGTCGGTGACAGTGACGTTTTGAGAAGTCTTGGGGCTCCAAAGATGAGAGATTGCATGGTTGCCGAAACCGGAAAACTGACAGTTGCTGATAGAGATGCCATCATTATTATCGCGCAGATGAACCGTGCTGTAAAGGAGCGGTTCACTGCCGCCGTTTAATTCGCCGTCCGGGACAGGGGGATTGTTGCTTTCAAACCGGATACTGCGGACGACGATATTGGTGCAGTTAACCATCGCAAAAACATCTCCCGCGCCGGGAGCGTGGATGAGGGTATCCTCTTCGCCCTCGATGGTGATATTGCTTTTTTGGATCATCTGGATGGGGGCCATTTTCTCCGGCAGCGGTTTATACCAGGGAACGACGATGGGCGTGACCGGATAAGTGCCGCTGGCGATCCGGACCGTGTCGCCGTCAGTGGTTTGATCCAGTGCCGCCTGGAGTGTGAGAAAAGGAAGATCGGGATCATCCGGCCTGGCAAGATCATCATTCCCGGTGGCGGAAATATAAATAATGGAAGCATCCACGGAGAGCGGCAGAATAAACAATACCGAGATCAGCGCAATGTATTTTTTCATTTTTATGTTGTCTTCTTTTTATTCAGTTTATTGAAAATATTTTTTAGTATTATCGGGATTACCGTCTGAAAAAGCTCTCCTGTTTTCTTCCAGCATAGCGTGCTCCTCAAGCACCTCTTCCCTAAATCCATCAATGCCGTACATCATGACGCTAATCTGCCTAAATGACTCAGTCTAAGCACCGCTTCTGCGGTGGAGCATGTCCACCTCTGAGTGTATTGTCAAGAAGACGCTCAGTAAATTATTCATAATCCAGTTTTGGGCCATATCAATGGGGATAAGAACGGAAAATCGGTCACAATGATAGTATGGGAGTTTTGTCGTGATCCTAACATGTTGCGGCTCTCCTCACTATTTGGAGGGGATGTCCCATATTACACTGCTTTGGCGCGCGGCCTCACTTATTCTCCGGGTGAGAGTTGAGAAGTGATTGTGGGTTGGTTGAAACAGGCCGCTTGAGGGGCAAAACCAGTTAGACAGTAAGGAAAAAGAGACAAGTTTGTAAAGCAGGAGCGGGAAGTGATTATCGCCATGATTCAGCGGGAGGTGGTGCTGTTCGCTCAAGGTCACCAGCGGAGTCTCCGCGGTCGTATTATTCGCAATGATGGCGATGGAGAATCGCTATGTCACCTCGCTGGAAGGAATTATCGATGAGGCCCCGGAGCGCTGCATCCGGAATCTGGCTTTCGTGGGCTCCTACGGCATGGAGGAAACCGATAAACGGGTCCTCCTCATCATGACTCACAAGGAGCAGCCCCCGGGATAGGGGAGATGCTCCCTAAAAATCGGCAACTTTTCTATTTTTCTTCCAGCTGAAGTTCGTAAAGATCGCCTTCATCGAAACCGGCGGTCACTTTTACGCTGGAGAGATTGATCATGGAGAGGAAATCGCCTGCATTCTCAGCCAGGTAATATTTCAGGACGATCAGGGTCACCGCCAGAACGACTTCCCATTCTTCCTCACGGCCGCCGCTGACGCTCTCCCAGAGTGCGCAAAGAGCAGGCATCTTGAGCTCTCCGCCGAGGGGACCGACCCAGTCCCATTCTTCAGAGTCGCGAAATTCGGGCAGTTCCCGTTTTTTAGTGCCGACGACATAGAGACTGCAGCCTTCGGCGGTTTCTCTGAGACCAAAGTGGATGATTTTCGTTCCGGGAGGAGGTGTCTCTTTTTGGAAAAGCTCTGACAATGATTCTTCTAAATCTTTAGAAAGTTCTTCAAAATCAAGCTCCCTGACCAAAGGACTCACTGAAGCATCAAGCACTTTTAAGAGCGCTCTTTTACTTTCTTCCATCATACCGTGCTCCTCGAGCACCTCTCCTATAAATTCATCAACATCGTACATCATGTCATTAATCTGCCCAAGGACTCTGTCTCTGTCCCGCTCTGCGGCAGAGTACATCCCCCGGTGCGCGTTTGCAAAGTTTTCTCCGCATCGCGCGGAAAAAGAGGAAAGCCTCTTCTGAGTGTATTGTCAAGAAGACGCTCAGGAAATCTTGCACAAATCGCGTTTTTGGGCCATATTAATGGGGATATGAACGGAAAATCGGTCACAGTCATAGCGGGCATTATTGCCAAGCCGGGAATGGAAAAAGAGGTTCGCCAGATGCTTCTGGGGCTCTTGGAGCCCTCACGCAAGGATGATGGCTGTATCAGCTATAACCTTCATGAGGAAGCCGGTCAGCCGGGCCGCTTCTGGTTCATTGAAAACTGGGCCAGTAAGGAACTGTTGGAAGCGCATCTGGCTCAGCCTCATCTGGTGGATTTTGTGGCAAAGAAAGACCAATATCTCACCGAGATGACCGTCAACGTCTGCTCGAAGATCGGCTAGAGAACGATTCGAGAGGCAAACGCCATAGGGAGGAACCGGGAAACAAAGCGCGGTCGAAAGCGGTAGAAGCTTTCGACGCGTGTCTTTGTCCCCTGTCAAAAACATAGAGAGCAACTGAGATACACGAACGACGATTTTTATTTAGCGGAATTGATAGATGAGTAAACCTTTTAGAAACGAAAAGCCGCCTTCGCCTGAAGAAATTCAAAAACGTCTGGAAGAGGCGCTCAAACAGCTGGGAATCCATGAGAGCCCCTTCTTCAAGAGCGCTGCCGGCCAGGGAACTTCCCCCGGAGGTGCCGCTCCCGAGAAGAAACCGACGGAGCCCGAGCCGCCGCGCAAGCAGCCCGATGATCTCAATAAGTTCAATCGCAAGCCCAAAGAGGTCAAAGAATTTCTGGACCGCTACGTGATCCGCCAGGATGAGGCCAAAAAGGTCCTGAGCGTCGCCCTGTGCGACCATTACAACCATGTGCGGATGGCCCGCGAGGGCAAAACCCAGAGCAATTACTCCAAACAGAACGTGATTTTGCTCGGGCCCACCGGTGTAGGCAAAACCTATCTGGTCCGGAGTATGGCCGAGCTGATTGGCGTTCCCTTCGTGAAGGCCGACGCGACCAAGTTTTCCGAAACCGGTTACGTGGGTGCCGACGTGGAGGAATTGGTCCGGAGCCTGGTCCGTCAGGCTGATGGCGACGTGGAGAGCGCACAGTATGGGATTATCTATCTGGATGAGGTGGATAAGATCGCCGCTGCCAGCGGAACCCAGGGCGGTAGAGATGTCAGCGGCCGCGGAGTCCAGACCAACCTCCTCAAGTTGATGGAGGAGACCGAAGTGCCGACCCGTGCCCCCAATGATATCTCGGGCCAGTTCGAAATGATGATGCAGATGAGCGGCTCCGGAGACCGTAAACGCCAGCCTTCGACGATCAATACCCGCCACATTCTCTTCATCGTCAGCGGCGCCTTTGAGGGACTGGAAAAAGTCGTCACCAAGCGCCTCCGGGAGGCCTCGATCGGCTTTTCCGCGGCGAGGAATGCCTCCGAATCGCAATCCCAGAAAGATGTTTTTGACCAGGCGACGACTCAGGATTTTATCGATTTCGGTTTCGAGCCCGAGTTTATCGGCCGCCTGCCCGTGAGAGTCGTCTGCAAATCTCTTCTGGAGGATGACCTTTACCAGATATTGAAATCTTCGGAGGGGAGCATCGTGCGCCAGTATGAGCAATCCTTCGAGGCCTATAAGATCGAGGTTTTCTTCCACGAAGATGCGCTGCGGGAGATAGCGCGCCAGGCCGCCCGGGAAAATACCGGCGCCCGCGGTCTCATGACCGTTTGCGAACGGGTCTTCCGTCACTATAAATTTGAGTTGCCCAGCACGAAGTTGAAGCGCTTTATCGTGACCCGCGAGGTCATCCTCAACCCCGAAAAAGAGCTCGCGCGGCTTCTGGCCGAGGGCGAGCGTGAACGCTTCAAGATATCCAGCGCCGTGGTGCATGAGTTTGCGCAGCGCTTTACCCAGTCATACGGAATCCGGATTCGTTTTACCGAGGAGGCGGCAATTCGCCTGGCCGAAAAAGCCGAAACTGAGGGTGTCCCCGTTCGGGATTACTGTGCCCGCTCCTTTGAGAATTACCAGTTCGGTTTGAAACTGACCGTGCCGGAGCAGGGAGCAGAGGAGTATATTCTGGATATTGACGCCGTGGAAAATCCCGATGCCTGGCTCAGTGCCTGGGTCTTGAAAAGCTATCGGACGCCGGAAAATAAAGATTAACCGAAATTCCTGGTTGATTCAGAGAAGCGGTTTCCCTATAATCGCGCTTCTGAAAGTCGGTGTCTTTGGCTTCAAGTAGAAAGCGTTGGATGCCTCCTGCATTATTTCACATGCACACAAATACGGAAAACGGAAATTCCGATTCTCAAAAAGCTCAATCCGTCTCGGTCGTCACCGGCGGTGCGGGCTTTCTGGGCAGTCACCTGGTGGATTACCTCCTCAACAAGGGCCATCGGGTCATCGCCATTGATAATCTGATTACGGGGCGGGTGCAAAATATCGCCCACCTGGCCGGCAACGAGAATTTTAAATTCATCAAGCAGGATGTCACCCAGTATATGTTTCTGAGTGAAAAGATAGACTACGTGTGGCACTTTGCCTCGCCTGCCAGCCCGATTGATTACGCGGAGTTTCCCATCCAGACGCTCAAGGTTGGGTCCCTGGGGACGCATAAGGCTCTGGGTCTGGCCATGAAAAACCGGGCGCGTTTCCTCCTTACCTCCACTTCCGAGATTTATGGCGACCCTTTGCGGCATCCTCAGTCCGAGGATTACTGGGGTAACGTCAACTCGGTCGGCCCCCGTTCCTGCTATGATGAGGCCAAGCGTTTCGCCGAAGCCATGACTATGGCGTATCACCGGGAGCATGGACTTGAAACCCGGATCGTCCGTATCTTTAATACCTACGGGCCCAGAATGCGGCTCAATGACGGACGGGTCGTGCCGGCTTTTATCTCTCAGGCTCTGAAGAAAGAGCCCATCACCCTCTACGGAGAGGGTAACCAGACCCGCAGTTTCTGCTATTGTTCGGATTTAATTGAAGGAATTTACCGGCTCATGATGAGCGACTATTGCTACCCGGTCAATATCGGTAATCCCAATGAGCTCTCCATCAAGCAGTTCGCGGAATTGATTTTGGAGCTGACAGGGGCAGAGCTGGAGCTGGTTCATAAAGATTTACCCACGGATGACCCCAAACAAAGGCGTCCGGATATCACTAAGGCACGAAATCTGCTACAGTGGGAGCCCAATGTCGATTTGCGCGATGGCTTGAAGAAAACGATTGAATGGTTTTCCGGCCAGCCGCTCTAGGAATTCGGGCGGCGGACTGACTCCAAATAAATGGAATTAGATTCAAAAAGAAGTTTGACGCAACTATTAAATACTGAGATACTCCTTGCCGATACTTTATCCTCGTGCGGGGGGATGGTCATGGCTCCTGAGAAAAACAGGCAGCAAGTTTGATGATATAACATGTTAAGTACGAAGACATTTTTAAGTCTCGATTTCGGTTCTGGAAGCCTCAAGCTGGCGGAGTTTGAGGTGGCCGAAACCGGTGGATTGCGGCTCAAGCAGTTTGGCGTGAGGCCGCTAGGTCTATTGGGTTCGCAAGATGCCGCACGCGAAGGATTGCTCAAGAAAGCATTTGCCGAGCTTGTGGCCGAGCGCCCCATATCGGGCAAGCTGGCCAATGTCTGCGCTCCCGGTTATCAAGTTTTCAATAAGTTCGTGAAGCTGCCTCCGGTGGATAGCTCCAAGGCGGCTCAGATCATCCAGTACGAGGCTCAACAGAATATTCCTTTTCCGCTCAGTGAGGTCGTCTGGGATTACCAGAAGGTCGGGACGACTCCCGACGGCGCCATGGAAGTGCTCCTGGTGGCGATCAAGAGTGATCTGGTAGAAAGTATTTTCCGCACGACCGCCGATTCGGGCCGTTCCCTGCAGGTGGTTGACGTTTCGATTTCCGCTCTTTCCAATGCCTATCGCTACACTTACGGCCAGAGCAGCGATGAGTGCGTGATGCTCCTGGATATCGGAGCCAAGACCAGCAGCGTTCTCTTCTTCGAGAAGGGCCGCTTCTTCTGCCGCTCTCTCAACGTGGGAGCCAATGCGATTACGCAGGAGTTTGCCGCTGAAGCCAAGATGGCCTTTGCGCAAGCGGAGCAATTCAAGATTTCCGAGGGTTTCGTCAGTCTGGGCGGCGCGTTTGAAGAACCCGACAATCAGCGGCAGGCGCAGATATCCAAGATCGCGCGCAATGTTCTGACCCGCCTCCATATTCAGATTAACCAGACGATTCAATTTTACCAGAAGCAGGCCGATGGCACCACTCCGGTGAAGATTTACCTGGCCGGCGGAGGCTCGACTCTGCCTTATACGGCGGAATTCTTTGCCGAGAAGTTCGGCGTCCCCGTGGAGTATTTCAATCCGCTGCAAAATGTGGAGATCGCTCCGGAGGTAAACCTGGATGAACTTCAGAAGACGGCCCACTCCATGGGTGAATTGGTCGGTTTGGCTCTGCGCAACCTGGCTGAGTGTCCGCTAGAGTTGAACCTGGTGCCGAAGCGTGTGCGCGAAAGCCAGAAGCTCGAGATGAAAAAGCCGTTCTTTGTCGCCTCGGTGGCGGCGCTGGTCGTGGGGCTTTTCGCCCTGGGTTGGTTTTACGGCAATAAGATGGTGGCTCCCAAGAAGAGAGCCCTGTCTGAGATAGAACAAAAGATTGCCCAATTGGAGGGGCCTTCTACCCAGATTTCCGCCGAAAAATCCAAAATCAGCAAGGTTCAGACCGAGCTGGGCCAGATGACCGAGTGGGTAGGCGAGAGATTCCTCTGGTTTGATATTTTGAGTCAATTGCATCAGGCTGCGGCCGAGACACAGCAGGAGGCCAGCGAGATTCTCTCTGCGGATACGGGTCGGGAAATCAAGGCCGGTCTCTGGGTGGAGCAGTTCCTCCCCGAGCTTCCCGATATGGAAGTAGGCCTGGAAGAACCGGGTTCTTCCTCCGGCAGCGATTCAGCCGCGGTCTCCGCGATGGCGATGCGCCGTATGTTGACGATGCGCCGCGGGGGTGGCCGCGGAGGAGGGGCAGCCGCCAACATGAGCTCCAGTTATGCGGATTTGTTGAAGATGGGCGCAGAGATCGGCGGCGAGAGTGCCCCGGCCAATACGAATGAGATTCGTGAAATCAAGCTCATCTGCAAGGGTGTGAATTTGAATCAGCTGCGTGTGACTGCCAATGATGAGCTCGCTTTCCGCTTTGAAGAGAAGATCAAGTCGATGACCAATCTCTTTGACGTGAGTGCCACCGGCCTGGCGGCTCAATCGGCGATGACGAATGCTTACGCCAATACGTTTACTTTCAACGTGAAGCTTAAACTGAAGACCCCCGTGAAGATATAGGAGAGTTATGAATCTGGACATGAAGAAAATTCAAGTGTGGGTCAAGTCTAACCAGACGCTGGCAATCAGTGCCCTTGTTTCCTTACTTTTAGTTGCAGGTGCTGTTTATTACCTCATGCATGGTATGAGCGTCAATGCTTCAATGGCCGAGGAGTTAACGAGCGCAAAAACACGGCTCGAATCCCTCCAGAGCGCGACTCCCTATCCCAATGCGGCAAATATTGAGGCGATGAAAGCCGAGGCACTCAGAGTGGAGGCGCTTCGCAAGGATTTCGATAAACGCTTTGCACCGGTGCCGGTTCCCGAAGATACCTATACGGCCAGCGGGTTCAAGTATGAGCTCGAGACCATGGTGGCTGAGCTGAACCAGAAGGCCAAGAATCTCTCCATTCAGCTGCCGACCAATCGCGTTAATTTCAGCTATTCTTTCACGGCTCAGCGCTCGAACCTGCGGATGGATACGAACAGCCTCCGGATTCAGGCCGAGCAGTTGGCTCATGTCAAATATCTTTGCAACACGTTGATGGATTCCGGTATTTCGGAATTTATCCGTGTGCGCCGCGCTGCAGGTGCTACTAATGACCTGCTTCAGGTGGCCAATAACATGGCGGACTATCTGCCTGCCCGCAAAATTATCACCAATCAGTTCAGCTTCTCCTATCCCTACGAGCTGGTTTTCAATACCAGCCCCGGCGATTTGGCTAAATTCGTGAACGACCTTCAGCAGAGTCCCTACGGGCTCATGATCAAGTGCATCAAGGTCGAGCGGGCTGCTTCGGAGTTGTCTGATGAGTTGGCCGGTTATCAGGAGACGATTAATCCCATGATGGGCCGCTACAATCCCCGCATGATGGGCGGCGGACGAATGGACCCCCGAATGATGACTCAGGGCCGTCCGGTCGAGCAGGCCAAGACCGCTGCCGAGGAGGAAGCGGAAAAGGCACTTCCCAAAGTCACCACCACCGTCCTCAAACCGACGGCGTTGCGTGTGACTCTTTATGTTGATTTTGTACGTCTTAAGACTGAAGAAGAAGCAGAGGAGACGAAGGCCACTGCCGCTGCCGCTGTCGAAGGAGCAGAAACCATTGATATTGACGGAGACAATATTCCCGATATCTATAGTGATGGCAAACCGTTGCCGGGTGTCACCCTGGATGAATACGGGATGCCGGTGAGGAATGGTGCCGGGGCTGGACAGACAGACGCCGGGGCAGAAGAATAAATCAGTCGGCATAAAGAGGAAGAGACGATGGAATTTTTGAAGAATCATTACGAGAAACTGATTTTGGGTGTCATTGTGATCGGGCTGGTCGTGGCTGCGGTGATGGTGTCCATGCAGGCGGAGTCTACTGGTGAAGAAGAAATGGTGGGTTTGGGAGGCTATGAGGCCAAGGCTCAGCCTGTCGATACCACTACTAATCTCCTGGCGCTGGAGCGCTTTGCCAACTCGGCCGTGCTGAACCTTGATGAGGGCCACTATCTGTTTAACCCGGATATATGGCGCCGGAAACCGGATGGCTCCTTCATAACAGGTGAAGACCTTGGGCCTAAGGGTGTCAAAATTAAGGAGATTCTTCCACTGGTCTTCTCGGTTAAGTTTTTGGATACAGGCTCCAGTAGCTCGTCCACACGCTTTGCGATGCAAATTGTCCGGGTGAATGCTCCCGATGCACGGGGGACTCCTCCGACCAGCATGAGCACCGTGATGATGAGCGTGGGCGAAGAAAATGATCTTTTTAGACTTCTGGAAGTGCGTCCGGCTGACGCGCCCAAGGAAGTTTCGCTGGAAATGAAAAAAGATGGCCAGGTCGTGACGCTGACCAAGGGCCAGGTTTTCGAGCGCGTTGACGGCTATATTGCCAACCTGCGCTATGATGCTGAGAGCCGCAACTTTAACAACGTGAGGGAATTGAGCACCATTACCCTGTTGGGTGAAACCAATAGAGTGGTGACTTTGACCTCAAATGAGCTTGTTTTGCTGAATCCGGCAACAACGCTCAAAACTACTTTGAAATATAATGCTGCACCGTAAAACTCGTAGTATGAAAGTTCACAAGAACAGAAAATCCATGTTGGTCAGGGCTGGCCTCCTCTTCTGTGGAGCTCTCCTGATGGCTCTCTGGGCGGAGATAGCTGTCCAGGCGCAGAATGCACCTGTTGTCAAAACCCCCGCGCAGGTCGCTGAAGAAGAAGCTGTAAGACGCCAAGAGGCTGTTAAACAGATAAACACCTATTTGGATAAGGCCGACAAAGCTCGCACCGCAGGCGATTGGACTGAAGCAGCCCGCCTGTACAGCGATGCTTACAAGACCTTGAGCCAGGTGGGCCAAGCCGGTGCGACCGATGAATATCGCCGCATTGCGGCCGGTATTACCGAGGTGAGCGTCTACGAGGCTCAGCAGGCCCTGAAGCAGGGTGATTATAATCTGGCCGTTGAAAAGCTGGATTATGCTCTGCGGGTGGACCCGACGAGTTTGAAGGCTCAGCGCGCCCGGGAGGCGGCAGTCGAACAACGCGCGCTGGTGAAGAATCGCGTCACCAGCAAGGAAGTTCGTGAGCACGGTGAAGATGTGGCCACTGAGTCGGCTGAAGTGAATCAGATGCTTCACGACGCCAAGGTGCTCTATGAAATGGGCTCCTATCAGAAGGCGCAGGAGATTCTCCAGGCGGTGATCAAGATCGCCCCGGATAATACCGCCGCTCAGTACTATCAGAAACTTCTGGAGGAGAAGTACGCCTCCAATATCATGCGCAAGCGAAGCCTGGTCTCCGATGCCAGCATCGTGGACGTCGCCCGCGCATGGGTTCTGACCACCAATGCACAGAATTTGCCGATTCCCAATGTTATGGCACGCACCAACCTGATCAATACCGGGGTGGGACGCCAGAAGATTTTGAATAAGCTCGACCGCATCACGGTCGCCGAGCTGAGGTTCCCCGGCATCTCCCTGGGCGCAGTAGCTCAGGAGCTCCAGGAGGTCTCTCTCAGAAACGACCCCGATGGCGTGGGTGTCAATTTCATTATCAGCAACGGTATTGATCAGAAGAGGGCCGGTTTGCAGAGCCTCTACACCGACTATACTGATATTGACCCGATGACCGGTATGCCCCGGATCGGAACGGGCATGATGCTCGGCTCCATGGGCGGCGGTGGCGGAGGTATGGGTGCCGGCGGCGCGATGGGCGGTGGCTCCAGTGCCAACCAGTTCATGCGCATGGTGCAGGATTCCCAGAATATCGGTGAGAAATACAATGTCTATCTGGAACCGGGTTTGCGCAATGTGCGCCTGATGGATATTCTTGATGCGATCGTGAAGTGCTGCGACCGTCCCGTCAAATATTCCGTTGAAGATTATGCGGTCATTTTCAGCGCTCGCGAGTTGGCCAATGATCAATTTTTCCAGAGAACTTTCCGCGTGGATCCGAACACCTTCTGGCAGGGCCTGGTTTCTGTCAGCTCTGAAGAGGTCGGTGTGGAAGGTTCCAACAGCTCCGGCAGCAGCAGCGGCAGCGGCGGCAGCACGACCGGCGGTTATGTGGCCCGCGTTTATACGGCAGGCAGCTCCTCCGGCGGCGGCGGCATGGGCGGCGGCAGCCAGGGCAGCGGTGGTTTGCCCTATGTTACGATGGAATTGGATAGCGGTATGGTGCAGGAACGTGTCCGCCTCTTCTTCCAGTCTGTAACGGGTGTACAGTTTACTTCAGGTAGTTATTCGACCCAGGGTATCGGTATGATGATGATGGCCGGTGGTGGTCTTCAATCTTTGAGCGGTATGATGGGCGGCCAGGGTGGTGCCGGCGGACAGAACCAGATGATGCAGCAGGAACAGATGGGCACGGCCCGTCCGGGGCATACGCTGGTCTTCAATGATCGCAGAGGTCTCCTTTGGGTTCGTTCCACGACTGAAGTTCTGGACGTGATCGAGCAGGTCATCCAGACTCTCAATGCTCCTCCTCCTCAGCTTTCGATCGAAGTGAAATTCGTCGAAGTCGAACAGAACGACAGCAAGGCCCTTGGCTTTGACTGGTACCTGGGCAACTTCACCTTCGGCAATGGCGACATTGGCGCCACCGGTGGTTCAGCTCCTTCTTATCAGGGCGCACCGTCCCAGGCCAATCCTGCGGGTTCTTTCCCTGCCTACTCGGATGCCACGGCTCAGACCATGGGTAATATCACCAGCGGTCTGTCCCAGAATAACAGCGGTATTCCGACTTTGGCCACGATTACGGGTATTTTGACCGATCCTCAGTTCCGCGTCGTGATTCGCGCTATGGAATCCCGCTCCGGTGTGGAAGTAATGAGCGCACCGCGTCTGGTCACCCTGAGCGGTCGTCAGGCCCAGATTCAATCGAGCACTTTGCGTAACATTGCTACGGACGCCGAGGTCAGCGCTTCTGAAGTCAGTTCCACCTCCGGAACCAGCACTTCGGGTGGTACTTCCGCGACCGTGCAGGCATTGGGTATGGTTCAGCCTGAATCCGCCGCAGTGGCGACGGGTCCGACTCTGGACGTAGTTCCCTACGTTTCAGCCGATGGTTACTCCATTCAGATGACTCTGATTCCTTCGGTGGTGCAGTTCCTGGGTTATGGTAACCCCGACGTACCTGCCGCAGCGGAATTTGAAGCCAGCTTGCAGGCGCAGGCCGGTAACCTGAGTTCTCCGGTGCCGTTGCCTCGCTTCCTGGTCCGTCAGGTGACGACTTCTGTGATTGTTTGGGATGGTCAGACGGTAATGCTCGGAGGTTTGATCTCTGAGGACGTCTCCCGTACCCGCGAGAAGGTCCCCGTTTTGGGTGACATTCCCGTTCTGGGAAGGCTCTTCCGCAGCGAAAGCAATACGTCTGCCAAGAAGAACCTGATTATCTTTGTATCGCCGCAGATTATTGACCCGGCTGGTAACCCGATTCATGATCTGACTGATGTGGAAAACCTGCCTTACAACCCGAACTCGGTGCCGGTCCAATCCGATCGTAATGTTCGCGTGGCTCCGGGAACGCTTCAGGCAGCATCGGCGAATTAAGGATATTTGACACCACTTTGGCTGTAGAGGACTGAACGTGAACGGGCAGAAACCTGCAGCCAGAGTGTTGATCGTGGATGGGCACGCATTAGCGTATAAAATGTTCCACGCTCTGCCCGAGATGACTTCTCCGGCGGGTGCCCCCACAAATGCGATCTTTGGATTTATAAAAAGCTTACGCAGGACTCTCGAAGAGCTGCAGCCGACCCACGGTGCCGTGGTCTGGGATGGAGGTCTGAGTACAGAGCGTCTTGCGTTGCTGCCCGAGTATAAAGCACAGCGAGCGCCGATGCCCGATTCGCTTCGCTCTCAGCTCTCGCCTATCCAGCAATGGGTTTGCCTGGCAGGGTGGAAGTGCATCCGCCAGGATGCCACAGAGGCCGATGATATCATTGGCACTCTGGCACTGGAGGCTGAGCGCAGCGGGGCCGAGGTATTGATTCTCAGTCCTGATAAGGATTTTATGCAGATCGTTTCTGAACGGGTGCACCTTTTACGGGCACGCGGGGGCGGTCTGGAGCGGTATACGCCCGGAGTTGTCCGCGAGAAAATCGGTGTTGCTCCCGAGCAGATTGTTGACTGGTTGAGCTTGGTGGGCGATGCCAGCGACCATATCGAGGGAGTCCCCGGCGTAGGTGCCAAGACGGCTGCGAAACTCCTGGGGGAGTTTGGCTCGCTTTCTGCTCTTTTTGAGCGTGTCGAGTGTGTGCAGCCTGAGCGGCTCAGGAAGCTCCTGGAGACCCATAAGGCTCTTCTGGAGCGGAATCGCGAGCTGATCACGCTCACGCGTCTGCCTCAGTGGGAGCTCTCACTGGAGCGGCTGGCGTTTCGGCAAACGGATCGGGCGGCAGAAGAGAAGTTTTTGGGTGATTGGGGTTTAAAAAGCCTGCAGCATAAGCAGCAGGAGCCGCTTTTCAAACAGGCGGAATTGTTTTGATAGATAGACGAGATAGACGATTATGTTGGCAATGAAAAGAGCCGGTAAAAATTGGGCGACGCTGCTTTTAGGTGGCTTGGCTTTCTCTGGGATTATACTTTGCGCACAGGCGCAGGAAACCGAAAGCGGCGCTTTGGGCCGTGACGGAATTGAATTCCTGGCCACTTCCACGGGGCGGCTTCCCGGAGAGCAGGTCCATCCCTCTTTAGCTTTGGGCAGTCAGGGTGGTGTCCTGGTGTGGGAAGACAATGTGTCGGACCTTGAAGGTCTGGGCATTTCTGCTCAGCGCCTGGATGCTTCTCTCCAGCCGGTGGGCGGAGAGTTCCGCGTCAACGAAATCGGTAAAGACGATCAGGAAGCTCCCAGCGCGGCGGTTCTGGCAAATGGTCAGACCCTTTTCGCCTGGCAGAGCGGCGTGCGTGGAATTCAGAAAGTAGCTTATCGCGTTCTTGATGAGAACGGTATCTTCGGTGAAGAAATGAGCTTGTCGCAAGAGGGTCTCTTCCAGAAAGAGGTTCAGGTCGCGGCTCTCTCCGATGGTTCGGCAGTGATCCTCTGGAGCTCGGCCGATGCTTCCGGTAAACCGATGGGCGTCTATATGCAGCAAATCTCCTCCGGCGGAGAGAAACTGGGCGCCATTAAAGCCGTTTCAGACAGTCTGGGTAATCGCTCCGGTACGGTTACGGCCCTGACAAAGGGCGGTTTCGCAGTCGCGTGGCTCGAGGAGAGTCTCTCCACGATAGTCAATGAAGACGGTACTTACGAGAAAGCTCAGATCAACACCGGAGTAAAGGTTCAGCTTTTCGCCAATGATCTTACCCCTTCGGGAAACGCTTCGGTCGTTTCTCCTCTGGGAGCGGTGGTTTCCAACCCGAAAATCGCAGCTGGTCCTTATGGAATCGCGGTTGCATGGAGCGTTGTGGTGCTTGAGGGCAGAACGCAGACCTGGAACGTGGGCGGTGCGGTGCTTGATTCAGCCGGTGCGCTGACTAAGAGCCTGCCTGTTCTCAACACCTATCTGCCGGGAGATCAATTTTTGCCCCAACTGGCTGCATGCCAGGAAAATTACTTTGCCGTTTGGACGAGCCTTCGTCAGGACGGCTCTTTTGAAGGCGTTTTCGGGCGTCTCTTCAATGCTTCGGGTTTCGTGAGCGATGAAGTGCTGGTTAATACGACCACGCTCCTGAGTCAGATACACCCCACGGTTGCCAGCGATAAAGATGGTTTCATGGTAGCCTGGAGCTGCTATCTCCTGGGTGATGCGAGCTTTGACCTCATGGCTCAGCGCTATCTTTGCGATTCGGATGGTGTCCTCCTGGATAAACCCCAGGCGCCTTTCGCCTATGCTTTGACCGAGTATGATCTCTTTGTATCCTGGCCGGCGGTCGCTGGCAGAGCGGTCAAGGAGTACCAACTCTTTATCGATCAGCAACCGGCTCTGATCCTCACCGAGCCTTTCTACACGCTGGAAGATTTGACACCGGGCGCGAGCCGCTCCTTCAGCTACCGTTATGTTCTGGAAAGCGGAGTCATCTCTCCGGTTTCGGAAGTGGCAGTCGCCAAGACCTGGGGCACCGATAAGAACCGCGACGGAATCCCCGATGATTGGCAGGTCCTCTATTTTGGTTCCGATAAGAGTAAGTGGCCCGCAGCCTCGCTGGATAGCGACGGAGACGGCGTCAGCAATCTGGATGAATTCCTGGCCGGAACCAGTCCGACTGATCCGGAGAGCGTTCTCAAGACAAGCCTCAAGGTGACTTCTCAGGGCGTTCGCCTGGAGTGGGGTACGGTGCCGGGCTTCGTCTATCAGGTTCAGAGCACAGAAGACATGCAGAAATGGACGAATCTGGGTGCGACGCGCCGCGCCACCGCAAAGAAAGATTCCATGGCACTGGAACCGGATAAAAAGAGATTCTTCCGCATTGTTCGCGTGAGCCGCTAAGAGAATAAAGATGAAAAAGATATTTTGTATGGGTACTTTGATGAAAAAGTTGATGGTTGTGGCCGCCCTGGCGGTGACGGCATACACGATGCAGGCCTTTTCCCTCATGGGACCGTGGGCGACGTGGCAGACGAGCACTCTCTCCTATCAGCTCACCACGGTCATCGTCGATGGGGAACCGTTTGTCTACCGTGATTCCGGTGGGCCCATGGGTTTGCGCGAGGGATATCGCGTTAATATCCCTGTGCTGACTTATGCCTTCGATAAGACTTTTATGGAAACCTACGGTGAGGAGGGAGTCGCTGAGGTAGAGCGCGCCTTTGAAACGATCAACAAGACTTTCAAAGAGATGTATTCCTCCGACAGCTATCTGGATACAGTCCCGACGCAGGTCACGCGTTACAATTACCGTGCGATGGCCTTGGGCTTGATAGATATTTACTCATATACGCTGGCTGGGTTGGTCGAAAGACTGGGATTGGCTTCTCCTGAGCGTTTTTGCTGGACTCTCCGTGATACCATTACTTCCGGCAATGTTACGGACCCGAATGGCAATGTCGTTCCTGATTCTTATTACACGATTCGCCGGAATTTTGACCCTGTCACCTTGGAGACCACTCCTTACGTGAACGGAACTCTTTACAGCTACCGGATTATCCCGGGCGTCATCGTGGATGACAGCGGAACCTGGATCCATGATGCCGTGGAAGTGGTACCGGATCCTTCCGCAATCGCCTACAGCAGCGTGGCAGGAGGAGTCGTGGGCGGTTTAAACCAGGGCTTTGCCGTAAATGGTTTTTACTACACGGGGCTTTCCCGCGATGACGTAGGCGGTCTGCGCTGGCTCTACAGCCCCAGCAACTATGCCTTCGAGAGCATGCCATCGAGCGGAACCAGCAGCGCAGCCATCATGACTCCGCAATATAATGATCCGATTATCGTGACCAATATCGACTTGGCGCAGTTCCTCATCGATGTGGAACAGACGACTAATACTCAGGCGCAGGTCGAGGCTCTCTACCCGGGGCTGAATATCACCGGTCGTACCTGGACCAATGTTCTGGTGAACCGCACCAACTATATCTATACCAATTCGCCCTGGATGCCGGTCGGCATGGCTCCCGTGCTCACGCCCGTCGTCACCAAGAACATTCAGTTGCTTTACTCTTACACGTATGACAACGTCTATACGAACTATGGCGGAACCGTTACCGAGGATGTCATCCGCCTGGTGACCGTTTCCAGCGGTAATCAGTCGGGCAACCCCTGGATGCCCGTGGGCGCAACCGGTACTGTGACCAATACGACCGAGATCAAGACCAACCGTGTGACCGGAGGTATCATGATTATGGCCAATGTCGCCAGTGCGGGTGTGGGAGAAACGAACCAGCCTACCTTGGACGTTACCAATGATCTGGCCGGCTATAAATTTATCTATACCAACCCTTATCCGTTGAGAGTTGCCGTGACTAATCTGATCGCCTCAACCGGCGACGTGCCGACAGCCAGTACCAACGTGACGGAAGACACGGGGACGGGAACCGGGGGAACCGTGGACGACGGTACCGGAACCAATGTCGTCACCTATTTTGCTCAGTATATGGCCAGCAGCCATGATGTGTACGAGTACCTGGCTTATCCCATCACCTGGAGTTCTACGGCCTCGGCTGAGGGCGACACGAATGCGGGGGTTGTCCTTTACCGGCCCGGTTTGGGAAGCAATTTACGCTTCCAGCGAGTCAATTTCGATGGTCTTGTGGGCAATACGTACACCCCGACCAACATGTTCTTCTCCAATATCTTCTACATGGATATGAGCTCGACGACCAACCCCTATGCGCAATTGGACACCACGGTGATTCGCAGACAGATCAACTCGCCCGATATGGTCTTCAGCGCTGGTGACTTGATGCAGAATGGTAATTATTTTATAGGTAGATACAGTACCAATACCTGGTTGAACCTCTCGGCTGAAAACCGCGTCAATGTATCGGATGAGGGTGAGGTCACCGGTCCGGGCGTGATTGTTCCAACACAGAGTTCGTGGGTGTTCACTTCGCTGCTTGATGTCTGGGTGAATATGTATGGAGGGCCGCCGGCGCTCTTCGAACAGGAAGATGGCAAGTTTAATACATGGGCCAGCTTTGACGGTACCACCAATGACCCGGTTATTTACCCGATCAGCTCCACACGCACGCTTAAGTGGCTGGAAGAACAGTTGACCAATTCCCGACCGGCGTCTGTAAACCCGTAAGCGAACAGTTGAAAATGAAGAAGAGTCAAATGTTTAAAAAATCATTCGATATGAAAAAACTATTTCTCCCTCTTGCGATCTGCCTTCTGGGAGGATTCTCCGCCCAGGCACAAACGAATGTGACGGAGAATTGGGTGAACCGGCACGTGGTCATTAATCCGCAAGTCGATGCCACGACGGTTCACAACTACGGGATTATTTACCTGGATCCGTTTACAGGCTATCCCTTCCTCTTTGATAACGTTCAGTATTTTTACAATGAATACAGCGGTTCGATTTATGCGTATGGTCCGGGTCTGCACCTGAATTATCACAATTCAGCCACAACCGGATACCAGCAGACTGAACCGATGGAGCTCTACTGGAATGAGGGCGTGATCAGCGGCATTGGCCGTGATTATGACCCCACGTATTATAAACATGTCGAGGTGCCTTCGTTCCGTTTCCTTGCCAAGAACGTCGTGGATTCCGGGCAGGTTCATACTGAAGATGGCTTTGGCGCCATTGATATTCAGGCGACCGAAAACCTGGATATCTGGGGTGCTCACTACAGCGCGTTTGGCGGAATGTCCGGTGGTTTCATAGACGAGAATGCGCACCTTGACAACCCGAACGTCAGAGCCGGCGGTATTTGGCCTTATGCCTGGGGGCACGGCGTCCAGGAAGGGCGATATGTGCAAGGTCTGGGACGCTTCGGCTCTGACAGCGTAGGTATTTCGGCTGATGGTAGTACGCCTACCGGAGAAATGAGCATTACTCCGACTCTGAGAAAGGTCTTTGATTCAGCCGGGCAGTCGATCTGGTGGGATGATGCCAACCCCAAAGTCTACATCAATACGGCCAGCTATGATCCGGGCGATCCCAAACCGTTTTATCAGGTGGTGTTCGTACCGGGTGACTTTATCGATTACCAGTTTGACGACCTGGGCAACGTTATTGGCTGCAATAGCTATAATCAGTTCCGCGTGGACTTCATGGGCCGTGGCGGCTATAAGGATATGAGCGGCCAGCACTCTGCCTCGCCCGTGATCGTCTCTCAGTACATCTACAGGGAAAAGGATGCTCAGGAAGGTCTGGGCAAACCGCGCTATCAACAGATTTATTGGGAAGACCTCACCGGTTATTTTTATACGGAGATGGCCGGCAATCAGCTTATTCCGGAACATGACGGGTGGGGCTATATCCCTGATCGTTTTTGGCTGGATGTTGATGATGCTGAGATTTCATACCAGTATTTCCAGTTTGACCCCATTACTCACGCACCCTATGGGCCCTATGCGTTGCCCAGCCGCTACATCTGGAGGGACGAAGCGACTCACGACATTATTCCGACCGATCCCCTTACCGGCGAACCTCTGCCGGGACCGGACCAGGTTCCTTATCGCGCCCCGGCGTGGACTCAGGAGCTGGTGATGGGTCAGGGACCGTTCCAGGTTGAGGTCGGTTTCTCCTGTCTGAACGGGAGCCTTACGCAAGAAGAGGATGACCTGAAATGGTTGCGTCCGGGGGATCTCCCCTATCGCATTGACCCCGATAATCCCGGCAATGGCAGGGTAGATATTGATTACAGTGCTTACCAGGTCAGCATCGGTACCAATGCCTTTGACAAAGTGACCCTTCTGCATAA
>Ga0265294_10001913_pt1 | contig 27606 bp, 21 predicted proteins | sample MunlanPumphouse3_FD_192504 | JGI IMG/M metagenome (GOLD analysis project Ga0265294, IMG submission 192504) | Groundwater microbial communities from a municipal landfill in Southern Ontario, Canada - Pumphouse #3 | ecosystem: Environmental > Aquatic > Deep subsurface > Groundwater | place...
ACTACTCTTACTTCTTTTTCCGGATTTGTTTATACTGATGAAGCAACACCGCTTTCAGGAGTGGAAGTTACCCTAACAGACTTTACAGTATTTGCTGCCACAACAGATGAAACCGGCTACTTTATGATTGATAACATCTTCACAGGAAACTATAACTTACGCGTCTATAAAGAAGGTTTTGAACCTTACACCGGCTTTATCGATATCTCTGAAGAAGGCAACACAATGGACTTTAATCTTAATATCTCTTATGCTGAAAGTTTTGAATCTTCACTTCCTGCTGAATGGTATTCAACTACTTCACGAAGCTGGTTCAGAGATGGTAACAACGCTTATGATGGTTCATATTCTCTTAAATCCGGCAATATTTCAGGTAATCAAACTTCTAATATTCTGGTAGAATCGAATGTTGCTACTGAAAGCATTATCTCTTTCTATTATAAAGTGTCTTCAGAAGCAGGTTATGATCTCTTTAAATTCTATATTAATGGTCAATTAAAAGGTTCATGGAGTGGAGAAGTAGATTGGACTTATGTTGAATACACTACCAATCCCGGATTAAATACATATAAATGGGAGTACAACAAAGATATCTATACTAGTGATGGTTCTGATGCTGCCTGGATAGATTATGTTTCGCTACCTCAAACAATTACAAATAATTCAGACTTAGATCTAGTCACAGCAGTTGATCATCAACTTTCCTGCTACCCTAATCCCTTTAACCCTGAGCTTAATATTAGCTTTTATCAATCTGCCCAAAACCCAATTTCTGAGATATCAATCTATAATCTTAAAGGTCAGAAGGTTAAACATTTTGCCAATATTCTTACTAGTGAAGGTCATCAGACTGTAGTTTGGGATGGTCGCGATATTAATAAGAAAAGTGTGGCTTCCGGTATTTATTTCATAAAAACTAAAAGTGAAGATATGACAACTACGCACAAGGTGATCTTGATGAAATAACATTTTTAATTAATAATTATTAATTAAAAAGAAAAGACTTTCACACGAATTAACTTAATTTTCGTTAATTCACCAATGTATACACAGAAAAATGAACAAGTTCCTCTGGTTTTTAAGAATTATTTTTTAGAGCATAATATTCCCCTGTATGTATTTAATGAGTTAGATTTTAACACTAATCCTAAGTGGTTTAAAGATGCAGGTCATTTGAATAGTGAAGGTGCTGATGAGTTTTCTACTATTTTCGCCAATGAATTAAAAGAGATAATTGCTAAAGATTCTACTACTAAAAAAGTGTTTAAGCACGAAGCTAAAGATTAATGTTAAATAAGACTTGTTCCAAAAAAGCCATCACAGTCGCCTTTCTTTATGCTGGTTTCTAAACACTACAATTCCGCCAATAATAGCAATAACAATGATTAAGGAGATAGTAATAGTAACTAAGGGGTGGACATATCCTTGAATAAAATATGGTACATCCCAACCTCTATCTACAGAGTTATTTTTTTTCCATTTATTCTTGTCCATAGGTGTAACTTCTTGCCCAGGATCCGATGTATATTGTGTTTGATGTGTGTGATATTGAGAAACTGTAAGCATAAAGGTCTGTTCAAAGAAATACTCAACTGTAAAATAGAGAACAGTTACAGCTGCAAAAGTAATGACAGCATACAAAAGCCACTGTAGCATTTTCTTATAAAAAATCCAACCATTAATGTTCTTAATCATCAAGACTCCATTATTTTTGAAATATCAGACATCATCGAATTTATCATTTTAACATAATCATTACCCATTTCAGAGTAGCTTTGCAATCCGGCACTTAACACATCGCCTCTTACTTCTTGATTTTTATCTCTTAATTCGCTTCTCAATACTCTTAGCCTCTTATAGGCATTATTAGTATTCAGATTTAGTAAATACTTTTTAACAGAATCATTTACTGAATCAAAAACAGCTATCTCGTGTGTCATTCCCGGCTTTCTTTCATTAGGAACTAGGCCGGAACCGACTTTGTAAGTCCAGTGTCCAAAGATGTTGTTAGCTCTTTTGGCAAACCCTGAAGTTCCCCAGCCGGACTCAATAGCAGCTTGTGTTATGGCTAATTCAGTCGGGATCACATCTACCCTATTGAGCAACTCTTTCCAATCTATTTCTGCAGCACTTTCAGAGACCTGCATGAGGTACACTTTTTCTATATTATTAATAAAATTAAGATTGCGTTGTGTCAATTCTTTTTTTTCTTTTAATTCTAATATCTTCTTGCGGTTCCCCATTATCTCATTATTCTCGGTATCAATAATCAAGGACATGTAGTTAATAAAGAGTTTCTTTCTGGTTTTAATATCATCTATCTTGGAAAAATCATAAATATACTTGGAAATATATCTATCGCTTTTGTAATTATAGCTCATATAATCAGAATAGACAACTCTTGCTTCTAATTTATCGGCAAAGAGCGGGATCATTAATAATTGCCCGGTAATCAAAAATTTAAGTAAGCACTCTTTCATAATACTTCTGCCTTATCGTTATATTTTGATTATTCACAATTTTCTTTTCATGCACTAATTTCCAATTCTTTTTGTCAAAGGGAGGAAAATAGGTATCTCCTACCACATCAAGGTCAATTTCACTAATAATCATTTTCCCAGCCAGTATAAGGTATTGTTCAAACATTGACCTTCCACCTATAATAAAGAATTGCTCATCAGGCTTGTCAAGTAATTCAAACATCATCTCTCCAAAACTGTTAATCATAATAGCATTGGGAACAGAAAAAGAGGTATCTTTAGAGAAAATATAGTTGGTTCTATCAGGAAGTAATCTCCCGATTGATTCATAAGTTAATCTGCCCATGACAATATTATGAGTTAAAGTGATTCTTTTGAAACTCTGCAACTCTTCAGGAATGTGCCAAGGCATCTTATTCTCATTACCAATTACGCCTTTTCTATCTATGGCAACAATTATAGTTACATTATTTCTCATTGCTATTTTCTGCTTTTGCTTCTTTCTTCACTTCAGCACTCACGATTATAGAAGTCATAAATTCATCATATTTAGCGTTTTTAGCTAGCTCGCCAATGCTGTTCAAAATCTCTATCATATCTTTGAAAACCAACATTAAGTTATACTCTTTTTTCCTATTTTTCTCATCCATATAGGTAATTATGACATATCTTTTTTTACTTTTGCTCATGGATATTTTTGTAATACTTGACCAAGTAATCTTTCTTTTAATGTTAATCAAGGATTTGGCAATAAGTTTATCTTGAGTAAGTGTTAAGGTGTGAATATTGAAAATATTTTGGGAAAGTGTATTTAATCCGGCGAAAAAGATAATAATAGGAACAAGTTTAGCGAACATGGTAGCATCAGAAGAATTGGCAACACGCGTGAGCAGATAATAAACTGCATAAGCACAGACTAAGATTGAGAAGAGAAGAATAGTCAAGCGTGTGGGCAAACTAAAATGATAAGAACGCGGTAAGCCTTTCTTTTCATTAATATCTATTAATGTGTTGGGGTCATATAATTTTGGATCAGCCATTTTTTACCTCTATTTTTATACTTAATACTTTATTTATATCTTCAATAATTTTTGCATTACCTGTGTAAGAACCTACTTTCTCTCTTTTGCCATAACCATGAAAATCACTTCCGCCGGTAGATAGAAGATTCATATCACGACATATATTTTCCAATTGGGCAATTTGCTCAGGTGTATGGTCGTAATAGTAAGTTTCAATGCCATCTATGCCATATTTTTTGAAGTAATGAATATCTTCCAGATTAATTGATTTAAAAGGGTGAGCAATCACGGCAAACCCGTTAGCTTGCTGAATTGTCCTGATTACCTCTTCCGGGCTTACTTCTAACTTAGGTATGTAAGCAACTCCCTTATCGCCTATATACAGTTCAAATGCTTGCTGTTGATGAGTTACTACACCTTTCTTGACTAAAGCTTGGGCAATATGAGGTCTTCCCACAATGTTTTCGCTTCCTACCAATTCTAAAACATCTGAATATTCAATCTCAATTCCCAGACCTTGCAGAATTGAAATTATCTTTTTAGCTCTAACCACGCGTGAATCTTTAATTCTACTGAGTAAGTCCAGAAGCTGCGGATTTGTATAATCTATATCATAGCCTAAGATGTGAACTTCTCTGCCTGCATAACGACAAGATATTTCTGTGCCTTTAATTACACGCATCTTTTCATAATAATCTTGTGAGAATTCATTAAAAGCTGCTACTGTATCATGGTCTGTAATAGCAATGGCTAAGAAACCTTTTTTGCGATATTTCTTTAGCACTTCCTCTAGTGAGTAGGTTCCGTCTGAAGCGGTAGTGTGAATATGTAAATCTATATAGTGCTTATTCATACGACAGCTTTTTCTTTTCCATCAGGATTTGCTTGAGTCTTGAGATTATCATATCTATGGCTATCTGATTGTGTCCGCCTTCAGGCACTATCACATCGGCAAAGCTTTTAGTAGGCTCTACAAAGCGGATGTGCATGGGCCTTACCATACTTCTATATCTTTGGATAATGGACTCCAGGGTACGACCTCTTTCGGCTATATCTCTTTCAATTCTGCGAAGAATTCTAACATCAGAATCTGTATCGACGAAGATTTTAATGTCCATTAGTTTTCTCAGTTTTTCATTGCCAAAAATTAAGATACCTTCAATTACAATGATAGAATTGGGAAACACTTTTGTTGTTTCATCCAACCGACTATGAGTCTTGAAATCATAGATTGGTTGTTCAATCGGAACAGAATTCTTTAAAGATTTGAGATGTTCGATCAATAAATCCATATCAATAGAATTTGGGTGATCATAGTTTATCTCTATTCTTTGTTCAAAGCTCAAATCGGAAAAATCGCGATAATAAGCATCCTGGGCTATAACGGTAATGTGATCTGCCACACCTTGTTGTATAGCTTTTGTTACACAGGTTTTCCCTGATCCGGTTCCACCTGCAATTCCAATAATAATGGGGTTCATATTTCCTCTCAATTTTTCCATTTATAATTATTCACAGCTCCCTTTATCGGGAAGATTAAAAAAATCAGTACATAAATTAAAGCAAAGATAAAGTAATAGATAATATATTTCGTTTTCTTGATTTTCACACAAAAATAACTTATCATGGTAAATTCCGACACCACTTTTACGCCTAACAATATAAGATATAGTGGCAACATCTCTAAGTAAAAAGGCAGAGCTATAGTAAAACCAATTAAGGTTATATAATAGACAAAAACTAAGATACTGAATAGCAACAGAGGAATGGGATAATATTTAAATTTAGAAGCTCTGCGGGTTGCCAAGTTTATATGAGTTTTGAGACTCTCTTTTTCATTGGTTACCACAGAGGCATCAGGAGTGAAAAGATATTTCTTTCTCCGGAGATGAACCCAGAGATTGAAGAGTTGCAAATCATCATCACCTGATTTAATATTCTTATATCTGCCAAAGCCATTAGCTTTCAAATAGACACTTTTGCGGTAAGACATGTTAGAAGCAGAAGCTGTCATCGGTGTTCCATGACCTAATCCGGCAGCTGCAATTATTCTATAAAGAATAGCTTCTAAGGTCTTTAATCTATTGAAAATTGTCTTGCGTTTGAATTCAACATGAGTGTAGCCCAACACATAATCTGTCTCATTATCATACGCTTTAGCAAAGGTTTCTATCCATTTGGGATTAGCAATACAGTCTGAGTCAGTGAATAGTAAAATATCGTAACTGGCGTGTTCTATACCTTTAGCTATGGCATACTTCTTGCCATTCCTCTTGCCCTTAGTGGGTAACTGCAATACTTTTCGTTGAAGTTTCGAGCTAGCTAAGAAGGTGCTAAGAAGAGGGTAAGTACTGTCGATACTTCTGTCATCTACAATAATAACTTCGAATAGTTCTTTAGGATAAGTTTGCCTTTCTAAAGACTCCAAAAGGTTGATAATGTTCTTCTCTTCATTGCGGGCAGCGACTATTACGGAAATAGGCTTCTTAGTTGTAGAGTTTAGCTCGCTCTTGCCGGCAATTCTTAGATTCCCTAGAATTAAGAACCAAATCGCTCCTAAATAGAGAACAGTTATAATAACAAAAAAATATATCAGCATCTATTAAAAGTCTTTTCTATGATTCACGCGGTTCACTATTTTTGCATTAGTATCTTTGATTAGCTTGGCTAATTCGGGCATTTCTTCTTGAATAGCTTCCATAGACAGTTCTTTTTCCTCTTCTGCTTCAGTGTAATTAAGCTCGATTTCTAAGGTTAGATTGTGCTTAAAATAGTCTGAAAGAAGAGTTGTCAGCTTATCTTTTTTAACAGGAAGAACGTTGGCAGCTCCCTTATTTTCTGTAGAAATTTTAAATCGTAGATTAGAAACATCTGTAATAGTCATATGGCGTAGCATGTTTCCTAACATCATATCTTCTTTATCAACTAACTTTATAAAGCTATCCCAGTGTTCATTGACGAAATCAATGTTCAATCGCGCAGGAACATTAGTAAGATGCTTGATCGACTTCTCTTTTTCTTCAGGTTTAGGCTTGTTAGCCTCGCTATCTGAATTTTGGTTATACTCTTCATCAAAACGCTCTTTTATTGTTTTCTTAACCGGTTCATCTTTTACAGGTACTGGAAGAGGATTCTTGGTATATTCATGTCTCGGAGGAGACTCAAGTGTAGGCTGTGAAGTTACTTGTGAATTCTGCACAGGAGTTATGGGTTCAGAAATGTTTCTCTGAATTATAATAGCTTGTAGAGGGTTATTTACTAATTCAATATCAACTAAGTCTTTGATTTTAGAGAGTTTAATTAAGACTATTTCTAATAAGAGAGCAGGATTATCCCCACTTTTCATATCAACTTTTGTCTTCATGAGGAGAGAAAGAATATAGAGTAGATCTTGATCGTCAAACTTACTAGCAATGGCTTTAATAGCTTGATATTGCACTTTGGAGATCTCGCCTGTTTCTACTCCATAGAAGGATAAAAGGCAAAGTCGAAGATAATCTAAGAAACCATTTACGATTTCGATAATATCATTGCCCATCTCAATAATAGCGTGTAGGTTGGTGATAACTTCCAGTGAGTTACCTTGGCTGATTGCGTCTAATATTTTCGCATAAACATCATAAGGGAGAATGCCAAAAACATCTCTCACAATAGCTTCACTGATCACTTCACTACCGGTAGAAATTACCTGATCCATCAAAGACAAAGCATCGCGCATCCCGCCGTCTGCTTTCTTAGCTATCTGAAAAAGAGCTTCCTCTTCATATTTAATCTCTTCTTGCTGACTAATATGTTTGAGGTTCTTGACTATTGCTTCCACCGGGATTCGCTTAAAATCAAACCTCTGACAGCGAGAAATAATGGTCGGAATTACTTTGACAGGTTCGGTTGTGGCAAATATAAAAATTACATTAGCAGGAGGTTCTTCTAAAGTTTTTAAGAGTGCATTGAAGGCATTCTTGGAGAGCATGTGGACTTCATCAATAATATAAATCTTGTATCTGCCAACATTGGTAGTGTATAATAAATCGCGTTGTAACTCTCTAATATCATCGACACCTGTGTTGGAAGCACCATCTATTTCGACAACATCTGTCGAAGTTCCGTTGGTAATCTCCTCACAAATTGAACAGTGATTACAAGGGACACCTTTTTCACCTACTTGGCAATTCAAGCTTTTGGCTAAAATTCTCGCCATTGAGGTCTTCCCTACTCCTCGTGGACCTGCAAAGAGATACGCATGGGCTACTCTATTTTGTTCTAAAGCATTTACTAATATTTGTGTAATATGTTCTTGGGCATAAACTTCAGCAAATGTTTGGGGTCTATATTTCCTGGCTAAAACTATATACGACATCTCAACCTCATATCATTTCCTTATTTGTTAAAATTCTTACTTCTTCTTTTCTCTGGGTTATTCCACGTTTATCAAATATCTCTAAAAAGTAGAGAGCAATCTTTCTATTTGTTCCCAAAAGATCTCTAAATTCAGAAATTTTAAACTCCTGATCAGAGAAATTGCTCTTTAGCATAGCGTAAATCTTTCTTAAAACTGTAAGACTGACATAGATATTATCATAAAACAGAATCTGATTCGCTTCTGATAAATAATTCAGGATAGAATTAATTTCCTGTCCTTTCAGACTAAACTTCTTCTGGATATTTTCCTTGGTATTCTCTTCCGGAATATCAAACCCTATACCATCAATGTAGCTTAACACCTCATCTTTCTTGATGCTTAACGATGAATTATGATCAACATTGTGAGTGAATAAACAATAGGTTTCAGCCTCTTTTTTGATAATATTCTTCAGAATTAAATCCTCTAAGATAACAGAGATAACACTTTTATTTAAACTACCTTGGGAAAAGGTAATATGTTTGGTAATATCACTCAAAGTTGGTCCTTGATTACTCAAGTTGTTTTGTAAATGGTGTCTTCTGATAATATTCGTAATCTCATGATTGAGCTTCTCTTGCAGTTCATTTAGAATATAGAGTTCTTTGTCATTCTGTTGAATTATCGCCACTTTATCACTAACTTCATTAGCTAATGATTTAACAGCTCCTTGTGATAGATTTAACCTAAAACTAAGTTCTTTGCTATCGACAACATCATTGCTTTTCTCTACTTCATTTAAGACAACATATTTAAGCTCTTGGGAGGCTAACAGCTTCATTCTTTCGATTAAAGCAGCCGGTCTCTTCTTGTGTTTGAGAGGGAAAGCATCAATAATTCTACCGCCACCAATCGTATAATCATTAGAAGAGTCTCTAATAATGAATTTATCATCATAGTATAAGATGCCGGGAAAATCTAAATCTATCTGGATTAAAGCAGAAGCTTGCGGTTCTAACTTATCGCAATCTATTAAATGCACACGGGCTTTGGTTTTGAAAGTCCCGGAAAGAAAGATAACAGTGCTCCAAAGTTGAAGTGGTTTATTAGAAAAGTTTTCTAAATAGCAGTCTATCATAACACTCTGTTTTCTATCATGATTACTAATTAACATGCCGCGTTTGAATTCATCACGCTTTAGTCCCACGATATTAAGGGAAGCACGATCACCGGCAAAGATCTCAAAGGTTTCTTTCTTGAACTTCTGCATGCCTCTGATTCTGACACTTTTACGGTTAGGTAAGATAATAATCTCATCTTCCTTTTGTAGTTTTCCGCTTAGCACGGTGCCATTCACAATCGTACCATAACCTTCAGCAGTGAAGATTCTATCTATATACATGCGGAAGATAATCTTAAGATCACGCTGTTCAGCCTGGTCAATTTGTTTAATAATTTCTGCTTTGACTGCTTCTAAGCCCACACCTGTTTTGGTTGAAACTTCTATAATCGGACAATCAGCTAAGAAGGTATTTTCGGTAAATTCTTCAATCTCTAACTTAGCTAATTCTATCAGCTCTTCATCAACTAAATCTGTCTTGGTAAGAGCTACAAAGCCTGTCTTAATCTGCAATAGTTGCATAATTTTCAAATGCTCAGAAGTTTGAGGCATAATCCCACTGTCGGCAGCTATAACGAGCATGACAAAATCTATTCCTGACGCACCGGAAATCATTGTATTTACAAAGTCTTTATGCCCGGGGACATCAATCACCCCAATCTGATGTTCTTCATCAAGATTGAGATAGGTAAAGCCCAGATGTATCGTTATACCGCGGTTTTGTTCTTCAGAGTGGGTATCACAATCAAAACCTGTTAAGGCTCTGACAAGAGATGTTTTACCATGGTCAACATGTCCTGCGGTTCCAAGGATTAAATGTTTCATAATGCTTTATAAACCTTAATTAATTCAGAGGCGAGATAATCTAAATCTTCAGCTTTAACTGTTAAAGTATCAACCATGAGCTTGCCTTCTTTAAGGAAAGTAATAATTGGCTTGCCTGAATTCATTAATTCGTGATGAGCTTTCACATTTATTTCATTAGCTTCATCTATCTGAAGAGCCTGTGAAGCAAATGTCTCACCCGGCATAGAGCCTCCGCCTGTTCTTGCTCTATTCTCTACTATGGAAGTAGAAAGGTGATTATTGAGTTTAGTTTGTAATAATTGGACTTTTACCAACAGTTCAGCTTCTGTTTGGGTAATCATTTGGAAGAAGGGAATTTGTTTAATATTAGTTTGAAAATCTAAGTATTTCTTTAAGGTGTAATAGATAACCGAGTCTGTTAATTTCCCTACTCTGAGGATTCTATAAAGCTGGTTTTTCTTTAATCTTTCGATTAGCTCCCTCTTCCCCACTATCAAGCCTGCCTGAGTGGCACCTAATAATTTATCTCCACTAAAGCTCACTAAATCAGTACCCAGTGAGACAATCTCTTTGACAGTGTGTTCCCATGTGATTGGAGCTGTTGCAGGCTTGTTAAGTAAGCCTGACCCCATATCATAGTAGGAGATAATGTTTTTGTCTTTACTAATCTTAGTAATCTCTTCTGCACCAACTTCTTCAGTGAAGCCTACTATCTTAAAATTAGATTGATGAACCTTCATAATCATGGCAGTATTAGCATTAATATTAGCTTGATAATCGCTTGGTTTGGTTTTATTGGTAGTCCCGATTTCGCGTAAGATAGCACCACTCTCACGCATAATATTAGGAATCCTGAAAGAACCCCCAATCTCGACAAGTTCACCGCGTGAAACCAACACCTCTTTATCTTTAGCAAATTCGTTAAGAATCAAGAAAACAGCACCGGCATTGTTATTAACAACTAAGGCTGCTTCTGCACCTGTTAAGGTACATAAAAGCTGATTAACATACTCTCCGCGTTTCCCACGCTTGCCGGTAGTTAAATCAAATTCAACATTTGCGTAGTTGGTCATTAAGTCTGAGACCTTAGCCATCACCTCTTGATCAAGCACAGCTCTGCCCAAATTGGTATGAAGTAAAACACCTGTGCAGTTTATTACGCTTTTTAGTTCTACAACATTTAGTTTTTCTATCTCAGAACGAATTTTAGACGCAATGGTAGCAGCTGTATATTCTTGTCCGTTAATAATATCTCTTCTAATCTCATCAATACAATCTTTAGCTACGTTCTTGATCTGCTCCCTACCTAAATTCTCGATATCTTGTAAAAATGCTTCACTTTCCAAGATTTCATTGATTGCAGGAATGATAGAAAACTTATTCATAAAACCTCTTTTAAATTTCTTCTGTTTGATAAAAAGTTGAGTCGGATTGCTCCGACTCAAATATGGCTGAGAGGGCAGGAATCGAACCTGCCAAAGACGGTTTTATCCGCCTCTTATCGGTTTTGAAGACCGACTGAACCACCAGATCCATCCTCCCGTTATTTATCTTTTAATATATATCTTTAGTTGCTGCCTGAGCAATATTAAACGTTTCATAATGAACACCGGGGATAATCTTAACTGCATGAACAGGGCAAACATCAAAACAGTTTCCGCACTTGGTACACTCTATTTGATGGATAGCATACTTGTCTTCTCTACTACCTGAAATACATTCAACAGGACACTTTCTAGCACAGAGAGAACAACCAATACACTTTGATTTATCTATATCAAAATGGATTAAAGAAGTACACACTTTAGCAGGACAACTCTTGTCTCTAACGTGAGCTTCGTACTCTTCTCTGAAGTATCTAATAGTACTTAGTACAGGGTTAGGAGCTGTTTGACCAAGTCCACATAAAGAAGCTTGTTTGATATGCCTACCAAGTCTGATAAGCTCGTCAATGTCGCCTTCTTTACCTCTTCCTTTAGTAATATTATCCATAATGCCATACATTTGTTTTAGTCCTAAACGGCAAGGAAAACATTTTCCGCATGATTCTTCAACTGTAAAATCCAAGAAGAATTTAGCAACATTAACCATACATTTGGCATCATTCATGACGATAACACCACCTGAACCCATCATCGCACCTTTCTCTACAAGAGATTCATAGGTGATAGGAGTGTCTAAATCTTTTTCAGTTAAGCAACCACCTGAAGGTCCGCCCAACTGAACAGCTTTAAATTTGCCTTTAGTCATACCACCGCCAACCTCAAAGATAAGATCTCTAAGGGTGATTCCCATAGGCACTTCAACTAATCCTGTGTTTTTCACATCACCGGTTAAAGCAAAAACTTTAGTACCTTTAGATTTTCCTACACCCATGGAGGAGAACCATTCAGGACCTTTATTAAAGATGGAAGTTAAGTTAGCTAATGTTTCCACATTATTAACAACTGTAGGTTTGCCCCATAATCCCTTTTCAGCTGGGAATGGAGGTTTAGGAGTTGGCTGTCCTCTTTGACCCTCAATAGAGCTTATCAAAGCAGTCTCTTCTCCACAAACGAAAGCACCGGCACCTGTTCTGACTTCTGCATCGAAAGCAAAACCACTGCCAAAAATATTGTCGCCTATCAAACCGACTTTTCTTAACTCTTCCAGGGCAAGATTAATTCTCTTGATAGCAAGAGGGTATTCAGCACGAATATAGAAGTAACCTTTAGTAGCACCAATTGCATAACCTGCAATCATCATGCCTTCTAAAACTCTGTAAGGATCGCCTTCTAGAAGTGATCTATCCATGAAAGCACCTGGATCACCTTCATCAGCGTTACAGATTATAAACTTTTGGTCAGCCTGATTATTAAGTCCGAATTGCCATTTTAAACCGGTAGGGAATCCTCCACCACCACGACCTCTAAGACCTGACTCTTTAACTATATTAATAGTCTCAACTTGAGTCATGCCTTCAAGAATCTTGCCAATAGCTTCGAATCCACCTGTAGCAATATACTCATCCATTGATTCAGGATTAATATAACCACAATTTTCTAAAGCGACCTTGACTTGTTTCTTATAGAAAGGAATCTCTTTCTTGGTTACTCTTAGCTTTTCATCTTCGGTAACCATTAATCTGGTTAGAGGTCTCCCCTTTAAGAAGTGTTCAGTTACTATCTCTTCTACATCATCAACAGTAACTTTTTGATAAAACACGCCTTCCGGGTAGATCATCAAGACAGGACCAAAATCACAAGGTCCCATACAACCGGTTTCTATAATATTTACTTCTGATCGTAAATCATTTTCATTTAATAATTCTATAAATCTATCTTTTATTTTTAAAGCTCCGGCTGAAACGCAACCGGATCCACAACATATTAGTAAATCAATTCTTTTCATCTCTACCTCATTAATCTCTGCTTATGATATAATCTGTTACAGGTTGTCCATTAACGATATGCTCTGCAATAATTCTTTTCGCTTTTTCCGGATTAACATTCCCGTAAGTAATAGTCTCTTTACCTTCTTCAATGACATCAATAACCGGTTCCATAGAGGATAAACCTTTCTCGCCGGTTTGGCTAACAATGACATCAACAATATGTCTTGTAGCTATTTCATTTAGAAGGGTTTTCATAACTTCTCTTGCTCCCATTGCAATACCGGAAGTCCCCATGCCAACAACGATTTTAATCCTACTTCCGGAATTTCTTAACTTCATGTCATGTTGAGCTTTCTCGCGTATTTTTCTGAGGTCAGCTAAAGTTTTCATTAAATTTCTCCCATTTTCGTATTTTTTACTCCATTGTTAATGACTTGATCAATATATTGCATTACATCAGGATAGGTCAAAGGTATGTCTCCCAATTCTTCTCTTAATAGTCGTGTGTCAAATTCATAGTCAAAAGTTTGATCCTGCGTATTATGAAGAATATGTAAATAATAATCTGTCTCTGAATGTCCAATCACTGAACTTATTATAGTATCTGCCAGACTTCCAACCGGCATTCTATCGATATGATTAATCTGAAAAGTAACTTCAATAACTGTGCCTTCTCCCAGTTCGCTTTTCATACTAAACGAGCCTTCACATAACTCAGCATTCTGCTTGAAAAGAGGAATACCAAGTCCGACTTTCTTCTTTCTTGAAGCTTTTGAAGTATAAAAAGGGTTCTGCGCACTACTTAAAGTTTCTGCGTTCATACCGCTACCATTGTCAGTAATTTTAAAACTCAATATATTGCTTTTTTCATCTGCACTTATTATTATCTGAATAAGAGAAGCTCCTGCGCGGGCAGAATTCTCTAAAACATCTAATAAATGAAGTGACAAATCTTGCATAAGAACTAACGATACCGATTTAGTATTTCTACTACTTGTGCTTTGTTTTCGATTCTGCCATAGGTCTCTTCACCGATAACAAAAACCGGAGCTAAAGAACAGGCTCCCACACATCTGACAGCACTTAAGGTAAATAGGCCGTTAGCAGTAGTTTCACCCATCTGAATTTTCAACTCTTCATTCATCATTTGAATAATTCGCGGAGCTCCTTTAACAAAACAAGCTGTACCTGTGCAAACATTGATTACATATTTACCGCGAGGTTTCATCGAAAAGAAATTATAGAAAGTTACTACACCATAAATCTTGTTCAGTGGCACATCTAACTCTTGAGAAATAAACTGTTGTACTTCAACCGGCAAGTAACCAAAGATAGTTTGAGCTTCTCTCAACACTTCAATTAAAGGGTTTTTGATCTTTTTCTTTTCAGAAATAATCTGTTTCAACTCTTTGTACATTTGGTTGTCGTAATTTGCTATTTGCGACATTGTTCCTCCAATTAATATATATTTTACTGAAATTCATCTCAATTAAAAATATCTTACTGCGAACAGTAGCTATTACACTTTTTGCTTATAACTTTCAAATAACTAATTATGCTAAATAGGGCAATTCTCTTAGTTAAGAACCATATTTAACACATTAGAAATAACTTTTATAAAACTGTCAGATTAGTCAACTAACTTTTTTAAAAACTTCAAAAAAGATTTAATAAGGCTACTAATTCCCCTCTCTTCTCATATATCGATGAGAATTTATAAACTCTTCTAAGGAAGCCCTGGAACCACCCACATAGCCAACTACAAGATAGAATTGCTTGTCTGCTTGTGGAACATTCTCATCAATCCAGCTTAGACTACTCACACTATCCCTGAACAGATAATCACCTGTAGGAGAATCACAAGAATAGACAAGGTAAATAGGATTGTTTATAGGGGTGCCGGAAGCAGACACTGTAACCTCTGACCAAGCTAAGTGAATATTTCCTCCATCCATTATAATAACTGCATCCTGAGGAGCTGATAGAACTTCTTGCTGAATCACAACATAATTTATTTTGGTAACAGAATCACCGGTTGCACCACCATACGAACCTGCAATCGTTAGGGAAACACTATACATACCAACTGCATCGTAAGTATGAACTGGGCTGGTTTCAGCGGAAGTAGTGCCATCTCCAAGATCCCAGAGATAAGTATCAATTATGCCAACAGAGAGATTGGTGAATTCAACACTCTCACCCAAATTTAGGATAGTATTAGAAACAGTAAAATCTGCTTTTAACCTTTCAGGAACGGTCATAACTACAGGGATATTAAGCAATGGTTCATTTAGGTCATTAGAGAAAATCCTTACCCCGGCAGTGTAAACTCCGGCTTCTAAGGCTGCAGGATTTAAGCTTACTGTGATAGTTTCAGAAGCACCGGGAGCTAATACTAAATCGGCTTCTGATAAAGCTAACCATTCATAACCGCCTGTTAACCAGTTAATAGAGTTGTTAATCATTAAAGCAACATCACCACCCCATTCACCATTACTAGGCCAAATATTGATAGCCACAATAGGTTTATGAGGATTGTAGGCTGCGACAGGATAACCATTTGTGTAGGAGCCTAAAGAGACGCTTTCGCCTTGAATAAATGTATGAGCGAAGAGGGTAGTTGTGATCTCCGAAATACCCGCTGTGAGAGAATGTGAAATGAATTCTGTTCCGGAAGCATCTGTTGAATGAGTATATTCTGCTACAGCTAAAGGCATATATTCCGGACTTATAATAGAACCTTTCAAAACCCAATTACCACCTGCTCCAAAGCAATTCCCTAAGACTATGAGCTTTCCTCCTGCATCTGAATAAGAAGCAAGGTTGTTGCCCATGAGAGTAGGGTTACTAAAGAAGTCTCCGGAAACGACCATTACGACATCATACTGTAGCATATTTTCCACAGTTGGTGTTCCATATTCAGCATTATACTCTTCAAAAAGGGAAACATTATCTAGATTACCAACCTCTGTTCTAAGGTCTGAATCTTCTCCTAGAAGGGCTGAAACATACAAGACTGAATAACCGTCTGTTCTCTCAGAATTATCTGCACCAATTCTCAATGATGCTTCTAATATTCCTGCCCCATTATTACTAATAGTTATATTTCGGCTTTGAGAATACCCTTCTGCAATAGTAGCGTTCAGTTCAGATATATCAACTGACATATCGGGAGCAAGTTTAACTGTGATATAGTCTGTTTTGGTAAGTGATCCAGTGTTGTCTGCATTTGTGATTGTTAGGGTAACGCTGTAAACACCTGCTTGGGAATAAGTATGTGTAGGAGTTGATTCTGTTGAGCTATTACCATCGCCGAAAGACCAGAGATATTCATCAATAGTACATGTAGATAAATTTAAGAAATCAACACTTTCAGTTAAATAAATGGAAGTTTGACTAACCATAAACTCAGTTATGAATAGATCTTCCATACTAAGGTGAGGGTAATCGTTGGTGATAAATGACCAAGTATCAGCACTGCCATTTACATCTTCGCCAAAGAAGTCCCAACCGGTAGTAATATAGGTGGAACGGGTTTGCATCTGCTCAGTTGTCTTGCCAGAACCACCGTCACTTGTGGCTTGTCCTGAAGTCTCTGTATCCCAGAAAGAGTTACGCGTTCTTCCTCTTCCGTCAACATTAAGACCTAAAAAACCTCCAACATTGAGTCCGGCTACTCCATTGTTCACTAACCCTATTGCATAGCTGTTTTTAATTGTGGAACCGTTAGAGCAACCTACTAAGCCTCCTATTACATCAGTTCCACTCACCGCACCGATAGCGTAACAATTAGTGATGGTGGACTCTACACCTAACCCTATTAAACCACCTCCATAATTACCTTGAAAAGGAACATCTGGTAATCCGCTCATTGAACAGGTAGCATAACTGTTGCTGATGGTTGAATTCACAGCTTGACCAATTAAACCACCTAAATTAGAAAATCCTGAAACGAAACCGGTAGCATAGCAATTATAGATTGCTGAATTTGTAGCACTACCTACCAAGCCCCCTGAAACTTGGAATCCATACTCTGTTCCAATAGAACCTTCGGCATAGCTATTACTAATATTGGAGTCTTGAGATTCACCAACTAAGCCTCCCAGACTAAAGTTTCCGTTCACTTCGCAGAGTGCTGAGCAATCATTTACCTCTGAATTATCATCAATATAACCTATTAATCCTCCTACACTTTGACTTCCCCTCGAAGTTCCGGATGAGAAACAGTTAGTAAAAGTTGAGTTGTTTTCAGAATAACCAACTAAACCGCCTACATACACTCCGCCCGTAACTTCACTATCTAATAGATTGACATTAAGGATAATAGCACCGTTTGTATAGCCAAATAAACCTATATAATCATTGCTTGGTCTGTTGATATATAAATGGGAAATAGTGAAACCATTGCCATCATAAGAACCGGAGAAGTAAACACTTTCATCTCCTAACGGACTAAAGCCTGTTTCTGAATTGGTTAATGAAGCATCGATATTCGCTGTTTGAATAAAACAATTATCCCACAGTGTGTTGTCATTGCTGATTACATTTAAATCTTCAAGATTAGTTACCTGATAAGGATTAGCTACAGTTCCTTCTCCATCAAACCCAAAAGCTGCTGTTACTGCTAATAAAGATATTAAAAGTAGTAAAGTTATTCGTCTCATATTCCCTCCACTTAATTTATTTTCCATTCTCTTATTCAACTACTAAACAATAATACAAACTTCTCTTATGAGAGTCAAGTTTAATTTTGGATTATTGAAAATCGGAGGATAGGCTCCCTCTTTGGCTAAATTGACGCCAAATGTTATGTCTCTACAGCGAGAGGGGTCGAGGAATAAAGACGTCGAAAAATGTTTCGCCCCTACTTTATGTTAGGGTCTTCTTCTTTTCTACCCTTAGTTGCTAATTACTTCACAATAGGAATATAAATTGCATATTGTCTTTTATAGTATATTATATCATGAAATTATAATACTTAACATAGGATGGTCTTAAATGAAAAAACTGCTGTTTATCGTTTTTGTTTTGGCTGGTATTTTAACACTAAATGCCCTTGTCATTGAATCAGGTAGTCTTAAAGATTTCTTGTATGGAACTGATGAATCTTTGGAATATGATAACTATGTGTCTCATGTTTCTGAAGGTATTGCAATCCCCAACTACAACTACTATGCTCCTTTTGACCCACAAACTAACGGGTTTGGCGATTTCATAATCCCTAACACAACCCAATTAAATATTTGGTCTTCAATTTCACAAGCCTTTGTTAATCAAGAATGGGAAGAAGCTCAGGACTTGATTGATACTAATCTTTTTCCTTATCATGTAGTACAATTCAACGATACTGTTTTAGATCGCACCTTTTATATGCTACGCGAAACATTGAATGACCAAGTTGATACTAACCACCCTCAAGATCCTGATGATGATGCCTACGGCTCTTTTGATTATGGCTGGGGTTGCTATATCTTCAATCCTGATGCTACTAATCCTATCGTCATAACTGCTCCTCATCTTATGGATGACTTCTCTACTATCGTTACTGCTTATCATACTTTCACTAAATGGGACTCCATGTTCCTTTTGCTTTCCGGAGCAGGCAGAGAAGTTAAATGGACTAATGTTCCTCCCTACTACAACTCTAAATCGGTAAGTGATCCTACTCGTAATCTTAATCATACTTTTAACAGAAGTTATCAGAAGTTTTGTGATCATATCAGAACTACTTTTGGTAGATTAGAGTTTTCTGCTCAGATGCATGGTTATGACTATGCTGACAGACATACCGGATATGCTAATACACAGATCTCTGCAGGTGGAGGCAGATTTAATGCCAACCTGCCAATCTGGGATCATTCTAATAGTGGTCAAGATTTAATGAACTGGTCTGATGATATTATCTTCCCTGCTAATACCTTTGGTGTACATGATGAAGTTACTCGTACTCAATACTACGCAGTTCACAATACCATTTACGATTTATATATCAATAACGACCCTGCCAACCCCGTTAACACTGAGATTGATCTTCCTGGGTATGCAGAAAATAGACAACAGCAATATACTAATGCCGGCACTAATGACTGGGATGTAATTGATACATTCTTCCATATTGAAATTGATGAGCTTCCTGATGTCTATGAACAAACTGTAGCTAATTATCATTGGTTCTATGGCTACGACCCTGTTACAGATCGCTTTGTAAAAGAAAACATCTACACAATGACAGAGAACTATTATACATACTGGATTGAGAAGATGGCTGAGAATCTAGATTCTTTCTTATATTTAGAAGATGATACTCAAGCTCCTCCGCTACCTGCCAACTTTCAAGCAGTAGCAGACAACTATAACGATATCTTAGTAACCTGGGACCCTGTTTCAGATCACAACTTCAAATCTTACGAGATATTGTATTCAACTTCACCAATTGGAGTTGAAAATTACCAAATCTTTGATCGAAATAGTAATCCTCGCTTAGCTGATATGAAGATAGATAATGTAAAAGTAACAGGTTTAACCCCTAACACTAAATATTACTTCAAAATTAGGGCTGTTGATTATGCAAACAACTATTCTGATCTTAGTGCACAGATATCTTCTACTACTACTTCATTCAAGATTCATAGCTTAATTGCTACAGCTGCTGATCCGGTTATAAATATAGAGTGGAAAACTCAGTATGAAGACAATTTGGCACGCTATAAGGTATATAGAAGAGATTTAGGTTCAGAAGAGTGGACACAAGTTTCCGGAAATATTATTGCTAATAATGTTCCGAGTATAAGCACCTATGTTTGGGATGATGAAGATATTGTCATAGGTCAACATTATCAATATAAGATTGCTGCTTTCAATATGGTTGGCGTAGCTTACAAATATGATGTTGTTGTTGATGCCCATGCTTCTAACTTCATTAACCTAATCATTTCTAATCAAAATGGTTCTATCACAGACCAAGTTACCTTCGGCGTTAATGTTGAAGCTTCTGATAATTATGATCCTAAATATGATGTACTCGCCCCTACTTCAGGTAGTGGAAGCTATATCTTGGGAGTTTTCTACGAAGCATCCTATCAACAAGCTCAAAGATATTTGAAGAAGAATATTTATGGTGATTTAGATCTTACTCAAGATTATAAATCTTATGTTTTCCAAGTGAAGAGTAATCAGCTTAACCAAGCATTAAGCATCACTTTAGATAACTTTGCTACAGATAGATTTAGTAAAAAAGTATGGTTAAAAGAATCAAACAACAACTTTGTTGATTTGACTCAAGAACCGCTTCTATTCTCAGTTTCTAATGCCAACTTCAAAACATTCACCCTCTACTATGGTAATATTAATCCTAATTTAACCATGGCAGCAACTCCAGCTTTCAAGATTTATCATCCTAATGATATAATTAATCTCCAGTGGTCATATAGCAATAATGAAATGTTAGACCACTACCGCTTAGATTTAATCTCTGCTACCGATTCTCTCAATATCGATTCCAATGTGTCGGCTGATACCTACTTCTACTCATGGTTAATCCCTTTTGGCAGTAGAATAGAAGACGCTAAGTTTGTCATCACTGCTTATGCAAATGATGGTGAAGTAAGACGCTTTGAATCTGCATGGTCAATGGGTGTTCTTCCTCAAGCGCTGAACTACTCATTTGATGAAGGTTGGCAGATGGTTTCTCATGTCTGGGAAGCTGATGCACCTAGCGTAAATAGTCTATTTGGTCCAGGCTCTTCCATTACCCAATATGCTACCGGGCAATTCTATGAGCCAACTTTGTACTATAACTTTGGTCAAGGCTATTGGGCTGATTTACCTCAGGCATATCAATCAACTAATGAAGGGAATCTTCATAATTCACAAATAACTGTGGATATTCATCAAGGCTGGAATCTCTTAGGTAATCCTTATCCTTCCGAAATGGATCTCTCTTCACTCATCTTTAACGTAGATGGACAAGAGTATATGATTGGTGAAATGCTTACTTATGGTTTCATCTCTCGTGGTATTTATGTGCATAGAGAAGATGGTTATGAATTAGCTCATAATGTCAATGGTATGGAAGGCTTTTACCTCTACTCAAACTTAGGAGAATTCAATGTTGTTACTTTGAAATATACTCCTTATAGACACTTCTACGGCTTATCTACACTACCTGCAATCTGGTCTGTAACTGTTGTCGCTGAAGCAAATGGAGACAGAGATAATGTAGTTTTAGGTCTTTCTGACTATGCTACTACTTGGTTAGGAACTTCCCTCGAATTCCCTAAAGCTCCACTAAAGCCTTATGACGGTGTAGATATTTATGCTCTCGCTGAAGATAATACTGAATCTGCCAAGAGTGAGCGTTTTGAAAATTACCACCAGAAGTTCTTGCCTGATTTCGCCGATTCTGATGAAGTAAAAACTTGGGTGCTTAAAGTTAATGCTAGAACCTTAGAACCGATTACCTTATCTTTCAATTCTGAAGATTATCCAACCGGTGCACTCTACTCAGGTATTGAATTTAATGGGGATATGTTCCATTTTAATAGTACACATGATTTCACTTTTACTCCTACCGAAATTGGTGAATATCAATTTAAGTTCCATGTCTCAAATAACCCTGTTAGTAATGGCGATGGTGATGTAGCTCCTGTTGCCAGCCAGTTTGTTGTCTATCCTAATCCTTTCAATCCTGAAACTACTATTGCTTTTGATGTTAAACATGAAGGTAAAGTAGAGCTTGCTGTTTATAATCTAAGAGGTCAGAAAGTGAAGACTCTTTGTAATGACAACATGAGTGCAGGAAGAAAGAATATAGTGTGGAATGGTACTAATAGTAATGAGAAAAGTGTTGCTTCCGGTATCTACTTCATGAAGTTGAAGGTTGCCGGACAAGATAGTAAAATTAAGAAAGTAATGTTAATGAAATAAGATCAATTAGCAATTAGCAATGAGCAATTAGCAATTGAAGAAAAGTTATGTAAGGGCGGGAGATTTTCCGCCCTTCATTCATAATCAATAATAAACAGTAAAAAGCGCGGGGTAATATGTCTGTAAAAAACACCTTAGTCTTAGATGAAATGCCTGATCTATTTTGGGAGCTGGTAAAGGAAAACAACAACGAAAAGTACTTCACAACCGAGAAACTCCTCTTTTCTGAAGAGATTGAGATTATCATTTTGAGAACCAAGAGCATTATAACAGAATCTCATTACAAGCGGTTTCCTAATCTGAAATGTATTATCAGAGCCGGTTCAGGTTATGATAACATAGATGTTGTAAAAGCAGTGGAATATGGGATTACGATTCAGAACACACCGGAAGCCAATGTGCAATCAGCTTTTGAACACACTCTGGCTTTAATCTTCTCGCTTATCAAGAATCTCAAACCTCATAACAATAGCGTCTTGCTTAATACTTGGCGTGAAGGTATAGCTGATAACTTAGAGGTGTCTGATTTAAAGGTTTTAGTGGTAGGTATTGGCAGAGTTGGTTCCAAAGTAGCAGAGTACTTAAAGCTTCTGGGAGCAGAGGTAAGATTCGTTGATCCCTATGAAGACGAAACATTCTGGGAAGGACAAGACATCAACTCCACTTCTTATCAAGAAGGCTTGCAGTGGTGCAATTTGGTAACTTATCATTGTCCTTTATATGCTAAAACTCACCATTACTTCTCCAAATCAGAACTTTCTCTGCTTACCCAACCTATCTATTTAATCAATGCAGCCCGTGGCGAGATTGTCGATGTTGATGCTGTTGTGAAGGGTATTCAGGATAACAAGATAATTGGTGCCGGAATTGATGTTATGGAGAATGAACCGTGGCAATGTGAAGGCTGGGAAGCTTCTGATAGAATCATTTTAACACCCCATACAGGAGCTTTTACTGCCAAAGCTAAACAAAGATTATCTGAAGAATGTTATTCAACATGGAATGAATTCTGCTTCAATAGTAAAGTAGTTAGTCAGATAAAAGTGTGGTAAGAATCAACCATTATCAACTGTTCAATAATATTTCTTGACTAAAAAAAGAAACTTTAAAATTATTAATAATAAGATCTAATAGGAGACTACATGAAAAAGTATTTATTATCATCTCTATTCATATTTTTAATCGCAGCTATCTCTGCTTCTTCTCCACTTGTTGATATGCGGGTTGGGGATTTCGGTTGTATCACCAGAGTTGTGTTTGAGTTTAACCAAAAGGTAGATTATCAAGTAAAAGAGAGTGATAACAAGCTTTCAATCTCTCTTAGTTCTAATGATGCTACTAAGATTAAAGCAACTAAGTTCAAGTCTACTAACATCCGGAAATTAGATGTAACAGAAACAGCCACTGCGACCAATATCCTTTTTGAGCTTGCTTACCCGGTCAAAGTTACTGATTACAATTATAAAGAACGTGATAAGCAATACATTATCATGTTTGATATCTATGATAAACAATATCTTACAGATAAAGATAAAGGCTTAACCGCTCTTCTTTTCAAAGGACAGAAGTTTCCGATAGCTAAAATCTCTACTGAAATAGCAACATTCTTACAGAAATACCCTAATGATGATAAAGTCAATTTCTATCTCGGGATGATGTATGGCTATAGAAAAGACAAAGTAAAAGCTACCAACTTGCTAACTAAAATCCCCAAAAGCTCTGACTACTACACTTCTGCTCAAGAAAGCTTAACCGCATTCTCTAATAATAATTTCCCACAAACTGAGGTCAAACCCAACTATTGGGAAATAGAGAGAGCTGCATTGCTTTCAGAATTAGCTTCTGCTCCTAATGCAAAACCAGCTTCTGTTCAAACTAATGAAGCTGAGCCTGAAAAAGTAATAAATTCAACTACTCAGACTGATATGAAAAAACCTAACGAAGCAACAAGAGTAATCCCTACTTCAGAACCTCAAACTACAACACAAAACTTAAACATTTTCCAACAATACTGGTTCTTTTTTATTGTCCTCATCATCCTTTGTATCCTTATCATTATTATTCAACAATTCATGGTTTATAAGGCAAAACTGCATTTCAAAGAAGCCAAATTAAAATTAGATAGCGTTATGATAGAGAAAAACATTGTTGAGCATAAACTCAAACAGGGAATAATAGAGAGTAGTAAAACTCAAGATAAGATTATTATCAAGCTGTTCAATAATGGCTGGAGTGCTGAAGATATTGCAAGTGAACTAAATGCTTCTTTAGAAGCTGTGGAAGCTACTATTAAGCGTGAAGGCAGATTATAATGTTAAAGAAGTTACTTCTGGTACTTTTTATTAACGGCGTGCTACTCGTGTCAGCTGCTGATTTTATCGGTTCTTCTCAAGTAACTTCTCACTATAATTATACCTTCACCGGAGAACATTATACGCCTGAATATTCAGCTTTAACCTCTCTGCAAGGTTATGATTTTCCTCTGCAATCAGGGAGTAAGTTTGCCAAAACCCTAAGCAACTACTTCACTTCCGCTACTAAGCAACAATCCCTACTGCTTTATCAGCAAGATCAATATCAAGTGGAAGGACATGTTCTTGGTGGTACTGAATACTATCGCAATAACAAGAAGGACAGTTACTTCTTCCCCTACTATGGATTTGAAGTTAAAGCTCACTACCAGAATCTATCTTTAGCAGGTAAATGGTGGAAAGGACATACTACATCTCAGAGTGATTTCGCAAAAGCCAATCCTCTAATAAACTCTTGGGTGCAGGAAGAAAATGGTGGTGATCAGATCTATATAGATAAGATTCAAGGCGAGATAAAGTATAGCTTTAATGATTTTGGCTATGTTGCTCTTTGCAGGAATAAACTAAATATCGGTAGTAACATTGGGGGCAGTATTATTCTCAACGACTCCAAAACCAACGACTATGCCTATCTCAATTATAATCTTAAATTCGGTGATTTCAGTGTAGATTTCATTCACGCTTCTTTAATCTCCGATAGTATTAATGCCTCTGCCGGAAGTCCTATTCCTAAAGAAGAGTTGGCTGATAAATATCTTGCCCTTCATAGATTTAGCTGGAGACCTTCTGATAAGCTTAATTTATTTGTAGGAGAAGAGATCTATTATGGCAACAGAAACATCGATTATAACTACTTTATTCCTGTAGGCTTTTGGAGAATAACAGAGCATAACCAAACAGATCGCGATAATGTATTAATCTTTGCAGGTGGTGATTATACTATCACTGCCGGCTTAGATATTTACGCCAATGTGATCTTTGATGAACTCTCTAAAAGCAAGCTTCTTACTAATTGGTGGGGCAACAAATATGCTCTCCAAACCGGTGTGATGAAGTCTGAGCTTTATACTTCTTCACTCTTCTCATGGGATAATCTTGGAGCTGAAGTAACAGCCGTTCGCCCTTGGACTTATACCCATAAATACTACTATGCTAATGCTTCTAATGATGTGCAACCTCTCGGCTTTGCTGATGGTTCTAATCTGCTCAAATACACAGTGGAGAATAGAGTCTCTTTTCTAAATCACAAATTAGATTATGTAATCAATGCTTCTTATCTTAAACAAGGAAGCGATGGTGATAACTGCTACCTAAATTATGAAGATGAATTCGCAGGTAATTACGATGCCGAAGTTGCTTGGTTCAGTGGTGAGGTTACTAAAACCTACATACTTCTCAATGAGATAAATATTAATCTGCTCTATAGTCATAGACTTAAACTTAGCTCTGAGATTACCAAAGCAGAAGGTTCTCACTCAAATGTTGATTTTGCTATCAGTTACCAAACCAGATTCTAATCCATGACCACCCTGCTTATCATCTTTGTTGTCATTCTTTTGCTCCATCTAATTATGGGATTATGTATGTTCAGAAAGTACCCTCAAGATGAAGTAGAGAAGACTTTCTCGCTTATTGTGATTTCTCATAATGAAGAAAGAATGCTGATGCCACTCTTAGAAAGCTTGGATAAGTTAATCTATAACAAAGAGTTGTATGAAATTATTCTTGTTGATGATAATTCTACTGATAAAACTTGGGACATAATTTCAACTTACGCTAAATCTGCACCTAATATTACAGCACTAAAACCTAACCCTAAATATCATGATTATCTTGGCAAGAAGGCTGGACTACAATCCGCACTTGATCTTGCTAAGCATGAAATACTCCTTTTCACTGATGCAGATGCTACTGTGCCTCCCAACTGGATAAGTAGCCTAAATACCTATTTTACCCCTAAAACAGGCATGGTGATTGGCTACATTAGAGGTGCTAAGCTTAGATTTATCAAACGCTATAAGAGAATTGTCTCATCCGGAATATTCGCTGCAGCGTGTGGCCTAGGCTTCCCTTTCTCTTGTAGTGGTGGAAATCTTGCAGTCAGGAAACAAGCACTTCTCAATGTGGGCGGTTATGAATCTATCAAGTCTTTCCCGTCAGGTGATGATAAACAGCTTCTGAATTTGATTAATAAAACCTCTTATCGGATTGCTTATAATTCCGAGATAAAAGTCATAGAAAGACCACGCCAGGTGGAGCTCAAGCAAGCTTATCAACAAGCCAGGCGGCATTATGGCAAACTCTCCCTCTCCTCTCCCCTCTTTCAAGTAGGATTCATCTTAATCGCTTTCTATTATCTTTCCGTGCCTGTGCTCTCTTTCTGGGATATAAGATTCTTGATTCTCTATCTGCTTAGTAATCTGTTTTTTCATCTGCTAAGCTGTATTAAACATCAAGAGAATCTCAAGCTGGAAGATATCTTCATCAACTTAATCTACCCCTACTACATGCTCTACTTTACGCTGGTAGGAAGCTTTTCTGAGGTAAAATGGAAAAAGTAAAAAAGAAGATCGGCTTTGTGCTTAAAATAGCTATCTCTGCTACTATTTTAATCTTTATCTACTCCCAAATAGATGTTAAACTCTTTGTCGGTAATATTGGTCAACTCTCCTTTCTCACCATTTTAATCCTGATTATTACCTCGCTTATGAAACATGTTACGCAAGGCTTAAATTGGTACTATGCCCTTAGTATTAATCCCAAATATAAACCTTCCTGGATAGAGATAACCAAGAGCTACCTTATTGGTATCTCCCTGGGATTTGTCTTACCGGGTGGTTATGCTACTTATGGGAAGATGTATTTTATAGAGAATTCTAAAAAGGCGACCTTTGTTTCTGTTCTGCTAGAGAAGTTCTTTCAAACATGGGGAAACCTTGTTTATGCCTCTATCGCTGCCATCTTCTTCTTCCCCAAATTTAATCTCTATCTTCGTCTTTCTGTAGCTCTAATAGTAGCCATATCACCACTGATTCTTCTGCTGATCATCTATTTTATTCCCCGTTTTAAAGTGCATCTGCCTATTCTCAAAAGTATCTTCCCTAAGATTATTACCAGTCAATTAATCTATATTCCACTCACCATTATTCAATATTGGCTAATCCTCCGCTCTTTCACAGATATTACTTTTATCCAAAGCTGTATCTCTACTACCCTGATCCTCTCGGC
>Ga0265294_10001914_pt1 | contig 27581 bp, 22 predicted proteins | sample MunlanPumphouse3_FD_192504 | JGI IMG/M metagenome (GOLD analysis project Ga0265294, IMG submission 192504) | Groundwater microbial communities from a municipal landfill in Southern Ontario, Canada - Pumphouse #3 | ecosystem: Environmental > Aquatic > Deep subsurface > Groundwater | place...
ACGCCTTTCTGTAGGAAAATGTTTTGTGGTAAATTCATTCTACAACAGATTTGGTCACTATGGATTTTCATTTATGTCAACTTGATTTTACAATTAGCCATTATTTTTTTTATTTTTTTTAGCACAATTTTCTCATTCATGCAGGAAAATTGATTACTCAATACCCCTCATGCATTACTTCTTAATATCGATTATTATAGTTATAGATCTTAAAAATATCGTTAGGCACTGGAGGCCGCACGTCCCATTTTTGCCCACAGGAGCAAATTTGTTGCTTTTTAGGACACGTGTCTTGTTTTGTCTAAAAGCAATTTAGAATTTGTTGTTGAATGAGACCGAGTTATCTGATATATTTATCATGTACAAGGGAGTAGTCAGTACATTTGTGCGGAGATTCCAACAAGCTGGACATCTGTCCTGGTGTCGCCTTAATTGACGAGACTTATCTGCTGAGGTAGGTAAAGCTTGTCCTTTTTTTATCCACTGGCAAATAGTGAAATTTGACGGTGGATGAACATGAAACTTTGGGAATTGTACGCAATTGCGATATATCTTTCTATAGATGACTTTGCCATTTCAATTTGTAAAGTTTTATCCGTGTAATCGGTGGAAGGTATCGTTCCTAAGCAGAATTGACTGGAGGCATAACCCGATTACATCGAGAGCAAAGATTTTGTTGGAGCATCTTTGCCTTTTAGGATGATCGCAGGAAGGGGGTGTTATTTTGGCAGATTCTAATATTACCAAACGGGCGTTGGCAAGTGCTTTGCGGGAACTGATGCAAGAAGTGCCTTTTGATAAAATACAAGTGACTCACATCTGTGAGCGGTGCGACATGAACCGCAAGAGTTTTTATTACCATTTCATGGATAAATATGATTTGGTCAACTGGATTTTTGATACAGAGTTTATAACACTTGCTATGGAGGGCTCCAATGAAATGCCGTCCGATGATCGTTGGGAACTGATCGAACGTGTATGCGAATATTTTTACGAAAACAGAGACTTTTACCGGAAGGCACTAAAAATAAAAGGCCAAAATTCTTTTTCTGATCATCTTCAGGAATATTATTTTCCTCTGATAAAACTCCGGGTGGCGCAATTAATTAGTGATGATGCGGCTGAGGACTTTACAGTCAATTTTTTCACTGATGCTGTAATTTGTACCATAGAGCGTTGGCTTTCGGACAAAGAGTGTATGACTCCTGTTCTACTTGTCTCAAAACTAAAACGGATTGTTGAGGGAAGTGCAGCCGCAATCTATAAAGAAATGAATCTCACATAAAACCAGAGTGGCAGAGGCTAATGCTCTGCCACCTTTCATATTTAACGTTTTTGGATGAAATGTAATATAAACTCTCCGTCCCGATAACCCTTTTCGTAAAGTTTGCGGAGAGCATCGGCATCTCTGCTTAAAGTGGAAACGCCACAAGTGTCTTCCGGCGCAACAATCAGAACCTTCCCCTCTTCCGCCATTCTGCACGCCTTTGCCACACCTTGATTATACCTTTCTGCCCGCTGTTCCAGCTTTTCGGCTGCCAACGGGTATTTTTTTCGGATAAAAGCTGCGATTTGCTTATCCTTCTTCGATGTTCGCACGGTATCTTTCGGCAAAGTCAAAAGCAATACTACTTTTTCACAACCGAGCTGAAACGCCTGCTGGATAGGGATCGTATCGCCAAGTGCACCATCATAATACGGTATCCCGTCGATGGTATATGGACGACATATAAAGGGTATCGCGCTGGATGCTTTCATGATATTGTAATCATCCTTAGATATATCATGCTTGTCAAAATACTTTGCTTTTCCTGTTTCTGCATTGGTAGCCACTGCGATAAACTCCATCGGGTTGGAAAAGACAGCAGAGTAATCAAGAGGATTTTCGCCGTCTGAATTACTCAGTTTGCTATAAACGTAATCCAAATCGATAAATGACTTTTTGAACAGGAAATTCCCAATTCCAGCATATTCCTTGCGCAATCCATAGTCTGTGTAGAACTTAAGATTTCGTCCTCGCTGTCCAGCAGCATAAGAAATCAGATTGGCGCTCCCTGCGGACACACCAATCCCAACATCAAATTGAATATGCTGGTCTATACAATAATCCATAACGCCTGCTGCGTATACACCACGAAATCCTCCGCCGACATCCACCACCCCGATTTTATCTTTTCTCATACAGTTTTGTACGCTTTTTTGGGGCATGCGCTCACAAAAATGTCTGCAAGACTACTTTGAAACAGATTATGATGTGCACTCTCAATCTGCTTGCCTCCGCCGCAAATATTTCCAGCTATGTCAAAGTAGATAGCGCAGGTATCGTCGGAGATAATAGCATCAATCAACCTGTTATCACCTCGAACTCCCAAAGTATGGTGTGATAGCTTTGTTCTTTGCGGGCATCCTTTACGGCCTGATGCGCAAGTTGCTGAATGACCTCTAGGCATTCCATATTGGGCAGGAGAACGAAAAAAATGGGGGAAAGCTGTTGCACGCTGTAAAACAGATCGCCGTTAATGATCGATTCCGTATCTTTTTGCCCATATTGGTACCATACTGAGTAGAGCACCCCCAACTCACGGAGGTTGTCGCACATGCCAGAAGTACTTTCATCGTAACGCACAACAAGCATCAGATTAAATAGATCTGCTGCGTCATCCAGGAAGTCAGAAGTCAAATCCTCCGGCTCACAAAAAAGGAAAAATGCGCTATCAGGGTGGTTTTTTGCAAGGAGTAGAGATTTTTGCGGCTGCTTCATGCAAAAGAGCATCCACACATAAATACCAAGTTTTTCACCGGCTTGTATTGTAATTTGATACTGCTGTTCTTTTTCCTCAAAATGCTCTGAGTCCATCTGGATGGCAACTGTCCACGGGATATTGCACTCCAGTTTTTTTTCATTTTCACGAATACGCTGCGCACCTGCAGTACAGCCGTTATACCCAAGATTCATGCCAAAAGTGTAAAGCCGGTCTGTATCTGCGTGAGATACAATGTCCCTCACCAATCTATAATATGCACTGTTTTCGTTTTGGAGCATAGTTTGAGCCGTAGTAAAAAAGTCCTGCTGAAACCGCCCGCCTGAAAACTGCAAGGCCATATCCACAAGATTTCGGATACTGCGTTCCGGGTTATCCTTTATATCTTTTAATGTCCTTTTTACCATTGACCCCGTTATAAATCTGGACATACTGTTTTCCATTCTATTCACTCCTTACAATTTGAGAGATGCACTTTCGTTACTATACCGAAATGATACCTACTCAAAAGCCTGCAAACAATGGACAAACCTTCATCCGTGTCCCTAAAGGTAACAAACTCCGCTCCGCGTCCCAATTTGGGACTTGCGCTCTTTCGTGTCCAGTGACTTATGTGGCTAATTTTTTTATACTTTGGTCAAAACAGCCCGGAGCAGGGCAGAAAGGATGAAAAAAACATGAGTAATTCGATCAAAGACAGTATGCAGAATTTTGCTGTGAATCAAGCCCTGAAGTACATCGAGGGCAACCCGGAGGAAACTATCCCCAAGCTGATGGCGTTGGTGAATAAATATACACCTGCAGATTGGTACTCCAGCCAACGTGATGCAATTAACAACGCCATTAACGAAAAAGACAACTGGTATCAACTCATTTTAAAGGTGTACGACCTTGACCCCGATACGCGAAAAGCCTTTTTCCAAAACTTCCTGTATAACGCCAGCCTGAAAGGCAGTGCTATTCAAGACGAAACCAAGGAGCGGGAGGGTTGCAACGTGCCCTGGGCGATTCTGCTGGACCCCACCTCTGCCTGTAATCTCCACTGCACCGGTTGCTGGGCCGCTGAGTACGGAAACCATCTGAACCTAACTTTGGAGACCATGGATTCTATTGTCCGCCAGGGCAAAGAACTGGGTACCTTCATGTACATCTACACCGGTGGTGAACCTCTGGTCAGGAAGAAGGACATAATTAAACTGTGCGAGATGCACCCCGATTGCGAATTTCTCTCCTTCACCAACGGCACCCTGATTGATGAGGAGTTTTGCCAGGAAATGCTGCGTGTCAAAAATTTTGTTCCGGCTATTTCTCTGGAAGGATTCGAAGAAGCGAACGATGGACGCCGAGGACAGGGCGTGTATCAGAAGGTTAAAAACGCAATGTCGCTGCTGAAACAGCATAAGCTTCCCTTTGGTATTTCCACTTGCTACACCAGTATGAATGTGGACGATGTGAGCAGTGAAGAATTTTTCGACCTGATGATTGACTGTGGTGCTCTGTTTGTGTGGTTTTTCCACTATATGCCGGTAGGCAACGATGCGGTTGTGGATCTGCTGCCTACACCAGAGCAACGGGAATTGATGTACTACCGGATCAGAGGGTTCCGCAAGACGAAGGCCATTTTCAGCATGGACTTCCAAAATGATGCCGAGTTTGTGGGAGGCTGTATTGCCGGTGGACGGAGTTACCTTCATATCAATGCGAAAGGCGATGTGGAGCCTTGTGTGTTTATCCACTATTCCAACGCCAATATCCATGAAGTTTCTCTGCTGGATGCCCTCAAGAGTCCTTTGTTTATGGCATACCATGACGAACAGCCTTTTAATGACAACATGCTGCGCCCCTGCCCCATGCTGGAGAACCCGGAGGCACTGAGGAAGATGGTCAAGGATACCAACGCGGTAAACACCGACTACCAAAGCCCTGAAAGCGTAGACCACCTCTGCGACAAAACCACACCATACGCTGAAAACTGGATTTTCACGGCAGATAAACTATGGCAGGGCCGCAGCGGATGCACTGGCTGCAACAAAGGAGAGTGACCTATGGCGACCTATCAGATATTCACAGATGCAACAGCAGACATGTCCACTGATTTGCTTTCGCGGCTTCCAGCCGTGAAAATCATCCCCATGAAGGTGGAGATAGACGGCTGTGGTTATACCTATGGCCCTTCTGGAAACATTTCTGTGCAGGAGTTTTACCAGTTACAGAGAAGCGGAAACTTTGCAAGAACTTCATAAATCAATCCAAATGTTTATCTTGAATATTTTGAACCATTTCTACATCAGGGGATCGACATCCTTTACCTGTGCTTTTCTTCGGGCATGTCCGGTACGATCCAGTCTGCAAACCTGAGTATCAATGAGTTGCGACAGGAACACCCGGATCGAAAGATAATTTGTATGGATACCCTATGTGCATCTGTTGGCGAGGGATTCCTTGTGCACGAGGCTGCCCGAAAGCAAGCGGAGGGACTCACAATAGACGAGCTTGCGGATTGGATCATAGACCATCGGATGAAGGTTTGCCATTGGTTTACGGTTGATACCTTTGATCATCTCCTGCATGGTGGACGGGTATCCTCTGTTGCCGCTGTTGTGGGGACCGCTTTACAGATAAAACCCCTTCTCCATGTGGATGAGCAAGGCTATTTGCAGGTGAAGGGAAAGTATCGAGGACTAAAAAAAGCTATTGCTTCTCAGCTTGACAAAATGGAACAAGGATGGACACCAGAAATTGGCAGACTGGTGATCATAGGTCACGGAGACAACCCTGTCGCCGCAGAGCAGCTTCGTCAATCAGTCGCAAAGAGGTTTCCAGATGCTGAAATTTATATTGCGGACATCGGTCCTATTATTGGGGCGCATACTGGGCCAGATATATTGGCCCTGTTTTATTGGGGAAGTAATCGATAAACTGTCAAAACTCGCTACTAATTATCTCCAACAATCATGTGCCCGATAAAGACAAATTATGAGCGATCAAGGACAGTTCGTCTGTTGGTGTATACTCTGATCCTTTATTCGTCTTGCGCTCAGTTTCGCTAAATAAGTATAAGTTTTGCTTTGCTCTTGAGCAGAGGACATAGAGCAGCTTCGATGTTTCTGTTTTTCGAAAAGGCTTTTTTTCTGGCTTTATGATGAAATCCCAGTGCGGCAAATAACCATTGAGTAAGCATACAGCAATAACCGTAGTGTATTCTTCGCCTTTAACCCCATGAATAGTTGAGATAACAACGCCTTGCTTATCCCGAAAATATCTGCTGATCGAATCATAGTCCGTAGGTAGTGAATATTGTTTCACACGAAAATCGATTTTGTCAAAAAAGCGCTCAGTCAAGCAGGGAAGTGCTTTCTCCTTGTTTACATCGATTCTCAGCAGGGAAAAAACACGTTTAATGACGGCTTTCAAGCAGACGATACCGTCGGCATCCAGTGTACGGCAATGGTTGACAGCGGATAGAATGTCATAGTTCTGAATTTTGTCTGGCAACATGATTTTTAGGTCATCCCGTATAATTGAAATGAACTCAGTTGCAATTCGTTTTCTTATGGAAACGTTTTCGCCCGAAGGCATAAACAACAGCCTTGCAAGCAGATACAAAGGGTTCAAGGGATCGTACTTTATCGGGGAAATATCGGGCGCGTCAAACAAGACTTCTGGCAGCTGTGAACGCAGATTTCTTGACAGACTGAACAAGATTTGCCATTGCGGGGCAAGAACACAAATTTCCTCGGCTGGCGTACCGGAAACCAACTCTGAACGTATTATTGCTGCTATTTCACCTGTCAAATTATCCTTTGAAACCGACCTGCAGTAGTTTATCGTCCCGGCAGCATCTTTGAACTCTGCCACCGAGCACACGCTCGTTTCGCAAACCTCAAAATTCCTGTACAGATTCACCACCCGGTCGGTGGAACGGTAGCATCCCGTCAGCGACATTTCCTTGAATGTCGTTTCATAGAGAGCATCCAGTTCTGCCTTGCTCTTGGCGACACCGCCGAGAGAGCCGTATATTGCCTGATTTACGTCGCCTACAAACATAAGGTTAATCGATTTATCGGCTTTATATATTTTTGCGAGGATAGAATACTGAAGCTCGTTTGTGTCTTGGAACTCGTCGACCAGCACACTGTTTATTACGGCGGCAATATTTGAGCAAATAAAAGGGCAGCGGCTTGAAAGCTCCGCCGAAAAACGAAGAATCATTTCAAAATCAATCTCTTTGTTTGCCGCAAGCAAAGCCTCATATGCGGTCACAACAGCGCGGTATTGGAAAGGATCATCAAATGAGCTTAATTGCATTCCCAAGTCTTTTGCAATGTTTCTTCCGTATTCCCGCTGCGTATACTCGTCAATTATGAAATAACCCTTGCTCAGCCTGCGGGAATACATAGCGTAAGGGCGAATGATGAACTGCATGCAGAACTGATGAATCGTGCCTGTCCAAATGCTCGACAAGTCGATTCCCATGTCATCGAGCCGGGAGGCAATCTCGTCAGCGGCGCGATTTGTAAATGTAATCGCTACGTTCCACTTTTTTGACGCTGGCTCTTGCGCTGCCTGATACGCCAAGCGGCGAGTAAGCGTGCGCGTTTTGCCGCTACCGGGGCAAGCGGTAAGCAAGACGTTTTCAGGGGCTTGGCACGCGGCTTCCTGTTCGGGGGAAAGCCCTCTCAATATTTCAGCAAAACCAGGCACTCAGCCCACCGCCTTCGCGATGAATGCGGTAACCATATCATCAGAAAACTCGCGGCAGAAATCTGTAATCAGGTCATTACGCTGTTGTAGTGTTGCGGCTTCATCGAAGCCTTTTTTCATGTCATCATACTCGCTGCCCAAAGTGGTATATGCGCCGAATGAATACTTGACCATTTTCCACAACAGCTTGGGTGATACAACATCCTTTGCAGCAAAGGCAAGTGCATCAAGAATGTACGTCGGTATGATCGCATTTTCCCTAATTTTAGAAGCGAGCAAGGTGGCATACCACCCCTTCTGGCTGTTCTGGGCAACAGTAAGAACTGCGTCGTACCGTTCGGCGTCTGTTCCCGATTTGATTGCCTCGGTGTGTTTCTCTATTGTAGCCTTTTGCGTATATGTCTGGCCAATAACAGCATATACGAATTCTTTGTTTTCTTTTATGCTGGCAAAATCGACCTCAAGCGTGTGCGGGGCATAAAAGGAATCGACATAAGGATTGGCACCAAACAGGGTTGTCAGCCGGATTTTCCTTGCGGCTCCCAAATCCATCGCCTCATGGCTGCCTTTTGTTGCGCCAGCAACAATTGCATCCATATCAGTCACTATTGCACATCGCCTTTGCAAGCGGGTTTCATCGAAAATGCAAGCGACATTTTCGAACGCGACGCTACCAACGTTGATGAGTCCAATGCCCATTTCATCCAGCGAAACACCGAGAACTTTCTTAGCCAAAGCCGGAATCAGGATTTCTTCACCGTCACCCTCTACAAGAATAATTCCTTTGGAGAACAACAGAACGCTCCGTTTTGCATCCAGATACCTAGATAAGATTTGCGTGAACGGCATACCCCTGTGTTTCAGTACATCGGCTCCAAACTGATCAAGCCCGTTTGTGGGTTTCATGACAGACGACAGCTGCTCATTAACCTTTTTCATGATGTTCACTTTTTCAATATCCGCAACCTCTGAAAGGTGCGTCGAATGTGTGGACATCACGACTTGCGTATAAGTGTGCGTGACTTGAAGGTTATCAAACAGCGTTTTCTGAATGTGCGTATGTATATGGGCTTCCGGCTCCTCGATGATCATGATATTGAGAAGTTCCCGGTTGCGGTTGGATTCAAACTCAACCAGCTTCAAAGCAATATACAAAATGTTCAGATGACCCAAACCAAGCAGATCAATGTCGTTCTGATCGGAAGGAGCCATAGTCAGATACCGGGCAAGCATCGCAAAATCTTCTTTCAGACGGGATTCCAGCCTGATGTCGGGAGAATAAACTGTACCGATCATTTCAAGCAATTTTCGATTTACTTGATTCCCGATGTCTGAAATCTGAGGGATACCTGCAATTTTCAAGTTGAGTGCAGTGATTTGGCCTTTAATATCATCAATATCCGTTACAGCGATTTCGCCTTCGATGGTATCAATGATTTGCCGTATCGGATTTTTCGGTTTGCGAAGTTCATTCTCAACATCACGCAAAGCGTCAATGAAAACTGTTGAAATGTGCTGCCAGACATTCATAATGTCAATTTTTGTGCCGAGGATAGCAGCATCATCGTTTTCGGGGCTGGCGTATTCCCCGGCTACAATGTCGCCCACAATAGATTTATATAAAGCATCATTGGTAAAGTCGGCTTGAGACCGTGACGTATAGAAAAACTCATAATCACTGAGTTTGATTTTTGAACGAGCTTCTTCAAATCTGCCGCTTTGAGCAGCTTCTGCCAATTCCAATCTCTTGGATTTACATGGGCGGATAAAAAGCGTGACCGTTCCGAATCCCTTATCCTCGCAACGGATAAACGATTTCAGAAAAGCGGCATTTTCTTTGTCGGGTGACAACTCGGCGCAAAACTCATTCTGCTTGTCCGTGTCCGATATGTCATCAAAAAATGCGGAGATGATTATCCAATGTCCTTTCCAGTCACCAAGGGCATAAGAAAAATCCGTTTCCTTCAGTCGTTTTGCGTTGTAGTAATAGCTGTCATCCAAAAGTATCCGCATTGCGGTTAGGGCATTTGACTTGCCAGAATCGTTTTCACCAATAATAGTATTGGCACCCTTGGCAAACTCAAAACGAGCAGACTTCAGGTTTTTGAAATTGATGATTTGAATGTATTTCAAGTACATATCTTCTGCTCTTTCTCCTTACTTTTGTAACTTATCTACACCAGCATTTACGCCCACGACGATTTTGTGGCCAACCCCTTTAACTCCGCCAACCTTTATAATTTGCTCCTGCTTTTCCTCAATCAGCGCGATGAGCCCCTGCGGAGTGCGGGTGTAGGCGGAAGTTCATGCACAAATCTCGAAGCTGAAAGTGCAATTTAGCCATTTCTCATACCCCTCTCAAGACCGACCCAGCCGCCGCCGCTTGAGCTTCCTCCAAATCAAGCGGAATCTATGGCACCACTCGGAATCAATACCAAGTACATCAATCAGTAGTTCTTTGTCAACGATGTCCAATGCCTGTTCAATATCAGCGTTCTGCCGAACGATCGCATCAATGCGGCGCAATAAGTCCTTACGCTTGGCGGGGTCTATGCCAGATATTTTAGGCAGCAAGATATTGCCCATCTCGCCCGGCAGAATCTCCAGCACCCCTCCGCCATAGCTGCGCCCACAAATCTCTGCGAAGGCAAATGATACGCTATTGTAGTAGGAAAGCAGCACGTTCAACGGGTCAACGTCGATGTAAAACTTCATACGGTGCATGGTGTCAGTTGATACGGCTCCGCACTGGTTCAGCACGAACTTTGGGTATATGTTGTTGCGGCGCAAAAAAAACGCATCCGGCACCCATATGGAAGGCACAATGTACCATCGGTCACGGATGGTGCATTTGTAGCCGCTGTGCTGATCGGATTCCTCGCCCAAGCGGATATATTCCTTATGCTTTTCCGGATAATCTTCATAGGGAGTATCGGGGAAGCTAACCAGCATCGCTTTCTTGCCAGCATTGATGTTGGACTGCCAATCGGCTTCTGTGAAGTATATCCCATGGGCATGGGAACTCCGACCGATCAACGGCAGGGTAACGGATTTCAGTTCATACTGTGTTTCCGTTTCTTCCGTGATGGAGAAGTAATCGTTGTTGCCCGTGGTAATGCCGACATTGATAATACCGTATTCTTTGAATGGGGCAAAGCGGTCATCGGCACGGAGGGTTTGGATAAGTTCGGCTTCGGTTGTGGACAAAAAATACTTGGTCCATTTCTCCTTGACGTGCTGGACTTTCAGATATCCATTTTTACTCAAATCCAAGGCTTTGAAGTCGTCAAGGGTATCCATCTCAATGATGCGAATGCCTTTTTCTTCGCCGCCCTTTTCACCAACGAGGACGCATACTTCCTGCTCAATCTCAGGGAAAATGAGTTTCTCGAAGGTGATGAGTGTAATCCTTGAAAGCTGGTTTGTAAGAAACAAACGCAGATCTTCGGCGTAGGCAACCTGCAATATCTCTGCCGGAACGACGAAGGCTATTTTACCGTTGTCAGAAAGCATCTGCACACAAGCGACAAGGAAACAAACCCATGAGTTGATGAGCTTATTCGACTTCATACCGTGGGAAGTCAAGATTTGCGCCTGTATCTCCCGCTGAGCCTCGGTCAGGTATTGATACCGAATGTAGGGCGGGTTGCCGAGAATCAAGTCGTACCGTTCTTTCTGGTAGCACCGCTCATAAAATTCAAAAAAATCCTCAACAAGAACATTCACATTCCCGACATTGGGATAGCGTGTTTGCACTTTCTGCGCTTCTGCCGCCTCTATTTCAACAGCAGTGAGCGTATCGATTCTGTCGAGCATACCGCAGGACTGAAGGCTTTCAATGAAAACGCCGTCTCCGCAACTTGGCTCCAACACGCTCCGTAGGTTGTCATCCGCGAAAAGACCAACCATGGCGTTGGCAAGTGCCAACGGCGTATAATATGCTCCCCGGAGCTTTTGCTCGGTGCTGTCCTTCTTCAGACGCATTCCATCCCCCCCCCTTCTGTTAAAATTCCAACCGATAAACACGAGTAATCAAGCCCTCAATCCGCTCGATCAGCGCTTTCTTCTGGCGCAGCAGTACGCTCTCCACACGTTTGGGCGGAGCGGATGCCAGCCTGTCATTTATGCCATATACTTCACGGGTCAGGCCTACGACTTCGTCGTGAATGGCTCTTTGCACGGGAACAGAGAAGTCTAGCTCCACGAAAGGCAAAGACGACAGGATGAAAGTCCCTCTTGCAACAAAACCGCCCTCAAAGTAGCTGCCGGACATACGGATATACTGCTCTGTATAAGGGTTGGATAACCATGCCTGCACGTATTCCAAGTCGTAGGGGCTTCCTGCCTTATGGCCGACAGCGCAATACCCTGCTGTACCGCCAGACGCAATCAGCATATTGTTGCCATCATAGGCGTACATCGGCTCTTGGCTCAGGACGCCAACAATCAGCTTCGGCGTGTTGATGAACGCCGTCAATGCCTGTGTCCTACCATATTGATACCATGTTTCTGCGGTGGCGTTTGGCACGTCCCGAACGCCGGAGGACGATACCCTTTTAGGAACCAGCCTGTCATAGTAATGGCGAAGGTACGCATACGCGCCGGGGTAGCGATTTTCCATTTCCTCTTTTGAGATTAGCTTGCCATCGGTATCATAGGGGAAGATAATCCGTTTGTCCGTATCCAACAAACTGTAGGAATTTGAGCCCTTCTCGGCTTTGAGGGTAGGCTTAAAATATGGCTTGAGGATCGCCTTTTCGATGGCGAAGTCCTGCCCATCACGCTCTATGGTGACAGCCGTCCTGTTCTCATGCTTAACCTCACTCGCCGCGAACCAGTATACTGGAACGGGACGCTCTGCGCTGGTCTGGATACCATTGAATACCTCAGCATGGGTTTCCAGCGGAACTGTTCTGCCTTCAAGACTTTGCAGCAACGCCATGAATTCCATATCCGTGGTCAGCTTCCATGGTGAATCGTCAAGTGAGGACGCTTTCAGCACGATGGATTCCACGTCTTCCCTTGCCCACAAAGTCGGGGCAGAGGTAACGTTGGAATATATAAATTCCTCATTCGGCTGCCTTTGCAGGAGCACGATTGAACTGTATATGGTCTTATCCTCGAACAACTGCGCGTCACCGAAGTCATCCAACTGCACTAGCATCGCGTGCCGGGCAATCAACTGCCGCAGCTTTTGCCCGGCATCGACCTTGAAGAACTTGTTGGGAACGATATAGCAAACGAGACCGCCATCCTTAACCTGGCGGATGGCGCGTTCGACGAAGATGAAGTATTTGTCGAACTGCTTATATGCGGATATATATTTGTCTTTGTAGACATCAAATTCAACTGCAGGAAGCAGTGTGTGTATATCTTCTGTGCTGACGTAGGGCGGGTTACCGATGATGACATCAAACGGTCTGTCCAGCCTCATTTCTGACCAATTGAACGGAACCACGGCAAGCATTTCACGGGGAGTAAGCCTCCTGCCGTCAAGTTCATGTTCGCCAATCAGGGCATTGCCGTGGAAGATGTTCGTGCTGAGTTCAGGCAGAATCGGGGCGGACTCCGCAACGGAAGGGGTGGTTTCATTTTCGATGAGCTTAACCAGCAATGAAAACTTGGCGACTTCCACCGCATGGATGTCGATGTCTATGCCATATATACAGGAGCAGAGAATCTGCTTTTTTTCTTCCAGCGGCAGCTTGAAGAAACCGTTCCCAATCTCAATCAGATGGAAAGGGTCGTTCTGGGCGTACCACTCAACGCAATAGTTCTGCAAATAGTCAAAAGCCGCTTCAAGAAATACGCTGGAGCCACAGGCGATGTCCGCAATCCGCAACTCCAATAGTTCCTGCGGAGCCTTGCCTTCGCACAGCCGCGACATGGTTTGTTCAACGATGTATTTTACGATTTCCGTTGGTGTTGTGACGATGGAGCGGTCAGCATAGTCTTTTTTCTTGGCAAGACCTATGGCACCGCTAGGCAGCACTGCCAACTGCTCCGTGAGGAACATCTCGTAGATTTTGCCGAGCAGATTGGATTCGATAATACTGAACAGATAAGGGCTCTGCGGATAATACAAACCCTGCACAATCTCGGTAATGACCGTGCTGCTCAAATCGAAAACAATATTGTTGCCGGAGAACAGACCTGAGTCATATCGGCGGTCGGCGGCTCGGAGCATTTCCTCTAAACGGGTATTCAGTTGCGCCGGATCGCTGATTGTTTCTTGCAGATTGTAGTATAATGGCAGGTTTTTGTCCTCACATATCCGCAGAAAAACAATCTGATTGATAAAGTCCTGCACTACATCGTTCAGTACGTCCAACGATCGATATTTAGTGTCTTTATGATAGAGTTCATTGCTCAACGAAACGCGCCAGCGGTTGATCTGCTCCAAGAAGAGTGTATCAACCTGCTGCTTTTGAGAGCTTCCTGCTAAAAGGTGTTCATCGAAATAGGCGTCGAACGCTCCGGAATAGATGACATCCCTCGATATCAAGTAGCAGATTTCATCGAATTTGCTGGCGTAGTCAGTAAAGTGAAAAAACCGATATCGCGCAACCGGGCAAGCCTCGCCCTCCCTCGGAACAACGGTGGCGTCGTAGATAATCAGATACTCAAAATTGGTCAGAACGACTACCTTGTGGTTGGCGTTCCAGCCATATTTCCGGGCTTGCAAAGCTGGTTCGGGGTGACGGAAAATATCGACGGCAGGTTTCTTCGCTTCAACAAACAGCTTTGCAACGCCACGCAGGGTTAGCGAATAATCTGGCCGGTCGGTTTGCGTGGAGTAATTCTCGGCTATCACTTCGCGATATTGGGGGGGCAACCCCTTCGCGTTTGATACATCCCATCCCAACAACTGCAAAAGAGGATCAATATACTCAATCCTGCAAGAATGTTCATTATAGGCATTTCTGTGATCTTTATAGTAAATCAGATTCGCCGCAAACTTGTCAGTCAGGGTTTTAAGTTCGTTTTGTGTATCCACGGAAACCCTGCCTTTCTAACTTTGAAAATTGTGCATTAAACATGTTCTAATGCTGTAATGATATCTTTAGATATATTTTTGCTTTTACAATAATCCAAAATACGTAGTTTTGCCAGACGGCTCGGAGCTGAACGGTTGTTCTCCCAACGGTTCAGCGTTGTGAAGCTTACATTCAATTCGTGAGCAAACTGCTCCTGGGAAATATTCAATTCTTTTCGAACTTCCTTGAGTATTTCATTGAGCTTCATAAACGCAACACCTCATAGCATATATTATAGCATATGCTATAATGAGGTTCAAGAATATAAGCCCAGTCTAACTCTTGAATCACATGAAAAAACATATCGTGTTGCGCTTCACTTATTCTGCTAATAATGAAACGTTAATCAAAACATTCACGAAACAGCCGATCTAAATTTCATACGCACCTCGTCGCACATGACGCCGTTCCTTAAATTTATGTATGTATCGCAAAAGGGCAAGTAAATATCTGGCGGCATTGAGTGTATGAGCCGGATATTTGCCCAACAGCCTCTATCCGAGACGACGCAACTAAAGACATCAAATGGTTCTGATATTTCCTTTGAAAATGTCAGCTTATCTTACGGGGAATAGAAAGCACTCTACAATGTCATCTTTACTGTAGTACAAAATGCGGTGACAGCGCTGATAGGTCCATCTTGTTCCGAAAGAGGAACTGTCGCCCATCTGATAGCGCGATTCTATGACTTTAACCCTGACAGCATCAGGATATTGTCTAGATCAGTGTAGTCGATCCATAATAAGTTGCAATCAACAAGAGGCGCCACATAAAGCAGCGCCTCTTGCGGGGTCCCATGTAACGCCCTAGATATCATAAATCACCAGCAACTTTGAGTGTTATATAGAGAAGGAGGTAAACTATGAACATGAAATGTTACTGGCAATGGTTTACAATTTTAATATAAGGCATTAAGTATTATTCTTATATGTAATCATACACGAAAACAGCTCACAAAATGCTCTGGACCGCACTCGACAAGAGGCGGTTCGGAGCAACGGCATATGTCATCTGCGTATCTGCATCTGCCAGCAAACCGACAAGCATTAGCCGGCTCGATAGGAGATGTTATTTCGCCTTCGAGCAGTATACGCTTCTTTCTATTGTGTATACTTGGTATTGGAATAGCCGAAAGAAGCGCCTGAGTATATGGATGTTTAGGATTGGCAAAAAGCTCTTCTGCACTGGCCTTTTCTACCATTCGTCCCAAATACATAACAACAATATCATCAGAAAAATGATTCACCACACTTAAATCATGCGTAATAAAAATATAAGTCAAATCTAATTTTTCCTGCAACTCGTCAAGTAGATTCAGTATCTGTGCTTGAATTGAAACATCGAGTGCTGAGACGGGCTCATCACATACGATAAACTTCGGATCCATCGCAATTGCTCTTGCTATACCAACGCGTTGACGCCTTCCTCCATCTAACTCATGCGGATAGGAATTCATCGTACGTCTATCAAGCCCCACAAGCTCGATTAACTCCATTACCCTGGAAAAGCGACATTTTTTATCCTTTATGATATGATTGATTGCAATTGGTTCCGCGATAGCCTCTGCAACAGTAGTGCGCGGATCGATAGATGAAAAAGGATCCTGAAATATGATTTGCATATGCTTTCGCGCTTTGCGCAATTGCCTTCGGGTCAAGGAGCCTAAGTCTTTATCTTCAAAGTAAACTTTCCCTTCAGTCGGCTCCACAAGACGTAGTATTGTCCGGCCAATTGTAGATTTTCCACAACCGGATTCACCTACGATTCCTAATGTTTTACCTCGAGCAAGTGTAAAGCTAACATCATCTACTGCGTGAAGCATACCGCGAGGTGTCTTATAGTATTTCTTTAGGTTTTCAACACGCAATATCGGTTTATCCATGATTCCTTACCTTGCTTTCTAATATATGAGGTTCTTCATACAGATGACACTCCACATAATGCCCTTCATTGCGATATTTACGTTCAGGCTTAACCTTATAGCACAACTCAGTTGCATAGTTGCAACGAAGACAAAAGGAACACCCTACCGGCAAATTTGATGGATCTGGCATTAGCCCCTTAATGGGTCTCAGCTTCGCTCTACGATCTTTCAAGTTCGGAAGTGAATCGAACAGCCCTTGTGTATATGGATGAAGATTATGATCAAAGATGTCCTCCACCGTGCCATGTTCAACAACCCTGCCAGCATATATGATACTGACTTCATCACATGTTTCGGCAACAACACCAAGGTCGTGGGTAATCATCAATAGTGACATACCATACATTTGGCGTACTTGTTTTATCTTCTCAAGAACTTGGGCCTGTATGGTAACATCTAAAGCTGTTGTGGGTTCATCTGCAATCAACAATTGCGGATTACATGCAAGTGCCATTGCGATTACAACCCGCTGTTTCATGCCGCCAGAAAATTGATGTGGGTACTCATGCCCACGCGAAGCTGGTATACCAACGATCTCGAGCATTTCGTGAGCCTTGTTTAATGATTGTATTTTGGAAAACCCTTCGTGCAGCGAAATAACTTCAGCGATTTGTTCTTCCATGCTCATTACTGGATTCAGTGAGGTCATGGGATCTTGAAATATCATTGATATTTGCTTTCCACGAATCCGCTCCATTTCTTTCTCGCTCTTGTCCAATAAATTTACGTTGTCAAAGATGATCGAACCACTCGATATTCGGCCTGGCGGGCATGCAATCAAACCCATGATAGCCAATGCCGCAGTTGTTTTACCAGCGCCCGTCTCGCCAATAAGTCCATGCGCTTTTCCCGCTTCAATAGACAGATCAAAACCATTTAGAGCATTCGCTGTCCCATCATAGGTCTTGTAGTCGACTGATAAATTTTCTATTAATAATGAAGCGCCGCTTTTATCCATTGTCATTTTGCAATATTCCTTTCACTTTACTTAAGCTTTGGATCAGCTGCGTCTCGAATGCCATCACCAAGTAAATTAAGCGCCAGAATAGTAAGCATGATAGCCACTCCTGGAAAGATGGACATATAACTATAATCCTGCAAATAGATTCTTGAAGCTGAAAGCATACTGCCCCACTCAGGAACCGGAGGGCTAATTCCCATCCCGAGGTAACTCAAACCAGAAACTGAAAGTATACTCACAGCCATACTCAGTGTGCTTTGAACTAATAATGGAGCAAAGCAGTTGGGAAGAATGTGTGCGAATATGATACGGAAATCACTTGACCCAATCGCTCGCGCAGATTCAATGTACTCCATTTCCCGCATGGTTATTACGGCACCACGTGCAACACGTGTAAAAGTTGGAATAATCGCCAGTCCGAGTGCAATAGCGAGTGTAACTGGATTCGCGCCAGCAACTGCAACAACAATCATAGCCATTAGCATACAAGGTATTGCTTGAAAAACCTCCACAATACGCATAACTATCATGTCATACAATCCTCCATAATAGCCAACAGATGAGCCAAGAAGGGTTCCTATAGTAAGGCCTAATGCAACAGCGGCAAAGCCGATACCAATACTAATTCTCGTACCGTGTACAACGCGAGCCAGTATGTCACGGCCATAATCATCGGTACCGAACGGATGCTCCCAGGAAGGTGGCTGCAGTCGATTTGCAATATCCTGCTTAATTGCAATAGCATCATAGTCAAATAAGACCCCGGCAAAAATCGCAATAAGTATAAAAAGAATGATCAAATATAATCCAATCATCGCCGAGGGACGTCGTTTAAACCTACGCCAAATCTGTAGAAACTGGCCTTGCTTTTTAACTTGACTATTACTTGCATTGTTCTTATCCATCTGCATGCCTCATTTCTTGTACTGCGCTTTGATTCTAGGATCAACAACCCCATAGAGCAAATCGATAGTCAAATTGATTATTGAAAAGCATACCGTAAATACAATGATGCAGCCAAGAACCAGTGGCATATCCCGATCGTTAATGGATGTAACCAATAGTCGGCCAATACCAGGCCAAGAAAAAATAGATTCGACCAATACTGTCGCAGAGATCATTGTGCATACCTGCAGCCCCACTACTGTCAGCGTAGGAATGAGAGCATTTCGAAGAGCATGGCGTACTATCACTGTTGTGTACCCTAATCCTTTTGCTCTCGCAGTTCGTATATAATCACTGCGAATAACCTCGAGCATTGAAGATCGCGTTGTTCGAGCGATGCCGGCCAAACAGCTCATGCTCATGGCCAGCACTGGTAATATGGCACTTTTAATGCCACCGACACCACCAGACGGAAGCCATTGAAGAGCGACAGAAAACAACAAAATCCCAAGAAGCCCAAGCCAAAAAGTGGGTAGGGATATTCCTAACAGAGCTAGTACCATCGAAAAGCTATCAAAGAAGCTATTCTGCTTAACTGCTGCCATGATACCAAGAGGTAATGCAATAATTAAGGCAACGCATATACCTGATAAAGCCAATCTAAGCGTAAATGGAAATCGCTCGCTGATTTCCTTGGATACTTCAACCCCATTCTTATATGATGTACCCATATCCCCTTTAAGAAGATTGTTAATATAACGGGCATACTGGACTCCGATGGGATCATTCAGCCCCATTTCCTCTCGCTTTTGCTCCACATGCTCTTCTGTTGCCTCCAAGCCTAGAATCAATCTTGCAGGGTCTCCTGGTGCAAGTGATAATACTACAAAGAGCAAAAATGTAACACATAAAAGAACTGGTATTAAGGCTAGAATCCTTTTTGCCACAAATTTCCACATATCCCACCTACAGTATACTTGCGAACTGGATTCGCATTTTCGCAAGGAGCTGCGTCACTTCGACGAGCAACGCAACTCCTCTGCTCAATAACTAAATCAGTTTAATACGAGACTACTCCCAGCTAAGCAAACTGTACCGATCAAGCGAAATTAGATTTGTTTTAAATCCTTTAAGATCCTTATTGAAAGCTCGGGTCGTTGCGAGTTGGTATATGCCGGTACGGAAGCAATTTTCATTGCAATAGGTCACCAGCTCAATTATTATTGCTTCTCTTGCTTCAGGATCCAATGTTTTCGATCCTTCATCGATAAGACCATCAACATACGGATCTGCCAAGAAATTAAAATTGACAAATGCACCTGTTCTGAATGCGCTGTTTGCATAAATCAGGATATCGGCAACCCCTGATTTACCAGTTATCATATCGAAATCGCCATCCGCCCCTCTCGCTGTATATGTAGCCGCATCCAGCATTTCAATCTTTAACTCTATTCCTATTTCAAGGAGATCAGACTGTATTGATTCAAGTGCAATCTTAAATGGCTCTTCCTTGGTAAGCACCGTGAATTGTCTTTGATCCTCTGGCAATCCGGACATTTCCATATATTCTTTTGCCTGCTCAACATCGTAGGGCTCTGCGCCCTCGTCCGTAGATCCAAGCAACCCAGAAGCTACACATGATATGATGGGTGTTGAATAGCCGTTCGTCGCTAGCAAGGAAGCATTATCACGGTTGATTGCAGCAGCAATTGCTTTTCGAACGTAGACATTATCCATTCCAGGGCGATTTAAATTAAAGCAAAGATAAAAAGGCGAGGAATAAGGAGTTGAGAATACGGTAATATTCTCATCGGCTTCAAGTTTCTGAAGGTCGCTTGCTTGTACATCATACAAAAAGTCTACTTCTCCGCTTTGAAGTGCGATTGTACGAGCGATACCTTCCGGCATAATACGCCAAATCAGATTTGGGATCTTTGCCTTTGCTTCTGCCAGGAAATAGTCTTCATTTCTGACAAAAACCAGCCTATCCCCCAATTTCCAGTCTACAAGCTTATACGGACCTGATCCTATCGGGTTTTCGTTGAATTTATATTCCGGATTTTCAAGCAGCTCTTTGGGGGCTATATAGCTGTACTGAGCAAGATCCAACAACAATCTGGAACTTGGGGCATTTGTCACGATGATAAATGTTCTATCATCCACAATGCGGACTTCGTCCAACCATGCTGCAAATGAGCTTAGAGCTGGTGATGCGTTGCATGCTTCAATACTGGCTTTCACATCTTCACTGGTTAAGTCAGAACCGTCAGAAAATTTGATATTCTCACGCAGGACAAACTTCCATTCAACATCACTCAGCGCCTCATATGATTCAACCAAATGCGGCACAAAATTCATCTCATCATCCAGAAGGATAAGGTTATCATAGATGAGGCGAAGAACTGCATCGTTATACATTAAACTCGTCTCTACCGGGTTCAAACTGGTTGGCTCGGTCGAAATGCCAACTATAAGCGTATCCTTTGCTTCGCCTGTCCCCTCTTCAGCATTGTTCTGGCCACACCCTGATGACAAAATAAGCAGTGCTATCAGAACTAACATGAACGCCTTTCTCATTTTTTCTCCTTTCACAAACTCGGTCATTTGCCGATACATAATGTTATTCCCCGGGGAATACTTAACTAAGACCATCGCGCACTATTCGAAGAAAATTGCCGCCACATATTTTCCGTATATTTTCCTCCCCAAATTTGCGATGTTCCATTTCCTGAATGAGCACATGCACACCCGAGTGCCCATTTAGAATATCCTTGCACGGGTACGGTGTTAAATTGTTTTCAGACTGAGTTACATACTTCATAATTGGATCATTAAAATCAAAACCAAATCCGACGACATCCTCACCTCCTAATTGCATTATGTGTTCGATATGATCACAAAGTGTACTTACTGTTGCCATCCTCGCATCGGATGCAACAATGAAGTTCATATTGTTTATGCCAATAAAGCCTTTTCTTCTAATGATTTCCCGAATTTGCGCATCACTTAGATTTCGTTTACTTGGGGCTATTTCTGAAGCATTGCTGTGAGAGGCGATAAATGGAATGTCCGTGTATTCACATAAATCCCAAAACCCCTCATCATTTAAGTGGCTTACATCTAAAATGATCCCAAGACGCAAGCACTCATCGACCAATTGAAATCCAAACTCGGTTAAGCCACCAGGTTTCTTGATGGTAGTGCTTTTTAAGAAATTTGATCCATCGCAAGCCATATTGCGTCGATTCCATGCAATTCCCATAAAACGTACGCCCAATTCATAAAACAGTGAAAGCAAACATAAATCTGCATACAACGGAATACAATCTTCAAATGACAGCAAGATCCCGACAGATCCTTTTTGGTTGGCTTCAATAATTTGAGAGTACGATGTGCAAAAGACTAAATCATTGGACTCAGCAATGTCATTTTTCAACGCTGCGATCTGTCGTATCGCCATCCGCAAAGCCATTTCGGGAATGTATTCATTTTGAACGAAAATAGAAGATACGATCGCACCAAAGCCCCCTTCTTTAAAATGATGTAGATAATCGCTTTCAATTACCTTTTTTCGACCGCCACATCTTTGCCTTTCGACATCCATTGCTAAATCAAAATGCGCATCAACCAAATTAGTCTTCATCAAGATGCCAAGCTCCTATCAGTCCCACATACCTTTAACGTTCAAAATCTTTAAGCTCTTCTTTTCTTTTTAGATATTCCACCATATGATCTTCATCATAGTAAAGGAGCATTGATATCAATAAATTTATAAAAAACATAGGTGCAATCATCGAATCATTAAATAGGTCTGTTTGCGAATCACAATAAAAAATATAGTCCGCATATTTAACAAGAGGGCAGGTTGCATAATCAGTGACCACAGCTATTGTTAACGATTTTTCATGTGCAAACCGGACCAAATCATTAATGTAGGTACTATACTCAGGGTAATCAAATACAATCAATACATCTTCTGGATTAGAGAAAATCAATTGCCGCTGATAACTATATTTATCCATATCCAGGTGAATGCATGGGTAACCATAGTTTCGCATACGAATGGTGAGTACCTCAGCAAGAAGACTAGCCACATCTCGCCCTGCGCAAAATATATTCCGTCCCTTGCTAATCATTTTGATTAACTCATCAAGCTTCCTAATGTCCATACCCTCAAAGCTTTGCTGTATACTGTCGATTTCCTTGCTTCTCAGGTTGTCAGCAATCTTGTGAGATCTGCTGGGAAGCAGGCTTTTATATCGCTCTGCCGAACTGTGCCGTATCACCTCTTCATCTTGCAGTTTTTTGCGCAGCCCAATATACCCATCAAATCCCATTTTTTTAGCAAATCGAATCAGTGATGTCGTCGAAATTTGAAGATCCTCTGCCACCATCCCAATAGTCTTTAGGGTAAATTCCAATACATTCTGAGAAATATATGATGCAATTAAATGATCTGTTTTCGTAAATTTGTCCCTATTTAACGTAATATCTTCAATAAGAGACATCGCGCTCCTCCTTCCGCCAGTAAATACCCATGAGTTAATTATCTTGATATATGTACTTTTGTGTACATTTTATATTTATATATGTATTTGTCAATACATATTTTAACTTACATACGTCTCGCGATTTAACATAATATATCCATGACTCTCCTGTGGTGGATAAGATCCTAATATGAAAATGGCCATGGAAAACATCTTTTCCATGGCCATTTTCCATGATGCTCAAGACATATTAGTAGCAATAGTATCTCATGTCGGTTACCTATAGAATATGAACTCCCGCCACCAAATCCTTTTCAAAAGCAGCGCGATGATGTGTTGTATAGATCCCAGGCTGCCCGCCTGTATGCAGGAATATTATCGTTTCATCTGGTTTGATCTTCCCTTCTTTAACCATATCTCTAATACCCGCATATGCTTTGCCCGTATAACAAGGATCCAGTATAATTGCTTCACGGCGTGCCATATGGCATAATGCATCCCGGACCTCGGCGCTCACATTATTATACGCTCCTCGCGTATAGCCTACTTCGATATCGAAATCTTCTCGTGTAATCTTCCAGGACTTGTCTAATTTTCTATTCGCCTCTTCAGCGTACTCCATGATCCGTTTTTCTTTCATCTCCGCAAAGGGCGAAATTGCAATCCCTGTCAGCTTAATGTCTGAATCACAGGCTTTCAGACCGAGATAAAGCCCCATGTAGGTTCCTATGCTTCCAACTCCACATAGCAGCCTAACATTTTTTAAGTCAAAAGCCTTCTTCTGGTCATCAATTTCCAAGGCACAGTCATAATAGCCAAGAGCACCAATAAAAGTGGAGCCCCCTACCGGTATCTCATATACAATTTCGCCTTGTGCGGTATACTTGTCACGAGTTTTGGATATGAGCTCTGCGATTTGATCACTTTCACTTCTTCCATCTGGAGCCTGCAATACGATTTCAGCACCCATAATGCGGCTTAGCAGCATATTCCCTGTGAGTTCGCCTGGCCATGGATCAACAACGCAGATACTGCACTTCAGCCCAAGCTTTGCTGCCACCGCAGCAGTAAGACGCCCGTGATTTGTCTGTGCACCACCAACAGTGATAACGGCTGTAGCTCCACGATCCAAAGCTTCTTTCATCAGATATTCCAATTTTCGAAGCTTATTTCCACCCATACCCAGGCTCGTCAAATCATCCCGCTTAATGTAGAAATCTCGGCCGAGATCGGAAGAGATGTTTGGGAGATACTCCATCGGCGTCGGCAAGTGAAGAAATGATATTTTTTCATAAGACATAACAATAACCTCCTTGTTTTAAATAGATATAACCTATACTATGTGCCATGAAGCATAAAGCGCCACGATTAAGCGGCGCTCTATGCGGGCCTCGAGTATGCTCAAGTATATACATAGCAGACTCGGTAACCCAGTAGTAAAAAGGAGTAAGAAGGAGATGAGCATTTATCAAATTTAGGTAAATGTACAATATAATTGCTTGAATTGTTATAAAGGTTCGGTGTTGCAACAAATACTCCCTATAGATAGCTTGCTCTATATGTTCGAGGCTCATGTTCTCTTGTTTCGAATTATTTTTCCTGGACGCAGTCCAAGATGCTGACCTGCCATTACTACTACTTCGCCATTCACCACAACATAGTCAATGCCTGAAGGATATACACGTGTATCAATGTAGTTTTTATTGGAGTGTAAATTATTAATGTCCACAATTAGAACATCAGCCCAATACCCTTCTTTGATCAAACCTCTATCTGCAATACCCAAGATTTCTGCTGGAAGCCCGGTTAGTTTTCTTATTTTATGTTCCAGGCTTCCGAGAGCTTTTTCATTAAGGTATTCTGCTGTCATATTATAGGTTTGAGTAGATGGAAGTCGTCCTGACCGTTCAGTCCATGGGCTTATTAGGTCAACTGCAAAAGAATCTGTACATGGGACTGCACGTGGATGACAAAGCAACATATTAATCGCTTCCACGTTTCGGTTAAAGTTTAATGCTTTTATGTAGGGATCTTCTTTTAGCAATGCAATCACCGTCTCAACTCCTGACAGTCCTTTTTCTTTTGCAATCTGTGAAATAGATTTTCCAATAAAGTGCTTGTTTTCTGAGTCTATGATGTGCATGGTTTCATCCCATTGAGGGTTCGAAATAGGATTAAAGTAATATAACTCTCCTCGACTTATTCGCCCAATTAGTTCTTGCGAATAATCATCTGCCTGGAGATTTCTAATAAACTGCTCGAGAGAACCAGCTTGCCAAATCCATGGGCGGAAACAATAATACGCTAATTTATTGATTTGTGAAGCCCCATCATATATCATTTTTTCTTGTATTACGTCAAAGGCAACGCGAACCCCTTGTTTTTCATATTTGTCAATTATCTGAAATGTTGCTTCCACAGCAGCCTTTTGCATATAATCATTATCTGCAGGGTAAACCTCAAATCCAGGGAACAAATGTGATAATTGAACTCTCAATCCAGTTGCCTTTCCTATTTCAAGAGCTTCAACAATCCCATCAATTATTTTCTGTTTCTTTGGTGTTCCAAAACGGAGACCCGTACGGCGCCAGTGCGTAGCATAAATCGCATCATAAGGCCTCATTATAGCGCATAGTTCAAGTATCTCTTCAGTATCTGCATATGCTCCTGGTGGATAGTCAAGCCCAGTAGACATTCCATAAGCACCAGCTTCCATAGCCTCAAGCAACAGGCTTTTCATTCTTTCTATTTCTTGAACTGTTGATTTTCGTTTAAAATCTAACCCCATTACCTGTGCTCTGATTTGCCCGTGACCAACCAGAGGGATGTAGTTTACAGACAGGCCCAAGTTCTCAATCTCATTTAAAAATTCCGCAAAACTACTCCAATTAATATCTAAACCATATTCCTGCTTCATAATACCTTTAGCCTTATTGGGATCATGAATTATATCAACATCATAAAAATAGGGTTTTATTTTCTCAATGGCATCCGATTCAAAGTCTAAATATAGCCAGTAGTTATGAAGCGGTGCTGGACTATAGCCACAATTCCCTGCTACAACTGTTGTTATTCCCTGCATGATATAGTTTTCTGCTTTAGGGTAAAGTGGGAATGTATAATCTGCATGCGTATGCAAATCGATAAAACCAGGCACCACCAATTTCCTGTTGGCGTCAATAATCTTTGTGGCAATCTCTCCTTCAAGATCTCCCAACTTTACGACACGCCCCTCTTTAATCGCCACGTCTTTCATGATTCCAGGGGTCCCGCTACCATCAAGAAGAAGTCCATTTTTAATTATTAAATCGTACATCATAATATTTCTCCTTTATACTCTAACGAACAGACAGTAATATGAAATCGTAATTTTCTTTACTTATAGTTGAGATTTGCTTGCCACCTTGCTCTCGTCGCCTGAGTGCTGGTATAAAAAGCATGCCACCTGTCTGCCATCTACTTCTTGCATCGTTGGACACTGAATCCTGCAAATATCCATACAGTGTTCACAGCGGGGATTAAATCTACATCCATCAGGTGGGTTAATAGCGCTTGGAACCTCACCTTCTATGCTCGTTAAATCTTTAACGCTTTGTGTTGCCATGCTTGGGATTGCATTAAATAAAGCTTTGGTGTAGGGGTGTTTGGGATTATTGAAAACTTGATTCGCTGGCCCGTATTCCACGATTTTCCCCAAATACATGACTATAATATTATTCGCCATATAGTTGACGACACCTAAGTCATGAGAAATGATAATATACGTCAGCTTGAGTTTAATCTTTAGCTCATTCAGTAGATTAAGTATTTGAGACTGCAACATCACATCTATCGCAGAAGTCGGCTCGTCTAAGACAACGAGCTTTGGATGAACAGATAAAGCACGGGCAATAGCTATCCGTTGACGTTGTCCACCGCTAAATTCATGTGGGTAAAGGTATACTGATTCTCGTGGCAATCCGACCATTTCGGCTAAGTCTTCCACAGTCTCTAAATATTTGTCGCTACTTAATTTGCTGTGAACTTTTAAAGGCTCTCCAATTATATCTTTGACTAGCATCCTGGGATTCAAAGACCAGAATGGATCTTGAAATACTATTTGTACATTTCTTCTAGACTCGCGCAGTTTTTCTTTTTTTAGGTTGAACATCTCAATCCCGTCAAATAGAACCCGCCCTTGAGTTGGTGCGTGCAAAAATAGTAAAGTATTCACTAAGATTGATTTTCCGCAACCGGATTCTCCAACAATACCTAGAATTTCCCCCTTTTTAATGTGGAAATCTACTCCATCTACCGCCTTTACATAATCACCCTTAGATTGCATGAATTGCGTTTTTACAGGGTAGTATTTTTTTAGTGCCTCAACTCTTAATATTTCTTCTTTGTCATTAGAAAGTTCAGCCTGGATCGGCTACACTTAGCTGGGCAGAAAAATTAGTTCGGTGCTATCATTAAAACCATAAAGGAGAATGAATAGCATGAGTAACAAAAGAGAACGTCGAACCCATTCCCAAGAGTTCAAGCAGCAAATCGTCCAGTTGTACAATATCGGCAAGCCCAAAGCTGAAATCTGCCGAGAATACGATCTAGCCCACAGCCTGTTGGACCGCTGGATCAAATGAATCAATTCCACCGGCTCTTCCAATGAGTGCAATAACAGGGCGCCTGAAGAAGTCGAACTGCTCAAGCTACGAAAAGAAAACAAGCAGCTTAAGATGGAGAACGACATCTTAAAACAAGCAGCGCTGATATTCGCACAAAAGTAGAAGTGGTTCGGGCCAATGCCCACAAATACTCTATATCAGCGATGTGCAAGGT
>Ga0265294_10001915_pt1 | contig 27567 bp, 28 predicted proteins | sample MunlanPumphouse3_FD_192504 | JGI IMG/M metagenome (GOLD analysis project Ga0265294, IMG submission 192504) | Groundwater microbial communities from a municipal landfill in Southern Ontario, Canada - Pumphouse #3 | ecosystem: Environmental > Aquatic > Deep subsurface > Groundwater | place...
CATACTCGTTTCCGCTGTAGGTTTATGGGTTTTAATCGATTTTATTATGGCTTTAATGGGCAAGTTTACCGATAAATACGGAAGACCGATAGTTAATTAGAGCGTTTGTTATTAATACTTTTTGTCAGTAGTCTGGAAAATAAGTGCCTGGTGTAAGAGCCGGGCACTTTGGTTTGGCATGGAATATTTTCAGTCAAGACATAAAAGGTTTATTGAAAAATATAAAGGGGAATTATGGCGGTACGGAATTTACGAAAAATAATAAAAATAGATGAGGAAAAGTGCAATGGTTGCGGGGCTTGTGTGCCTGCTTGTGCAGAGGGCGCACTGCAGATTATCAACGGTAAAGCAAAGCTTGTCAGTGAAGTATATTGCGATGGGCTCGGCGCATGCCTGGGAGACTGCCCTCAGGGGGCAATCTCGATAGAGGAAAGGGTTGCCGAAGAATTCGACGAAGAAGCTGCCAAACTGCACGTTGAAAAGGGAAAAAATGCTGAAGATAAGGTAATGCAGTCCTGTCCGTCTTCTTTAGTTTCTCTGTTTGATAAAAAAGAGCCGGCAAAACAAGTTAAGGCAGAGGATGGGGGTCAAACTTCAATGCTCAGTCACTGGCCGGTTCAACTCAGCCTAGTCCCGCCGACGGCAGCGTTTTTGAATAATGCCGATGTCTTATTGGTTGGAGACTGCGTTCCTTTTTCTCTTGCCGATTTTCATACGCGATTTTTAAAGGATAACGTAGTTCTGGTAGCGTGCCCCAAGCTGGATGATTTTGATGCGCATCTAAAAAAGTTGACCGAAGTAATAGCCTATTCTGCCATAAAGAGTTTTTGCGTGTTGAAATCGGAGGTGCCCTGTTGTTCCGGGCTGGTTAGTATGTTGCAGCGGGCAATGCAGAATGCCGGTAAAGATATACCCTATAAAGTGATTACCGTGGGTATAAAAGGCGATTTGAAATCGACATAAAGAAAGGCTTCACTCCTTAAGAGGAATAGTAGAAATATGGGTATTGTCAATCTATCGGCTGGAATATTCATACTTATACTTGGGATAATTGTAAAAAAATTCAACCTTAGTATTCTTGTTGCCGGATATAATACGGCTAGTGAAGAGGAAAAGGCAAAGTAAGACGAAAAAAAGATGACAAAATATATAGGCAATCTGTTGATAATTTCCTCATCTTTTCTCATAATTAGCGGTTTCGTATTTTCTTTTTATAATGAGCCGTTATCTGCTGTGTGGGTATCCTGGGGCATTTTTATACTGGTGATAATAACGGGTTTAGTTTATTTGAACACAGGAAACCGTTTGAAAAAGTGATTGGCTAAACAGCTTGCAATGAACTACGATGACAATATTTCCGGTATATTATTGCCTAATTGCGATAGGTATTTAACCGAAATGACATTTGCCGCACTCGAAGAAAGTTCTTCTTCCTTCCTCCAGGTGTGACGTATGGCATAACAGACAATCACTGATAGTAGGGGAATAACCTTCATCGTTTATTCTCATATAAGCTTCCGGGTCGAAATGAAGGCAGTGAGGAGTCAGGTTTTTACTATTATTTTTATCTTTGCCCATATGACACATCAAACAGTTTTCATAACCTAACTCCAGCAAAACGTTTGATGCCGGCGGACTATCCGCTTGTGCAGCTTCATCGGTGTTGCCGTTACAACTGATAGCTAATGATAAAACCGGTAAAAGAATCACTATAAAAAGTAATAACGACTTTTTAATTTTCATATAAACCACCCGAAAAGTAACTTTGTAAACAATGTATGGTTTTATTTTTTTGTAATTTCTTCATACCAGGCTTCATGTTTTTCCTTTGCATAGGATTCGCTGACCTTATCGGTGAACCAGGATTTCAGCAGTATTCTGTGTTCTCGCGATAATATAACAAATAATACGTGTATAACAAGCATGATAATAAAAAGCAGAGAAAATATATCATGCATCGATGTTGTTATTGCCAGCGTTTCAGACGGAATACTTAAAAAGTGCCCCATTAATTTAATAGAGCCGGTAACTATCTGACCGCCTCCTAAAATTGCATAGGCTAAAAACGCTGATTTCTGCGAGGAAAGATATTTACCTTCCGCAGTCCACTTCTTTCTTAATAGATATTTCCCTATGGTACCCTGAAATATATCCTTTATATTGGGCATCAGTGACGAAAGCTTGCCGGATAAAATATGGTCTGTTAAAAAATAAAAACCACCCAATAGAGTAATGTTTAGCCCTACAAAGTGCATATTCAAAGGAAATAATACGCTTTGTGGGGTATCGGCGATGTTTGGGAAAAACAAAAAGCCCATAATAAAACCGGAGATTATCAATATAAAGATACCAAGTGCTGTTAGCCAGTGCTGAATAAAAGAACCGATTCCGTGTCTGGATATTTCCCCGTTTTCAACTACTGTTTTGCTCTTAAACCTTGCGTTTAGTAGTCCCAAGATAATACCGGCTATGCTAGATACCGCTAAAAGCCATGGTAATTTGGATAACATTAAATAATCGGCATAAGAAGAGATGAAAATTCCCAGCGCACAAATGACTGTAAGCAGAAGAATAACAAGCCATTTAGTTCTTTTCATTTATATCCTCAAATTATTGATACAGGCAAAAACCCGACATCATTTTATACTATTTTTTATAATCCGTCTAACTGTTATTGGGATTTATATATCTGCCTAAAAATATACCTGGCGTTTAAAACCAGGCATATTCATTTTGACAACTTGTATGTGTTTTTTCAGTCCCACTGGACAAACATTGGCATCACAACATGAATGTAGTTATCTACTCCTACCGGTCGGAAAACTCCGGGGTTGGAGGGGCTGGTTACTTCAAGGGCAACCTGTGATTCACGTAGCACATTCAGGATGTCTGCCAGATACTTGCTGTTAAAAGCAATTTTTGCTTCATCACCTTGAACCAGAGCATCGACTTCACCTACATCATCACCGATTTCTTCGGAACGTGCGGCAACGGTCAGCTTCCCGGGAGCTTCTTTGACTCCGGGAGTAATTACCAGTCTTATAATGTTGCTGCCGTCACGGGCAAAAATACTTGCCGTCTTGGTAGCTCTTAAAAACTGCGCAATATCGATTACAGCGCGTGTAGAATAACTCTGAGGGATAAGCTGGGAATATTGAGGGAAAGCACCCTGAACCAACTGTGAAACCAGTTCGATATCCTTAAGTTTAAACAGTATTTGTCCTTTGGCGGTATTTAGACGAATTTCTACCGGGTCTTCCTGCTCGGCAACCATACGGTTGAGTTCTGCTAGGGTTTTTGACGGAATTATAGCGGTAGTCTTTTTATCGACGCGGGTAGCCAGTGGCATATTGTAAACTGCTAATCTGAAACCGTCGGCAGCAGCAAGCGTCAACGTATCGCCATCAAATTCGGCGTTAATGCCGGTAAGTACCGGTCTTGATTCATCGGTGGCTGCCGCAAATACGACCTTCTCAATACCCTTTCTAAGAGCTTCGGCTTCAACGCTGGTAACAACTCCGTCTTCGACACTCGGTATCGGGGGGAAATCTTTGGCATCGATACCGCTGATCCTGGCTTCGAAACGGGCACATTTTAATTGCAGTGTGCGGGTGCGTGCAGAAAGGCTCATATTGATTTTATCACTGGGCAAAGACGCCACAAATTCATTTAATAATTTGGCAGGTACGGTAATGGCGCCTTCATCTTCCACTTTAGCGCCAAGCCAATAAGTAATAGCCATTTCAAGGTTGGTGGCTACAAGTTTTAAGCGTCCTTCATCGGTCGCCAGCAGCACGTTGTTTGTTATTGGAAGAGTAGTTCTGGTAGCTGCGGCTCTACCGACGTATATAAGTCCGCGGTTTAGATTTTCCTGAAGGCAGGATAATTTCATGGTGCACCCCCGATATTTAGTAGTGTCGTGTAGTATATACCAAAACAGAGTATTAAAACAAGTAATACTATCGTTTCTTAAACAAGTTTTAATAGATTCTTAAGTAACGGTATAGCATTTCGTGCAGCCGTTCCGCGATGGCTGATACTATTCTTGATTTCTTTTGGAATCTCTGCCATTGTCTTACCCATCTGCGGCAGAAAGAAAACCGGGTCGTAGCCGAATCCGTTTTCGCCTTTCGGTTCGAAAGTTATTATGCCGTGGCATTCGCCGCTGCAAAACTCGGTATGCAGGTCTCTTGGTGTGGTTATGGCGATAACACTGCGAAATCTTGCCTGCCTTTTCCCTTCAGGTATAGTCCTCATTTTAGCAAGCAGGAAATCAACGCGCTCGCTGTCAGTAGCATTTTCGCCGGCATAGCGGGCGGAAAGAACTCCCGGCTCCCCTCCCAACTCCTCCACCTCCAATCCGGAATCATCTGCCAGTGTCGGAAGTCCGCTGGCTTCGGCAAAGGCCACTGATTTCAGTGCGGCATTTTCTTCAAAAGTGGCACCGTTTTCGATAACCTCCAAATTAAGTCCGATATCTGCCGGGGAAACAATAGAACAGGGCAAGCCTGCAAATATGAGTTTAAACTCAGCCAGCTTGCCCCGGTTATTAGTGGCAATCAGGAGTGTGGACATTTAGTCCTCCAGTTCGGTAAATCTCCCTTTCAGTTTGTCCATCACCTGCGGCATAGTGGTATATTCCATCTCTTCGAGCGGTAAACGGTGAGGTTCGAAAGGACCGTGGCGGCGCATATAATCAGCTGCCCAGTTAGCCTGTTTGCGAGCTTCGTCGAAAGAAATATCATCGAACATATCACGCGGTCCTATCAGCTTTCCATCCGAAAGCTGGAAACCGACAGCAGCGACTCTGGGCGGGCCGTCGAAACGGGTCGGTTTGCTATCGGTAACCGAAACGGGCATCAACGGGCCGTTATGAGAGCCGCGCATCCAGCCTTCGACAAGCGAGGGTTGAGTGAATGGCTCGAGAACCTCGCCGACAGCCGGGAAAGAACCCTGACAGCGGACAATACAAACCGGGTCGTCCTTGCCGACATAACGACCGGCAATCAAGGACAACTTTTGAGTTGACGATACGGCGGCTATTTCACCGGTATCCCTGCTGGTAACCGCTTTTACCGCATAACGCGCCGGTGCCCCAATGAGTACCAGCAGGTCGTATATTTCTTCGGGTGAAGTGAAGAATACTTTTTTATGTTCTTTAACATCGTGAACTTCGAATGAAAAACCCTTATGCATGTTGGGGGCAATTACCAGCCCGATGGTGTTGAACGGGTCGGCAAACATTTTATAAAGAGGCATATTCCAGGCGCCCGAGGAAGTTTTATCAGCCATAAAGATGATAACCGGTTCCGAAGTACGCTCTTCGATCTCCATCTCGGCAACACCCGGCCCCATACCTTTAACGTTACCAGAAAAAGCATCTGAGAGAAGGTCCTGCCCGGCGCCGTAGAGTTTCAGTTTTTTGGCAACCTCGGTTCCTTTAACGAAGGTATCCCACGCCATCTCGTGAATCTTTGCATTACCGTCACCCATCTGGTGGGTCATTATCAGTTGCAGGTCATCGCCGCATTTAGTTACATAATAATCGATCAGCATGCCGTCGGCTTTGGCTTTAGCAAGGCTTTCGTTTGCCGATGCCAGTATTTCGGGGTGAGAATCGGAATGGCCTACAAAGCCACCGATGTCTGCTTTTATTACGCTTAAAGTTAATTTCATTATGCCCTCCAAAAAGACTTTAATAATTAAATACTAAAAACGTTTAATAATCAATACCCCGGCGCGCTTGAATACCATTGTTGTAGGGGTGTTTTATCATTAACATTTCAGTTACCAAATCAGCTGCCTGTATAATTTTGGCGTCCGCATATCTTCCGGTTAAAATAAGTTCTACATTTGCCGGTTTTTCATCGATAAGCTCAAGCATGTCATCTACTGGTATCAATCCCAGGTTAACCGCCATGTTAACCTCGTCCATTATAATAACATCGTAATCACCGCTTAGCATGGAATTTCTTGAGGCGGAGAACCCTTTCTTCGCCTGCTCTATGTCTTCGGGACGGATATTATCTTTATCTACCCAGCCTTCGCATCCGTAACTTTCAAATGTAACCTCGGAAAGTAAAGACAGGGATTTTCTTTCACCGTGAACATAGTTGCTTGCCTTTAAAAAGAATGCGAAAAATATACGAAGACCGTGTCCTGCCGCTCTGCTGGCAATACCGATGGCGGTAGAAGTTTTCCCTTTACCATCACCGGTAAAGACCGAAACAAATCCTTTTTCCAGTTTATCCGGCGTCATTTTACTCCTATTACTAATAAATGAGGGCTGCAAGCAGTGCAGCATAACAGTTTATCAATCACAATCAAGTCGTGTCAAGAAAAGGAGTATTGTAACAAGGTCAAAAAAAATAACAAAGGATTATTATAAAATGGCAGAATCGCGTGTCAGGTTTGCAATGATGGAAGGATTACATTAAAATTAGTTTTTATGAGATACGTAAGATTTTCAATAGACGGAAATAACGAATACGGTGTACTAAACGACCATACAGTACAAAAATATACAGGAAAACCTTTCAAATACCTTGAACCGACCAAGGAATTCTATTCGCTGGAGCAAGTGAAGCTGCTGGCTCCCTGTGAACCATCCAAGATAATTGCTATGGGATTAAATTACCATTCCCACGCAAAAGAGATGGATATGCCGATACCCAATTCTCCTCTTACATTTTTAAAACCATCCACTGCTGTAATCGGTCCGGATGAAAATATAGTATATCCAAGTTCTTCCAGCAGAGTGGATTATGAAGGGGAAGTGGCAGTAGTTATCAAGAAAGCCGGATGGCGCATTTCCAAAGAAGATGCCATGGATTATGTTTTAGGCTATGCCTGTTTTAACGATGTTACCGCCAGGGATTTGCAGAAAGCCGATTTTCAGTGGACCAGAGCCAAAGGTTTCGATACGTTTGCCGCTATCGGCCCCTGGATAGAAACGGACGTCAATCCTTCGGATATAGAAATTGAGACCTATCTGAATGGTAAATTGAAGCAAAAGGGGAATACCGGCGATTTCATCTACACTATACCCGAAATTATAAACTTCATTTCCAATGTTATGACATTATTACCGGGGGATATTATAGCTACCGGAACACCCAGTGGCATCGGTCCGATGTATCCCGGCGACGTAGTGGAAATCAAGGTAGATTCTATCGGTACGTTGAAGAACACTATTATTAAGAATGGCTGCTAGTTTATCAACTTTAAGAGAAAAAGCAGGGGGAGCGGCAATCCGCTCTCCTTTTTTATTTATCCATATTCTCCTGAACCGAACTGCTTAACTCTGTCGATTTGAAATATCCTTCCACGTCGGGGCGCAGCAGGTAAACCAGTATCAGAATACCGGCTACTGTACCCACCGGAGGTGCAAAAACACTGAGAGCAGCTTGAACGATGCCCATAATGCGACCCCAGTCTCGATTTTTGATAATTCCGATGGTTGCTATGATGGAAATAATAATATAAGAGAGGAGAATAAGCACTATGATACCGATGCCGAAAATGAATCCCGGTAATGCCGTACCCCACATTGAAACGGTAGCATCAGGAAACACTATTATAGCAACAGATAATAATCCCATCAGCGCAAAAAAAGCAGATAATAAGTTCCAAACAATTACCAGTATCAGCAAATCAGGTTTTTTCATTGCTATTCTCCTTAGTGCTAATTGTAATTATTCTAGAGTCGGTATGCGGTGATGTCAATAGTATGTTCTATAAACCTCACCCGCCGTCTCCCTCTCCGCACGCAGAGAGGGAGAGATAAATCGATATCGTTTTTCCATCTCCGTTTAGAGAGAGGGGCAATTAAAAGGGGTTAGGTTATAAAAACCACAGGGCATTGACTCGATGTTATATAATTAGATGTATATCTCTCACATATGATACAAATCGTAAGGAGGGAGAATTGAAAAAAATACTACTGACAGCATTATTAAGTATTGTTCTTGTTTTAACAGGCTGTAGAACTGTTTATGTTACCGAGACACAGACTACCATTCAAACAGGAACAACTACCGAAAAAATTACCGAAACAACTACAAAAATATCCACACAGACAACTACTGAGACCAAGACACTGATAAATGAAAGGAATATGCTTACCGGTATGGCTTATCCTGCTGTTGTATACAGCGATACCATTGTGCATACTTTCGGCTACGGCTTGATAAATCAGGGTACACAATCTATTACATTGCAGAAGATGGAAGTGCTCGATGCTGAAATGAATATCATCCATACTGTTTGGCCTTCCGTCATACAGGAACAGTTTCACGGCGGTATAATTCCTTCCGGTGAGGGTTACTATTCTTTTGTCGAGTTTGAAGAACCATATTATCAGCTTGAAGATGTTATGCAATGGAGGGCGGAGTGGTATTGCGGTGATGCGATAGGTAATTTTGTGATTGTAACCCTTGCTACCAACCCGTGGGCGGATGAAGAATAAAAATGAATAGATACATCAGTATTGAAACTTTTGGTAATAATCTTTTGGAAGGTATGACTATTCAGCCGTCTTTCAAAACGATATATACGGAATTAAAAAACTACCGTTTCAATGTCTTATATAAACATGACAGAGAAATCTGGTTAACCTGCGTCCTGGCACTTCAAAGCGTTACATTGGGCAATTTCGGGGTCGGGTGTATCATTACGGATAATAACAATACCCTTTTAAGCTACGGCAATAACCGGGTATTTTATCCGCTGTTCAGGAGCGATTATCACGCCGAAATGGTTGCACTCAATCACTTTGAGAGTTTTGTCAAACCCCCGGTTGTCAGCGGATATAAGTTGTTTACATCCCTCGAGCCGTGCCCGATGTGCCTTGCCAGAATCCTGACCTCCGGCATCCCCGAAGTTTACTTTGCGGCGGATGATATCGAGGGCGGCATGGTACACTTGAAAGAGGTATTGCCGAAAGCCTGGGCTGAAATGATGGCGAACAGGCATATCGCAAAAGCGAATTGTTCCCAGAAGCTGATTGCCATATCCGAAATGCTGGTTGAAATGAACAGGGAGACGCTGGATGATAAGCTGAAGAAGAGGGGGGTGGGGTAATACCATTGCTGGATTGTTATGAATAGTGATACTTGTGATACTTTAATAATTGCACTGATTACCGCACAATCCATTATTGTTGCCGTAGTTGTAATATGGAAACAGTATTGGATGTCGATTTACAATTTGTATCAAAAAAAACAAAGTCAAAGGATATAAATATAATTAAATTTGGCATATTAGTCTTTTTTCCTCTATTCTCTCATGGGCAGCTATCGCTGCTATTTCCGCTGTAGTATTTTATATCTGGTCGATAACAGCTGAACCGTATTCTTGTTGTAGAGTTACCATTTTAGGTATTGGATTAGGATTATCGATTTTTACAACTATCATGATTCTTGCAGTAATGCTTTGTACGGCTGTACCTGCTTGGGAAAAGGCTAGAGATAATCTAGAATGGGAAGCTGTAGGATTTGGCAGTAAAAATAGACAAATGAAAATACTTTTATTGCTACTTATAAGCGATGATGAGTTCCCCAGATTAAATAAGCAGATAAAAATAGCTGTTAATCAATTAAAAGTAAGGATAGTATGGTTTATATTATTAGCTATTGTTTTTGGTATATTGTTGTCTTTTGTTATATATGATGAAATATCTGGAGTTTACTTATTGATTCCAATAGTATTAGGTATAACAATTTTAGCTTGCGTGTCTAGCCCGAAAAAACTATGCAATGCTATTTATGAAGAATTGGATGAATAACTATTCAATCAATTTTATTAACTACATCTCCCCCAAACGGGGTGGCGGTGGGTGGCGAGGCGGTCTATAAAACTCTTATAATTATGACCTTCAATACTAGAAGCTAAAATGGTGCCGGTATCAGAGTTAATGTTAAAATTATGCAATCTAGGTTATTGACTAATGGTATTAATAGTGATACCATTATATTTGTAATGAGGTCAGTTGAAGAAATATATCAACAAATGGTAAACAATCCGCAGGATGTACGATTTACTGACCTATGTAAAATTTGCGATCATTATTTTGGAGAACCACGACAAAAAGGCTCGCATTGTGTTTATAAAATGCCCTGGAAAGGCGACCCGAGAATAAACATACAGGACGATAATGGCAAAGCGAAAGCTTATCAGATAAAACAGGTAATCAAAGCCATAAAAAAATTGGAGGCAAAATATGGCAGTTAAAGAAAAAGCATTAAAAAAAGATTGTTATACTTATCGTGTTACTTGGTCAGTCGAAGATAATGAATATGTAGGTTTATGTGCTGAGTTCCCCAGCCTCAGCTGGTTGGCGAAAACACAGGAAGAGGCATTACATGGCATAAGAGAATTGGTTGCTGATGTAGTTGAAGATATGAGAGCAAACAATGAACCCATTCCTGAACCGCTGGCAATCAGAGACTTTTCGGGCAATCTCAGTATAAGAATCCCCAAAGATTTGCATAGATATATTGCAGTTCAAGCAGCTGAAGCCAATATCAGTATCAACCGGCTTATCAATTATAAACTATCGATATAGTTTACCCTCTTGCTTTCTTCTGCAACTCGTAAAGCTTGTTAAGGGCTTCGAGGGGCGTCAAAACGTTGATATCCAGTTTTTCCAGCTCTTCTATAAACTCGGGTTTCTGTCCGAAAAACGAAAGTTGGGGAACGGGTTCCATTTTGCGCTGTTTCTTTGTCCGGGTTAATGAATCGGGTGCGCCGTTTGCTTCCAGTTCTTCCAGCACCTCATCGGCGCGGTGGATGACCGGTTTCGGTAGTCCCGCCAGCTTGGCTACATGTATGCCGTAGCTCTTATCCACGCCTCCGGGTACAATCCTGTGTAGAAATATGACATTGCCTGCTTCCTCGGCAACGGCAACATTGAAGTTTCTGACACGCGGCAGGTAATCGGCAAGCTGTACAAGTTCGTGATAGTGAGTGGCAAAGAGCGTCTTGGCTCCCAGCCCCTTATAATTATGGATGTATTCAACAACAGAGCGCGCAATTGCCATACCGTCATAAGTGCTGGTGCCGCGCCCGATTTCATCGAGTATCAGAAGTGATTTTGGCGTGGCATTATTTAAGATGTTGGCGGTTTCCACCATCTCGACCATAAAAGTCGATTGCCCGGAAGCTAAATCCTCACGCGCTCCTATACGTGTAAAGATACGGTCGACCAAACCGATAACGGCTTTTTCCGCCGGAACATAGCTGCCGATTTGTGCCATTAGAACAATAATGGCAACCTGCTTTAAATAGGTCGATTTGCCTGCCATGTTGGGGCCGGTCAGGATAATCAACTGGGAGTCATCATTTGAAAGCGTGATGTCGTTGGGAATAAACTCTCCCTGTCGCAGGCTGATTTCCACAACCGGGTGCCGTCCCTGCTTTATAAAGATGGCATTTTCTTCATTAAGTTCGGGTTTGATGTAATTATTGCGGCTGGCAACTTCGGCAAGAGCGGAAAAAACATCGATTTCCGCCAGTGTATCGGCAAGGGCGAGCAAACTTTCACCGTAGCCGGCGGCTTGCTGACAGATGCGGCGGTAGATATCTGTTTCCAGCTCGGTAATTCTATCTTTAGCATTTAAAATGACAGATTCGTACTCTTTTAATTCCGGTGTAAAGAATCTCTCACCGTTTACCAGTGTTTGCTTGCGGATGTATGTATCGGGTACCTGCTGAAGATTAGCCTGAGAAACCTCGATATAGTAACCGAAAACACGATTGTAACCTACTTTGAGCGATTTGATACCGGTTTTTTCCCGTTCCTGCTTTTCGATGTCGGCAAGGTATTTGCGGGCGTTTTTGGAAGCCAGACGCATTTTATCAAGTTCTTCCGAAAAGCCCTGTTTTATTACACCTCCTTCACCCAGAGTCGAAGTGGGAGTTTCTTCTATCGATTGAGCAATGAGTGCAATCAGTTCCGGTTGGGGTCTAAGCTTGCCCTTAAGCCAATCTACAGGGGTGTAGTCCATACTTTCGAATATCTTTATCAGCTCGGGTATTATTTCCAAGCTGTGTTTTAGAGCGATTAACTCCTGAGGCAGTGCGATGTTAGCGCGTATGCGGTTGGTCAGGCGTTCCAGGTCGGCGATTTCGCCAAGCTTATCGATAATCTGTCTTCTGGTGATATTATCTTGCAGGAACCAGCCGATGGCGTTCTGTCTTTTAGTTAATTCTTTCAAATCGAGCAGGGGTTGTCCCAGCCGGCGTTTTAGCATACGTCCGCCCATCGATGTCTTCGTCAAATCAATAACGGATAACAATGAACCGCCGCTGGTGCCGGAAACTGTGTTGCGAAAGAGTTCCAGGTTTGCCTGTGTGGTGGCGTCCAATGCCATAAATGACGAGGGACTGTATGTTGAAAGGTGTGTTATCTGGTTAATAACTCTCTTTTGTGTCTGTTTAAGGTAATAGAGTACGGCTCCCGCAGCTTGAGTCGCCAGCGGCAGATTGGAACAACCATATCCGTCCAAAGTAGTGGTTTCAAAGTGGTCGAGCAGGGTTTTCTTAGCTACTTCGAGTTCGAATCGATAGTTTTCGATGTGGCTGACCGATGGACTGATGCTGATATCCGGTAGCTGTATATCCTCCGGTATTACGATTTCGGCAGGCTGCAGCCTTTGCATTTCCGTAGATAGGCGGGGGAGGGGTAGTTGGGTGGCGGAGAATTCGCTGGTGGTAATATCGACGTATGCTATGCCGGCTGTTTCTCCGTCTATTATAATTGATGCCAGATAATTATTGACCTTTCCCTCTAAAAGCCCCGGTTCAACTACCGTCCCCGGTGTTACCAGCCGTACCACATCGCGTTCGACGATACCTTTTGTCTCGCCGGGTTTGGTCATCTGTTCGCAGATGGCAACCTTGTAGCCGCGCTTTATCAGCTTTGCCAGGTAATCATCTACGGCGTGATAGGGTATGCCCGCCATCGGTATTTTATAGTTTTTACCCATACTGCGGGAAGTCAGAACGATTTCCAACTCCCGTGCAGTTATTTTAGCGTCATCGTCGAAGGTTTCGTAGAAATCCCCCAATCTGAAAAAAAGGATGGCATGAGGGTATTGCTGTTTTATCCTGAGATACTGCTGGCGGATGGGTGTCGGATTATCCTTCATGATGGACATATTCTACTTTAATCGGCGGATAAATTAAAGTGGCATGGAATCATTAGATAATACGTAGGGAAGATACCGGTCGTCCGCATGTAGCGTAAATTCTGCCTTTAATACTATTTATCATATCTAAGTATTCTTCGGAAGTTTCACTCACTCCGGAATGACGAAACAGGCATTGTCATGCTGGAATCCCGATTTATCGGGATGAAGCATCTTGGGTGGGGCGGTAACAGAAAAACACCCTCTCTCCACGAATAGCTAATTTGTCCATCATTTATATTTGGATTAGCTAACGTGCGAACTCAGTATGACAATACGTTGCCTGTCATCCTGAAGTCACAAGGGGTGCCTGAAGGAACTGGAGTGGTGGGGAGAAATAGCAGACTCGTTGCCACGGCATCAGGCGGAAACACGTTAATAACCCAGCCCCAGATGCTTCATTCGACCACCACGAATTCAGCATGACAGTATCGAAGGATGTTGAGTTCCGGAAAACCGGAATGAAATCACGATTCATCGGGACTTCATCCGTCCATCATTTATATTTAGATTAACTAACGTGCGAACTCAGTATGACATTAAAATCTTTCACCCCCTCTTTGGAACGGAAAGAGTGAGTCGTAGGAACAAAAAAGCCTTTTATGATAAAATGAAAGACAGCTTTTATATAAGGACGTGACATGGGATATAAATTACTGGTAGTGGATGTTGACGGAACTCTGGTCGATAAGGATGGGAAGATTTCTGCGGTCGATGCAAAGACAATTGCCAAAGCCCAAGCGATGGGTGTTCAGGTTTCTCTTTCAACCGGCAGGGTTATAAGAGCCTGCCGCCGTATTATTGAAGAATTATCGTTGCAAGGCTATCATATATTCTTCGACGGGGCAGTAATCAGCGACCCTGTAAATGACGATGTAATTTATATGAAAACGATTGACGAAACGTTAATCAGAAGAGCAGTGGAGTTTACCAGAGCGAATAAGATTTATCTTGAGCTTTATACTACCGAAAAGTTTTATGCGGAAAAGGCAAACTGGTCGGATGCAGTTCATCGTAACTACTTTGGGGTTGACCCGGTTATCGACGACCTTGATAAAATATGCGAATGTCATAAAATTGTTAAGGCGGAACTGATTTCACGCAGCAAAGAGGAAGATGAGCAGGTATTGATGTTTAAAAACGAGTTTGACGGGGCTCTGAGGTTTTCACCGGCACATTCACCGGCGCACCCCAATATCGAATTCTTAAATATAGTTGATCCCCGGGTATCCAAAGGAGAAGCTCTGCGATTTTTAATAGAATACTCCGGCATAAAAAAGGATGAGGTGCTGGCAATAGGGGACGGGCTAAACGACTTGCCGCTTTTTGAAGCTGCCGGAACAAAAATAGCTATGGGAAACGCCTTTGATGAACTTAAAGCGCTTGCAGATGACATAACATTTGATGTGGAAAACGGCGGGGTAGCGGCGGCTATCGAAAAATATCTTCTAAAGAACGGATAGTCAGTTGTCCAAATTATAGCGTCTTCTGAGCTTTTCTATGTCGGGTGTACGCACTTGTATTTTTGACGTAGCCTTTTTCTCTGCCCTTTCGCCGGCAAAACGTTCCATTTTCCGGTACTGCGCCGCCAGAATAGTATTATCCAGGCTTGCTACGTATTGAGGGCATTTTTGGGCAATAAATAAAGCGTTGTTGTCGGTGGAAACTTTTTGCAATGTCATATAACGCTGTCTCATAGCTTCAATGCTGCCTTTGCGCTGAATCATTTTAGCTTCCAAAAGTTCTTTATTAACCGCTTCCTGTGATTCAGTACAACTTTTGGGTCTGGCGCGGAAATAATTATCTTCGTTAGTCCCAAACACTATATAGTCCCCCGTTACCAATCCTTTATGGCTAACTATATTTAATTACATCTAATTTAGTATTTAACAGTCATAATGTCAAGGGGTTCGGTTATTATTTTGAATAAATATTTGTAAAAAGCGATTTTATAACAAGGGAAATAAAGATAATTAAAGGTATTCCTTGATTTTTTGTGCCAAAGGCAGGTTTATACCTTTTACCGACAATAGTTCTTCGATATTTGCGGATTTAATCTCTGCTACAGACCCGAATCGCTTAATCAGCGCTTTCTTACGTGCAGGACCGATTCCGGGTACCCCGTCAAGTGAAGAAACAAATGTTTGTTTCTTATGGAGGTTATGATGGTAACCGACAGCAAAACGGTGCGCTTCATCTCTCACACGTTGCAGCAGTTGCAGAGCGGGGGAACTTTTAGGCAATACTATCGGTTCGGAAATGCCCGGAGTAAATATCTCCTCATTTTCCTTTGCCAAACCGATGACTGTTAAAGACTCAACATCGGTGTTTTTAAGTATTTCAATTACCGAACTGAGTTGGCCTTTGCCTCCGTCGATAAGCATCAGGTCCGGCATTATTTTCCAGGTATCCGCGGTATCCTGTTTGTTTTTATTATACCTACCGAACCGTCGCTTGATAACCTCCTGCATCATGGCAAAATCGTTGGGCTTTTGTAATGTCTTAATGCGGAAACGTCGATAATGAGCCGTTTTAGGCCGGCCTTTTTCAAATACTACCATGCTTCCGACGGCATCTTTTCCCTGAATATTGGAAATATCATAACCCTCGATTCTTAACGGCAAAACAGGCATTTTAAGAACTTGTTGTATCTCATTTAAAGCTGTATCTATATTATTCTGGCTTGATATGCGTTTAATCTTGAGTTCTTCCAATCCCCGCCTGGCATTTATAGAAACCGTATCTACAAGTTGCTTTTTATTTCCCCTGGAGGGGGATTGTATCTTCACTGCGTTGCCTTTTTTCTTGCTAAGCCAGCTTTCGATTACGGTTTTATCCAGTATCGGGTATTGTAGGACTATAAGAGACGGAATGTATGTTGCGGAAGAGTAGAATTGTTTTACAAAATCAGTCATTACCTGCATAGGTTCTTCGGATTGAGCCCCCTGCATTGTAAAACCTTCTCTGCCGATTATTTTCCCGGCGCGGATAAAAAATATCTGGGCATAGGCGGTGTCTTTTTCCTGTGCGAAGGCGATTACATCCTGTTCGCCCTTTACCGTAACAGCAAGCTTCTGCCAGTTAATCACTTCTTTTATCGCTTTTATGCGGTCTCTGAGTACTGCGGCCTTTTCATATTCCAGTTTTGAAACAGCCTCTTTCATATTATTTTCCAGTTGCCGCACAACTTTGTCCTGTTTTCCCTCTAAGAACAATATCAGCTTTTTTATAGACTCATTATATTCCTGTTTGGAAATTGCCTTTATACAGGGTGCGGGGCATTTGTGTATATAGTATTCCAGACAGGGGCGGGTTATTTTTTTACTTAAATCTTTTGAGCAGGAGCGGAACGGAAAAATATCCTTGATAATTTTCAGTGTTTGCCTGACGGAATAGGCGCTTGAAAAAGGACCGAAATAACGTGCGCCGTCATCTTCCAGCCTGCGCGTTATTTGAACTTGCGGATATTCCTCATTAGTCGAGATTTTCAGGTATGGAAAAGTTTTATCGTCCTTCAGCCTGATATTATAATAAGGCTTATGCCTTTTAATAAGATTGAGCTCAAGAATTAGAGCTTCCTCCTCCGATGCTGTAATGAAGTAGTCGATGTCATTTATACGCGGCACCATATGGGTAATCTTAAAACTCTGTTCCTGTGAATTGTTAAAATAAGACCTGACGCGGTTTTTCAGATTAACCGCTTTGCCGACATAGATAATGCCACCATCACAGTCCCGCATAATATAAACGCCGGGGTTTTCCGGTAATCGCTCTACTTTTTCTGTCAACAGACTATTTATGGTGTTGTCCAAAATTAATTCCTTCGGATTACTTACATTATTGTATCACAGGGTAACTTGAGGGTGAATGAGTGGATCGCTAAATATAACTTCCCGGGAATAAAAAGTCTGCTCCGACTCGTAAGAAGCCGGGGCAGACAGCCTGTTGTTTCGCAAAAAAGAATTATTGGGATTCGGAAATGTTGTTCAAGGCATCGATGTGTTTTGAAGTTTCCTCTGCTTTACTCAGCAACTGTTCTGAAAGAGATGTAAGCGTGCCGGCTGCTTCTATGATAGTTTTGACTGAGAAGGCGGCAAGGGCTGCAATTTCTGAAGCTGCTTGAGCGGCTTTATCGGCGGCTGCTTCTCCGGCTTTACGTAACTCATCGGTTTTTCTGGTAGCATCGTCGGAAAGTCTTTGAAAAACCTGGATTGCTTCCTTGGCTGCTTTTTCCGCTTCTTCTGCTTTGCCGGAGGCTCTTTCAGAAGCGGCTATGGCATTGTTTGCTACCATTTCAGCCTGGCTTACGGCATCAGTTCCGGCTTTTACGGCCCTGTCTGCCGCCAGTTCACTGGCTTGGCGCATTTCCTCTGCCTTGCTGGTAGCATCGTCCGATAATTGTTTGAAAACATCAACGGCATTCTTTGCCGCTTTGTCCGCTTCCTCCGCTTTTTGGGCAGCCTGTTCGGAAGCTGCAATTGCTCCGTTAGCTATTAATTCAGCTTTATTGGCGGCATCTGTAGCTGCTTTTGTTGCCTGTGCTGCTGCTTGCTCGCCTGCCTGTTTGGCTTCCTCGGCTCTTTTACTGGCTTCGTTGGAGGCATCGGTTGCGGAAACGGCCGCGGCATTGGATGCTTTGGCTGCTGCTTCAGCCCGACGTGCTGCTTCGGCAGCGGCTTCAATATTGGCATCCATTTCGTCAAGTATTTGAGGCAGGGGCTTGGTAAGGATTTTTGCCCCTTTATATTGTGTTTCTTCATCGGAAGCTGATTTTGTCACCGGTTGATTTTTACTTTCATCATTTTTTGAAGACATATATCCTCCGTCCCGACTGAGCATTAACTATTTTTTATTTTAACTCAGAGTGACAATATAAATAGTATTATTAAAGGAAGTACTTGTCAAAGGATATTTACAGCTACTTAATTATTTTATCGAGTTATGTTAAAATAGTGGAAACTATGGCAGTGAGGAGGCAGCATGAAGGAAGATATTGAAAGCTTTTTAAATTACCTTACTGTGGAAAAAGGCTTTTCAGGCAACACGGTTGAAGCCTATCGTAACGATTTACTGCAGCTAATGGCTTTTTTTGAAGCGGAATGTATGGGTAAGAATATAATTCCGTCCTGGGAGATTTTTAGCCGGCAAAGTATGTTGAGTTATATGTTGAACCTTAAGGAAAGAAATTATGCTGTTACCACTATGGCGCGTAAAGTTGCGGCAGCGAAATCATTTTTCGGTTTTATGGTGTCTGAGGGGAAATTAAAAGAAGACCCGACAGATAACGTAAGCTCTCCGAAAGTTGGCAAGCCTTTACCGGATGCGCTTTCTATAAGCCAGGTAAGGCATTTAATAGAACAACCTGCCAAGTCAACAACTCCGGATGCCAGGCGAGACAGGGCAATGCTCGAACTGCTTTATGCCAGTGGTATGAGAGTAACCGAACTTGTTTCATTGAATCTGGGGGATGTCGATATCAATAACTGTTTTGTGCGTTGCTTCGGTAAAGGCAGCAAAGAAAGAATGATCCCTATTTATCCTCAAGCGGCAAAAATTATCGATGAGTATGTAAAAGAGGTCCGTCCTTTATGGGCACACAGGGAAACAGAAAAAGCCTTGTTTTTAAACCAGCGTGGAGAACGCTTAACAAGGCAGGGTTTGTGGCAGATACTTAAAAATTATGCAAAAGATGCGGGGCTGGATAAACAGGTAACTCCGCATACTTTAAGACACAGCTTCGCCACGCATATGTTAAGCGGAGGAGCAGACCTCAGGTCGGTACAGGAACTATTGGGGCATGCCAATATTTCTACTACTCAAATATATACACATCTTACGTCGGAGCATGTCCGAAATACCTATGAGAAAGCCCATCCCAGGGCTAAACAATCTTAATTATAGCGAGTTCAGGGAGGTCTTTTATGGCGGCAAAGCAAAAACGAGGCAAAGGGAAATATGCCTACCAGGCAAAAAAAACAGGCGGGCAAATCGAGAAGCCCGTAAATGAGTTGAGGGCTGTTGTTTCCGATAATGATAGAGATAAAAAGGAAACAAACGATAATGTAAAACAAGAGGCCGATGTTCTTTCGGTTAGAGACAACGTTGCTGTTATGCCTGTTAATATCGGCAAAATTGATTTAATATATGAAATAAAACGCATTGCTGTTTTTGCAGCAATTATGATTGTATTGTTAGTTATTTTATTTATTGTGCTAAAATAAGCTGTTAATTGAGGTTTGCTCATCATGGATTACGAGGCAGCCAGAAGTGCGCTGGTCAGTAGCTTAAAAGGTTCTATAAAAGATGAGCAAGTTATAAAAGCCATGTTGCGCGTGCCACGGGAGTTATTTGTTCCCCCGGAAGAAAAGCACCATGCTTATGATGATAGGCCTTTGCCCATTGGTATGGGGCAGACTATTTCACAGCCGTACATAGTGGCTCTTATGACTGAGGCCTTGGAGCTTACAGGCAGGGAAAAAGTCCTTGAAATTGGTACGGGTAGCGGATACCAAACCGCTATCTTAGCTGAATTAGCCGGGTTTGTGGTTACAGTAGAACGAATTCCTGAGCTTGCCCGGGTAGCCGGAGACAGGTTAAGTGCACTTGGATATAAGAATATTGTTGTTCAGATAGCCGAACCAAATATAGGCTGGCAGGCTGAAGCGCCTTACGACGCGATAATAGTTACTGCAGCAGCACCGTTTGTTCCGGAAAAACTTCTAAATCAACTTGCGGTTGGAGGAAGGATGATAATACCGGTAGGTTCTCGTTATGAACAGGACTTATATAAAGTCATCAAACATAAAGATAAAAACGAAATCCAGAATTTGGGTGGATGCCGTTTTGTTTCTCTCATCGGGGAAGATGCCTGGGATGAAGAATAGTTACGAAGTAACCGGAACAGGCACAATGCCTGATTCTTTTTGGCATAATTTCCCCGATTTAGGTATCAAAAAATGGGTTATAATCTCCTCGGTCCTTTTTTCTTTAGGATTGTTATTCGGTGTTCTAAGCCCCGGAATCGATGCGCTGGCGAGCTTGGATTATCTGATGGAAATCGCCGATAGTACGGCAACCCTCTCATCATTCGGCTTGTTCCTATTTATCATTATCAATAATGTCTTCAAGATGATACTATCTTTTGTATTGAGCCCGTTATTATGCATTTTTCCTATCTTATCTCTGGTAATGAATGGGTGGATAATATCGAATGTTGGTCATTTATTCGCAGAGCAGTATTCGGTCGGCTTTTTTATGTTGGGGATATTGCCTCATGGGATTATTGAAATTCCAGCATTTATTATCGGTCAGGCTGCGGCTTTAAGTCTGGGCAGTATGGCGATAGCGGCGGTATTTATTCAAGAAAAAAGACCTGAGTTGTTTCAAAATCTTCGAAAAAATTTGAAATATATCGGCATAGTAATTGTATTACTTATAATAGCAGCCGGAATCGAAGCCTTTATCACTCCGTCAATATTGGGACTGTTGACATAAATATTAACCTGGCAAGAATTGCTGTATTAAAAAGCATTATAATATTCTTGGAAATAAAAAAGGAGAGCAGGTGGAAAGATGAAACAGTATCAACCGGAAAACATTCGCAATGTAGTTTTGCTATCGCATAGCGGTGCCGGGAAGACATCGCTGTCGGAGGCAATGTTATTTAATGCCGGGGTAATCAACCGTCTGGGGAAGGTCGATGCCGGCACTACCACTTCGGATTATGACCAGGATGAAGTTAAAAGAAAAATAAGTATCAGTACATCCGTACTCCCATATGAATGGAACGGCAACAAGGTAAATATTCTGGATACGCCGGGCTACTCCGATTTTGCGGGCGAGGTCGAAGCTGCTGTAAGAGTTTGCGAAGGGGCAGTCATTGTTGCGGCGGCATCTTCCGGGATAGAAGTCGGAACCGAACAATCGTGGTCATACTGTGAAAATGCCAGCCTGGCACGAATATTTTTTATCAACAAGATGGACCGGGAAAACGCAAACTTCGATAAAATAACTGGCGAGATTCAGGCAAAATTCGGTCCCAAATGCATACCGATTCAGATGCCGGTTGGCGCACATACAGATTTTAAGGGCGTTGTCAGCCTTATTACTATGAAATACTATGCCGGAGAAAAAGGCGAGGAAGCTGATATTCCTTCCGAAATAAAAGAGCAGGTAGTATCTTTACGCGAGAAGATGGTAGAGGCAATTGCCGAGGCGGATGATGACCTGATGGAAAAATACTTAAACGGCGAAGAATTGAGTGAGGAAGAATTATTATCTACCTTAAAGAAAGCAATAGCTGAAGTTAAACTATTTCCCATTTTAGCCGGTTCGGCTTTACAGAATGTTTCGGTAACCAGGTTGATGAATGTAATCAATGAATACCTGCCCTCACCGAAAGACAAGAAAATAGACATTTCGGAAGATTCAGCAATTAAAGATATCACAATAGGTACGGAAGGTCCGTTGGCTGCACTGGTTTTTAAGACCAGCGCCGACCCTTATGTAGGTAAGTTGACCTACTTCAAGGTATTTTCCGGAGAACTCGAAAGCAATTCTCAGGTTTGGAATGTCAATCAGAACAGCCTTGAAAGAATCGGACAGTTGTTTGTAATCAGAGGAAAAAGCCAGGAACCGATAGCAAAAATAAGCGCCGGTGATATGGGTGCGGTTGCCAAGCTGAGCATTACGGCAACCGGTGATACGCTTTCTATGCATGAAAAACAGGTTAAGATAGTTCCGGCTTCACATCCAAAGGCACTTTTCAGTGTCGCAGTATTACCCAAAACAAAAGCCGATGTCGATAAACTGGGGCCTTCTCTTACCAGACTTACAGAAGAAGACCCGACACTTATGGTACACCGCGATGCCGATACAGGCGAAACAATTTTATCAGGTTTAGGGGAGACACAGGTGGAAGTTGCAGCGGAAAAAATGATGCATAAGTTCAGTGTCGGTGTCGAACTGAAAACGCCAAAAGTTCCCTATAAAGAAACGATTACCAAGGGGGCTAAGGGTGAGTATAAGCATAAAAAGCAGACCGGCGGCCATGGGCAATATGGACATGTCATACTCGAACTGGAGCCGATGCCGGAAGGAGGGGAGAATCCGTTTGAAAATAAGGTTGTTGGCGGCACCATCCCCAAGAACTATATACCGGCAGTCGAAAAGGGTGTGCAGGAAGCTATAAAAGAAGGGGTTCTGGCAGGCTATCCGATAGTTAATGTTAGAACACTGGTGGTTGATGGAAGTTTCCATCCGGTTGATTCTTCCGAAATCTGTTTTAAAATCGCCGGAGCAGGTGCTTTTAAAAGGGCAATGGCAGACGGCAATCCAATACTGCTGGAGCCGATTGTAAATATGAAGATAACCATACCCGGGGACCACACCGGGGATATCATCGGCGACCTTAATACCAAACGTGCAAGGGTACAGGGAATGAATCCGGAGGGTGATTATAATGTAGTCGATGCTCAGGTGCCGATGGCTGAGATACTGCGTTATGCCATCGATCTGAAATCGATGACTCAGGGCAGGGGTTCTTTCAGCTTTGAGTTTGACCACTATGAAGAGGTACCTGCCCATATAACTCAAAAAATAATTGCCGAAAATGAGGCGGAAAAGCAAAAGCTGGCTGAGGGAAAAGCTTAATAAATCCTGCTGATAGATAATTTAAAAGACCGGCGGAGCGAGGAATCATTCTGCCGGTCTTATTTTATAAAAACAAGTGGAGGAAAGTTTTAAACATTTATTTGGTATTTTATAATCACGGAAGAAAAATAACAGGCTATATGAAGGAAGCGCAGATTATGCGGTCTATACCGCTTAAATCGGGGATGACCTCTATATCTTTAACGGAATCGATTTCTTTAAGCATGCCAACAACAGAATCTTTCTGCCCAAGTCCTATTTCAAGCAACAAATGACCGCCAATATTTATTTTAGCTTCGACCTGTTGACACAGAAGTCTTATTACATCCAGTCCGTCTTCTCCTCCGTCGAGTGCAGGTCTCGGCTCGCACGAATCGGCATGGATATCCTCTTTTTTAACATATGGCAGATTGGCGGCAATGATATCCGCTTTTACCGGCAACGGTTCAAGAAGATTTCCGCATAGCAGGGATATTCTCTCATGCACTTTGTGGCGGTGACAGTTGATGTCGGCTATTTTTAAAGTGTCAAAGGAAATATCTACAGCAAAAAACTTGGCGGATGGCAGGCTGGTTGCCAAACTAATAGCGATGGCTCCGCTTCCCGTTCCGATATCTGCTATAACCGGGTGTTCATATTGCTGCGTCACAGACAGGGCTTTTTCAACCAGATGCTCTGTCTCGGGGCGGGGTATTAAAACATCACTGTTTACATAAAATTCGAGCCCGTAAAACTCTTTATGGTTTGTTATATAGGCGGAGGGTTCACCCTTAATCCTGCGATTAATTACTGATTCAAGCGTGCTTAACTTATCGGATGGGAATTTCTGCTCTATGTTTTGATAAAGCATAACGCGGTCGTAGTTTAATATGTGCCTCACAAGCACTTCGCTTTCCAGCCAAGCGTCGTCGATACTGTTTTCGGTGAGAATATGAAAGGTTTTATTCAGGCAATCCCTGATAATCATTCCTGGTGCGACTCTAATAATTTTGCCTGTTCATCTGCGGCAAGCGAATCAAACAAATCGTCGAGGTTGCCTTCCATAAAACCGGGAAGGTTGCGTAAAGTGATTCCTCCTCGGTGATCGGTAATCCTATCCTGAGGGAAGTTATAGGTGCGGATTTTTTCCACGCGTTCTGCGGTACCGACCTGGGAACGTCTTTCTTCAACGATATCACCTTCCTGCTTACTTTGCTCCATATCCAAAAGCCTTGCTCTTAAAACGGACATCGCTTTAGTCTTATTCTTTAGCTGCGAACGTTCATCCTGGCAGATAACAACTATGCCGGTTGGAATGTGAGTAATACGTATTGCAGTGGCCACTTTGTTTACATTTTGACCGCCGGCACCGCCGCTGTGAAATACATCGATTCTCAAGTCGTTCTGGTTGATATCTATTTCAACCTCATCGGCGACAGGCAATACCGCTACGGTAGCGGTAGATGTATGAATACGTCCGGATGCTTCGGTGGTAGGTACTCTCTGTACGCGATGTACTCCTCTTTCGTATTTTAAACGGCTGAAGGCACCCCTGCCGCGGATTTCAAATATTACTTCGCGTATACCGCCGGTCCCTATTTCGTTAATATTGATAATATCCGTAGCCCATCCTTTAATTTGTGCATATCGGGTGTACATACGAAACAGGTCAGCGGCAAAAAGTCCGGCTTCTTCTCCACCCGTTCCTGCCCTTATCTCCATAATAATGTCTTTTTCGTCATTGGGGTCTTTGGGGAGAAGAAATAGTTTTAAATCCTGGTGTTGTTGTTCAATATCTGATTCAAGGCTATCTATTTCCTGTTTTACCATAGACAACATTTCCTCATCAAGGTTGTCATTAAGCATGGCTTTTGTTTCCCGGAGCGTTTTAACGGATTGCCGATATCGACGGTAAAGCGTTACCAGTTCCTCCAACCGGGCTCTTTCCTGTGCCAACTCCTGCATTTTTTTGGGATTTGAAATAGCCTCCTCGGTTGTCATTTCAGACTCAAGCTCGATATACTGTTGTTCGATTTTAGCAAGACGTTCTAACATTTATTAATTATATCCCTCTAAATTATTCTTGATTATTATAACATAAGCAAACGCAATGCCCGATTACAGCATTGCGTTGATTTAACCGAGTATGTTTTAGACTATTTACAGCATCGAATTATTATAACTGACTATAGTATTCGGGGAAATGAGTCTTCCGGTTTTAATACGTTGGCCGTAGCCGATAATTGTGTTGCTGCCAAGTACGGCACCTTCTATAATACTGCCGGAACCTATATGGCTGTTGCTGGCTATAATCGTATGCTTCATTTTTGCGAAAGGTTCGACATGAACGGATTTCCATAGGATACAATCATCTACGATTGAAGAGTTTGAAACCTGGCAGTTGGGACCGATAACAACCGGACCGTTAATTTGAACGTATTCTCCTATAGTACAGTTATTACCTATTACAACCGGACCTGTAATCTGTGCCGACGGATGTATGATACAATTTGAACCGGTTGTTATTTTTTTGCGGTTGTTATTAAAACTGTACTGGTTGCTTTTACCGTTAAGCAGGTCGTAGTGCAATTGAAAGTAGTTTTCCGGTTTGCCGATGTCCATCCAGTAACAATCCGCAGTGTAGGCAAAGACATCCTTCTTTTCCCGCAGAAGCAAAGGGAAGATGTCTCTTTCAAAACTGCAATTGGTTTGAGAAGGTATAAGCGACATAACTTCGGGTTCAATAATATATGTGCCGGCATTAATCATATTGGTAGTAATATCATCAGGATTGGGTTTTTCCAAAAAACGTAAAATCCTGTTTTGACTGTCAGTTTCTACCAGCCCGTAACTGGTCGGGTCATCAACCGGTGTTAAAGCAATGGTAAGCATGGCATTGTTTTTCTGGTGCTCATCCATCATCGCGGTTAAATCCAGGTCGGTGAAGATATCGCCGTTGAAAACGAGCGTAGGCTCATCTATAAAATTTCCGGCGTTCTTGACGGCGCCGGCAGTCCCCAATGGTATATCTTCAATAGTGTAGGACAGATTTACGTCAAAACGGCTGCCGTCTTCAAAGTAATCCTTAATAGGTTCTGCCAGATAACTTACGGCAAGAGTTATATCACTAACTTTATGCGATTTTAAACGTTTAATAAAGTATTCAAGGAAAGGGATGTTCAAAACCGGAACCATTGATTTTGGAGTATTTACAGTTAATGGCCTTAATCTGGTACCGAAACCGCCACTTAAAATTACTGCTTTCATTTTCTAATATCCCCTCCTTGAAAAAGATGAGTTATATTCCTTGGCCGAATGACAATAGTATATAATATTGAGCGCTGTTTTAAAAGAATTTAAATTGCACTGTATCGGCTTTAAGGCTTATAATTACTGCAATATTGTTAGAAACAAAACGCCTATAGCTGTTTTTTTGTAATATAGATAACCGGTTCGTATTTTTAAAACAACAGGGAGAGTTAATAGCATTGAATAAAACACCGACAAAAAGAAAAATATCACCCGTATCCCGGGAAAAAAGAAGAAAAAATTTTAACGATATAATTAAATTTGCCGTTTATTCGGTAATTGCCATAGTAGTCGGTCTGGTGGGGGTTGGGGTACATCAGTGGTATGAAGATGAGTATAAACCGATGCATGAAACTGTTATCGAGGTAAAAGGTACAGAGTTCAATATGGAATACTTTATTGAAATGCTCAGATATGTATCGGGTGAGAACTATCAATATGCGGAATATTTTACCGACTTCGCCCTGCGGTACATAGAATATTATGAAATGATAAAACAGGGTGCGGAGGAATTGGGAATAACTGTTTCGGAAAAAGAAATCACCTCCATAATAAAAGAAAATGATTACAATAATACGCCGGTTGCCAGAGATATGATAAGAGCCAGTCTTCTTGTTCCCTTGCTGGAGGAACATTTCGGCTCAAAAATAGATGCAACCGCTGCTCACAGTTATGTGCAGGCGATGTTTTTGGAAAGCGAAGCACAGGTTGAAGAGGTAAAAACCCGGATTGCCAACGGTGAATCATTTGAAGATATTGCGGCAGAACTTTCGTTGGATAATGTTACCAACAAGGCTGATGGAGACCTCGGCTGGTTACCGCAAGGCGTTATCGACAATATTCTGGATAACGACGTTTTATCGGATGAACTTATTACAAATGCCGAGCTTAACACTTTTGAATATATTGAAGATGCTGAAAAAACAAAGGCTGTAGGGTATTGGATACTGAAGGTTACGGAACGGACAACGAAGTTGTATAACGGTGCAGAGGAAGAAGTGGAAGTCGCTACAATAAAAGCGATATTAGTGGGAAGCCAGGAGAAGGCTGAAGAAATATTGTCTTTGCTGGATGGTGGCGGAGATTTCGATGAATTAGCCGAGCAGTACTCTACCATATGGGACGAGGAAAACGGCGCTGTTTTAGAAGTCGAAGAGGGGACATATTCCGTTGTTTTCGAAGAGTTTGTGTTTAATTCCGATGTTGAGTTAAACACGGTGAGTGATGCTATTAAGGATAGCGAACAAAGCACCAAAGGCGGTTACTGGTTATATATGGTAACCGATAGAGATACCCGTGAGATTTCGGAGGAGCATATGGATTTATTAATCGGGGATGCTCTTGATGAGTGGATAGCAGATTTTGGCGAAGATGGCGTAGTGTTAGCCGAAAATATCGAAGATATGAAAAAAATGGCAGCTGCTAAGGTCTCGGGTTCATA
>Ga0265294_10001917_pt1 | contig 27557 bp, 27 predicted proteins | sample MunlanPumphouse3_FD_192504 | JGI IMG/M metagenome (GOLD analysis project Ga0265294, IMG submission 192504) | Groundwater microbial communities from a municipal landfill in Southern Ontario, Canada - Pumphouse #3 | ecosystem: Environmental > Aquatic > Deep subsurface > Groundwater | place...
CTTTTTGCCATTTTAGTTACCATTGCCGTCGGCTTCATTGGTGGAGTCAGAGCTATTGGCGGATTCCTAATTGGCAATATCGTTGTCGGACTACTTCTTGCCTTGTTTATGTCTAATTCTGGTGGTCTTTGGGACAATACGAAAAAATATGTTGAAGCTGGTCATCATGGTGGCAAGGGAAGCTTTGCTCATAAGGCAGCCGTCACCGGAGATACGGTGGGCGATCCATTTAAGGACACAGCGGGGCCATCAATTAATACACAAATTACCGTCGTCTCCCTTGTCGCTTCGCTGATGGCTTATATCTTTATCGCATACAGCATATTTTAGTTTTTAAACTATAATCAAAAAAAGCCACATTTTGTGGCTTTTTACATGCAAATTGATGATTATTTCTTCAAAAAACGTTTCTTTTCTTCGGGAGTATCGAACCCTAAGGTACCTCCCGGATTCATGATGTTATTGGGATCAAAGTGCTGCTTTAACGTCTTTAATACGGAGTACTCAGTTTTCCCTAATGAACCTTCAAGCCATGGACCAAACATTTTGCCAATACCATGATGATGTGACATTGAAGCTCCAGATTTTTGAATCGCATCGAGAATTCCGCTATGGTAGGCGATATAGTCATCAATATTATTCATTCTAGTGATAAAAATGAAATATAGATTTGCGCCCTGCGGATAAGCGTGTGATAAATGAGTGGTGACGACGGTATTGGGACGAGAATGGCAGTACGCACGGACGCTTTTGTGTACTTCGTCCATGTTCGACCATAAAACCGAACACTCTAAAGTGTCAGTTAAAATGCCGAAATCTTGCATTGCATCGCGGAGATATGGATCAGTGAAGCGGCCCTTCTCCCAAGCTTTTGTAACATAACCAGTGAGATTCATTCCGCCATGTTTCCTGGCGATGCGCTTAATATTTTTGGCAACATTCTTGGCAAATCCTTTTTCGCCTTCACTCCAGCCGAGAAATAGACTTCTTTCCATGGGTTTATAGCCCCCAATATTAAATAATTTTGCAAGTGGCGATTCATCGACGCCATAAAGGCGCAGCATCAAATCGGTTTCCTCGGCGTCCGAGCAGCGGAATACTGAAGCAAAACCTGCCTCACATTGCATCATTTCTCTTGTTGCTTTTTGGGCATCTTGCCAATTATGAAACATAAACGAAAAACACTTACGGTTTTCTTTTGTCAGACGAAAAACGCGCAATGTTACATCGGTTAGGACACCGAAAGCTCCTTCACTTCCCATCATGATGTGATTAAGTGATGGACCGGTTGCTTCACGCGGATAAGGCGAAGTAACGATATTGCCGATTGGGGTCGCATATTTTTGTTCGAGGACAAGATCCTCAATCTTGCCATAGTAAGTTGAGTTTTGACCAGCGCCTCGTGTTACGACCCAGCCCCCAACTGAACTATATTCAAAGGATTGCGGAAAGTGCCCACATGTATAAGCTCTTTTAGCATTAAATAGCTTTTGGGCATCATTAAGAACTTCTTCAAGTTTTGGGCCACTCATACCAGCTTGAACGGTGATTGTCTGGTCTATTTCATTAAAGGAAATAACTTTATTGAAGCGAAGCCTCATATCGAGACTTATTCCACCCTTTACGCACTCAACCCCACGAGTGACACTACTTCCGCCTCCATAAACATAAACAGGAATTTTGTGCAAAGCACAATAAGCAACGATTTTTTCAATTTGTTCGCGGTTGTCGGGATATAAAACAACTTCAGGAATATTCTCGACGATTTTTTGACGCATGCGTAAAACATCATGCATGGTTTTGCCATAGGCAACACTGAGGCGCGAGTAGTTATCAGTTCGAACGTAATCTTCACCTACTATTTCTTTAAATGCTTTAATGTGTTTCTCTTCGATTTTAGTGGGTAATTGATAGTCGACTGGTCCAAAACCAAGACCCCCATCATATTTCTTAAAATCTTCATCGCTCATTTTAAACACGTCTTTTATGACACGATAAAGATTTTCCTTTGGCCACTTAAAATAATTTGGGTCACCCCAACGAAAAATAGAGCGCCAACTACGGGGATCAGCCGGAGTGTCAACCCATTTTGGTGAAAAGCCTTTGTATGGTTTGTTTGCCATTATTATTCTTTCCTTTCTTTGATGATTGAACGCAATTCTCGATATAGTGGTTTTAATTGCTTGTAAATGCGACGATAAATTCTTTCATAAAGGCCACGATAAATATCGTGTATTTCCTTATTTGGCGTAAAGGTTTTGGTGTAGTGGACCATGTTTTCGATTGCTTCTTTATAGTTTTGATATACACCTAGACTTACAAAGGCGACCATTGAACTACCTAATCCGCATGCTTCATATGTTTGAATTTTATAGACAGGCTTTCCAAACATATCAGCCGTAATTTGACATATTTCATCGCTTTGTGATCCGCCACCGGAAACAGTAAGACCAGTAATGGGCTGTTTAGAACTTTTTTCTAAATTTTCCATGCCTTCCATCAAGCCATAACCAATTCCTTCAATTATTGCTTTATAGATATGAATCCGTGTATGCTCACTAGAAAATCCGATAATGCTTCCTTTGGCTTCAGGCTGTTTAAGCATCGGCGCCCAATAGGGCTGAAGAATAAGACCATCACTGCCTGGCGGAATCTCTTTAAGACGGCGATTTAGTAATTCCTCAGGAGAGATGCCTAGTTTTGGCGCTTGGACGACTTCCTTTTCGGCGAATTCTTTCTTAAACCAACTAATCATCCAGAAGCCACGATAAACCTGAATTTCCGGATTCCATGTACCACTGACTGCACCAGGATAGGCCGGCATAAATTGTTGTGGTTCGACATACTTACGCAAAGTCGTTTGAATTGTGGCTGTAGTGCCAAAACTAAGCGAAGCTAGATTATTATCTAAAACGCCACAACCGAGAGTCTCACAAGCTTTGTCGGATGCGGTAGCAATGACGGGAAGTCCTTCCTTAATAAGGAATTCTTCACTAACAGATTTTGATATATAACCCAGCACCGATCCTGGCGTCACGATTTCTTGAAGTTTATCGTATTCAACATCAAAAATCGGGTACTTTATGTTAGAAGGATCATACCATTTGTTATTTTTGTAATCGAAAGGAATGTGGGCAACCTGTGAGGCCGCTGAATCGATTAAAGCACCAGTTAACTGATAAGTTAGGTAACCGCTGAGAGTGAGATACTTATATGTCTTTGCCCATATTTCTGCTTCATTTTCTTTAATCCAATTACTTTTTGTGATTTTTCTTTGATCTTCAAGAGCTTCGCTCATACCCACAAGGGCAAACGCCAAACGAGAAAGAAGGGGCAAAGGTTTTTCACACTTGGCTTCTCTTTGATCAAGCCAGACAATAACATCGCGGAGAGGCTGGATTTCTTTATCCACACAAACACAAGTATCACGGATTGTTGTAATTGTGACAGCGACAATTTTGTCGATTTGATCAGGATGATTAGTGTGAATGCGGCGCGATACTTCCTTAAGTGTATCGACATAGACGCTCGGTTTTTGTTCTGCATAGCCTGGTTGCAAAGAATAATATGCGGGATTAAATGCCGTTTGTTCTTTGGCAATAATATTGCCCTTTTTGTCTACGAGAAGAGCCCTGATGCTTTGTGTTCCACAGTCGAACGTCAAAATTAATGGATTCGCGATCATACTTTAAAATCTCCTTTATGCATATCAGCAGTTGTAATGACATTAGTGTCAGTTCCAAAAATATTATGAATGATGATTGATCCAATTGGGAGATAATCCTCAAGAATAATCTCTTTTAAGAGTCTGATTAAATCAGGGATCTTGCTTTTGGAAATCACGCCATCAGTCCTTACGGCCACGACTGGATATTCCGGCAAGTTTGTTTTGACAGTTGAACATACACTTCTTTGCGGATTAGTTAGTTCCTCGATGGCAAAGGAAAGGCCACGAGGACATTTATTACCGCTCACCTCAAGGCTTGTGTCATCAATACTTAGTTGACAACCATTTGGGCAAACAATACAAGTTAATATCTTTTTCATTGTTCAACCTCCAAACGCACTCTAATTGAATGACAGTTCTTATCACTTACATTGAAGGTGACTTTTTCCATCTCAGGGGGGCGAAGTCTCTGGTACTTCTTCCGCAATATTTCTTTACCATCACTTTCAATTATTAAGGTAGCTTTATCAAATTCGGCTGCACTACGAAAATACGCAACTATGTTATCAAGCCTTCCGTTAATGTCGATATGGGAGGGCACGAAATAAAGGAGATTATTATCGATGGCAATTTCCTGCAAATTTCGTGCAGAAAGCGCATTTTTTGTTGCAAAGTGACCTGCTATTTCTCCGCTTTCTGAAACATAATCGGCCAAATCACTGACATGAAGTGAGTTTCCACACGAATACACTCCCTCAACCAAAGTCATGAGGTTTTGGTCAACATAAGGACCTTTCGTTTTCGGATTAATCGGGATATTTAAACTTTCGGCAATTTCGTTTTCAGGAATCAAACCGACCGATACAATCAAGGCATCACAATTTACGATTTGTTTTGTTTCTTCAATGGGGCGCATTCTTTCGTCGACTTTTGCTATTTCGACAGCCTCGAGCCGTTGTTCACCAAAGACGCGCGTAACGGTGTGCGAAAGGTATAAAGGAATTTTAAAATCATCTAGACATTGAACAATATTGCGTGTCAAGCCGCTTGGTGTCGGTTTAACTTCATATACACCGAGAACTTGCCCCCCCTCAAGAGTGATTCTTCGCGCCATAATTAGCCCAATATCGCCACTACCTAGAATTACGCATTTTTTGGTTGGCATTTTTCCTAAAATATTAATGTAATATTGTGCCGACCCTGCGGTAAAGATGCCACTTGGATTGCTCCCATCGATAAAGATTTGTCGTGCTGTTCTTTCTCGACACCCAGTCGCTAAAATAATACGGCGCGCCATTATTTCTTTGATTCCCTCACGCGTGACAATTGTAATAAGAAAAGAATCATCTGCTTTAACTATGTTAATAACATAAGTCAAAGTGCTGATTTCGACATTGCTACTGGTTACTTTTGCGATTTCACGATAAGCGTATTCCGGACCACTAAGTTTCTCTTTAAATCTAGTAATACCAAAACCATCATGAATACATTGTTTGAGAATTCCGCCAAGCTTGGCCTCTCTTTCGATTAGCATTACTGTTCCCCCGTTTTGACTAGCTTTCAAAGCGGCGGCTAAACCAGCTGGTCCTGCTCCGATTACGGCGACATCATATTGTTTCATGCGATGTCCTCCTTGGTGCAGCCTAGTAAAACAGAGCCTTCACCTTTTTTCTTAATTTCGCATAGCGACTTCTTTTGGTACTCGGCCATAAGCTGAATGATCAACTGTTGGCAAAATCCACCTTGACAGCGCCCCATTCCCGCACGAATTCGTCGTTTTAATCCATCCAAAGTATTAATTTCCAGCGGGCGATTTAAAGCATCGATAATTTCGCCTTTTGAGACTTCCTCACACCGACATATTATTTGACCATAATCCGGGTTTTGTTTTATTAGATTATTACGCATTTCTAAACTTAATGAGGCAAGAGGAGAATTGATTGTGCGTTTGGGGTTAAACGAAGGGTTCAAATCGAGTTTACTGTTGCATATTTCCTCATAGATTTTTACGACATCCTCAGCGATTGCTGGAGCGGCCGTTAACCCTGGTGATTGAATGCCAGCGGCATGAATAATATTAGTTGTCCACTTGCCTTTTCTAATCACAAAGTCTTCCTCGTAAGTCGAAGCACGTATTCCCGCAAAATAGGTAATAACATCGCTTCGAGATAGTAAAGGAATCGTGTATGAATGTTTTTCAAACAAGGCATTTATTTCTTCGTTGGTTGTTGAAAAATCTTCGCGTTCTGGCGTTTCAGCTGCAGTCGGACCGACAACGACATTGCCGTCGACAGTAGGAATAATGCCTCCGCCCTTGGTATGTGCCTTTTTATCCTTGCTACCAAAGTAGAATGACAAAGTAGAGTTCACTGATTTCTTGGCAAATTTTTTGTCGAGGATCATTTCCACGCCCCGACGGGGGTGAATGGTAAAAAATTGGTCATTAGCCATCTTGGCAACGACATCGGCGAATGTGCCGGCAGCATTGACTACCACCTTCGGATAAAACGAACCGCGATTCGTAACCACGGATTTAATGAGGCTATTTTCTAATTCAATTTTGATCGCGGCAGTATTTAGATAAATACGTCCTCCGTTTTCGATGGCATTTTCGGCAAGTCCGACAACCATGTTATAAGGAGAAATAACGGCTCCTTCAGGGAAAAAAACAGCGAATTTGGCTTCTTTGTTGATATTTGGTTCGCGTTTCAATAGTTCTTTTTTGCTGAGGTAGCGGGCACCCTTGATTCCCTTTTTGTTAGCGCTTTTTAGAAGAAAAGGGACAGCGATTTTAGCTAAGTTTTTATTAAAGACCAATGTTTGGCCATGGCGAATGTAATCAACGTTTAAATCCTTGGCTAGCTTCTCGTATATTTGGACAGAACGTCTTAAATATTTGTGTTTATTACTGTAGCGTGGTAAATCGATGCCGACATGAATACAACCGTCATTCCGGCTGCTGGCATGCAAGGCAACATCGTTTTCCTTTTCGATCAAGCGTGCATCGATGCGATACTTTGTAAATTCGCGTAGGATTGCAGCTCCGACAATACCCCCGCCGATAATTAATACATCGCACCTTGTGCCATCATATTTTTTATCGTTAATACTCGCCGTCCGCATTTTTTGAGTAGGGTAGCCTTTTAAAATAATGTCGTTAATAACCCCTTCACTTTTGGCTTTGGCTGCTAAGTAGCCAGCCTCGACAATATCTTCCCATTTGTCTAACTCACCACTTAATCTTATGCACCCATCTTTATCATTTATGATAACATTCGGAAAACGCTGATGGATTTTTACTATGACTGATTGCTGGAGTTTATTTGTCATTTTTTGTCTCCGACATTCATCATTATCTTAACGAGTCTATTTTCATCAAATCCGTTATCCTGAAGAATTTCTTGAACAACAAGACCATCAATAATCAGCATTAAGGTGTAGGCGAAAGCTTCATCGTCTTCAAGATGAGCGAATACTTTTTTAACGCCGATAAGAAGAGTGCTTCGCCACTCGCGATACTTCTCGATAAATTTTGCTCTTAAAATCTCGTTTCCACCAAGGCATTCGTTAATCAAAAATATATGCATTTTTGCGCGATCAAATAGTTTGACGCTTTTATGAAATACAACTTCAAGAAAACGTTGGGGATGAAGGTCGTTTTCATGACGACTCAACCACTGTAGATATTCTTCTTTTAAACTCTCGATATGACGAGAAATAACATCGAAGACAAGTTCATCTTTAGTTGCGTAATGATAATAAATGGTTCCAGGTGAAAGGTTGGCCTTTGTTGAGACATCGCGTAACGAAAAGTTTTTGACCCCTTTCGCGGCAATTAGATTCTCGACAGCTGAGATAATTCTATCTTTGCTTATGCTTCCCTTTGGGCGACCCATAATAATTATTCGGTTAAACGACCGAATTACTCCTACTTGTATTTTAGCAAGACAGCAAAATAATTTAAAGACCGAAATGTAAATACATATTCAAACCACATTAATTGACAATTTCCATGAGGAAGGAGAAAATATCGATACCCCCCATGGGAGGGGTGGAGGTAGATATGAAACACCAAGAAGCGATGAAAACTTTAAAAGTGGCAAAAGGACAATTGGATGCTGTAATAAGCATGATCGAGAACCAAAGATACTGCATCGATATTTCCAATCAAGTGCAAGCGACTCTTGCGCTATTAAAAAAAGCTCAGAAACAAATTATTAGTGAACATCTTGACCATTGCGTTAGAGAATCATTTTTAAAAAATAGTTCAGAAGAAAAGATTGAGGAAATCCAGCAGTTGCTCGATAGGATTTTGTAATGGACAAGAAAACATTTGATATTGAAGGCATGACATGTGCTTCATGCGTTCGCGCTATCGAAAGAGAAACAAAAAAGGTTGATGGTGTAAAAGGTGTTTCAATCAATCTTTTAACGAATAAGATGGATGTTACTTTTGACGATGCAAAAACAAAAATAGAAGATATTCAAAATAGTGTTAAAAAAGCTGGATATAAAGCCGAGATTGAAACCGATGATTTATCATTTAATGTTGAAGGAATGACGTGCGCTTCCTGTGTTCGCGCTGTTGAAAAAGCTGCGTTAAAAACTCCAGGCATCTTGACTGCAAACGTAAACCTCGCAACAGAAAAATTAAAAATTACTGTTGAACCAAACCGTTTTCGTATTAGTGAACTTAAGAAGCGAATAGCGACTGCGGGATATCGCATTAATCAAGATAATCAAATCGACAATCACCAAGCAAAGAAGAATAAAGAAATATCAATTCTAAAAATTAAATTCTTGTTAACTCTCATTTTTACCATCCCTCTTCTTTATATTGCAATGGGTCACATGATTGGTCTTCCTCTTCCTTTATTTATCGATCCCCATCATCATCTTTTTAACTTTGCAATTGCCCAACTTATTCTCACGATACCCGTCGTTATCATAGGTTACAAATTTTACACCGTTGGTTTTAAAACGCTCTTTTTATTTAATCCAAATATGGATTCATTAGTGGCTCTTGGCACATCGGCCGCCTTTTTATACGGTGTATATACAACAATCCAAATCGGATTGGGTAATCTAAACGAAGCAAATTTATACTTTGAATCGGCCGCGGTGATTATCACCTTGATTTTACTTGGTAAATATTTCGAGGCTTTATCGAAAGGAAAAACTTCTGAGGCAATTAAAAAACTGATAAATCTCACCCCAAAAACCGCTACAACCATTAAAGATGGAATTGAAATTATCGTCGATGTCGAAGATGTTAGTAAAGGCGACATCATCATTGTCAAACCAGGAGAGAGACTCCCGGTTGATGGAGTTGTGATTGAAGGTTATACCTCAATTGATGAATCAATGTTAACTGGCGAATCGATGCCGATTGAAAAACAACAAGGAGATATTGTTATTGGTGCAAGCATTAATAAAAACGGCTCAATAACATATCAAGCTACAAGAATTGGAAAAGAATCGACTTTGGCTCAGATAGTTAAGTTAGTTGAAGACGCGCAGAGCACAAAAGCGCCAATTGCAAAACTGGCTGATCGCATATCGGGAATTTTTGTTCCGATTGTCCTCGGGTTAGCAATTATTGCCTTTTCTTTTTGGATGTTAATGGGCGAAGGCTTTCCCTTCTCCATATCGGTTATGATCGCTGTTTTGGTCATTGCTTGTCCGTGTGCATTAGGTCTTGCGACACCAACGGCTATTATGGTGGGGACCGGCAAAGGTGCAGAATATGGAATATTAATCAAAAGTGGTGAAGCGTTAGAAAAAGCGCACAAAATTACAACTGTTGTTCTTGATAAAACCGGTACAATTACCAAAGGAAAACCCGAGGTAACAGATATTGTTGTATTCGGAAACAACGATGAAAACAATGTTTTAAGAATTGCTGCAAGCGCGGAATATCATAGTGAGCACCCACTTGGCGAAGCAATTATTGCTGAGGCTAAAAAAAGAAAAATTGTTTTAGACAAAACGGCTGATTTTGTTAATGTTCCTGGTCAAGGGATTAAAACCTCGATTGAAGATGAGATAATCTTCGTTGGAAATGAAAAGTTGATGTTGACAAATAGTATCGATTTATCAGCCTCATCATTAGTTGCTAATAAATTAGCGTTTGAAGGAAAAACGATAATGTTAGTTGCCGCCAGCCAACGAATAATTGGCATCATCGCAGTGGCTGACACTATTAAAGAAAGTTCGAAGGAAGCGATTGCTCAAATGCATCATCAAGGCATCAAAGTCTATATGTTGACTGGAGATAATCAAAAAACAGCTGAAGCAATTGCGTCTCAAGTGGGAATTGATCAGGTTATAGCGCAAGTTATGCCAGAAGAAAAATCACAACACATCGCAAATCTACAAAAAGAAGGACAAGTGGTGGCGATGATAGGCGACGGAATAAATGATGCGATTGCCTTGGCCCAAGCTGATGTTGGAATGGCAATCGGAACAGGAACTGATATCGCCATGGAATCAGCGGACATTGTTTTAATGAAGAGTGATTTGAATGACGTAGCAACCGCTCTTCAACTATCGAAAAAAACGATGAAGAACATTAAAGAAAATCTCTTTTGGGCCTTTTTCTACAACTTACTTGGTATTCCAATCGCGATGGGTATTCTCCATTTGTTTAATGGGCCATTGCTCGATCCGATGATTGCCGGTGCAGCCATGAGTTTTTCTTCAGTATCAGTCGTCTTAAACGCGCTTAGATTAAAAAGATTCAAACCAAGGAAAGGAGAAATCAACAGTGAAAAAAACACTAAGAATTGAAGGCATGAGTTGTAACCATTGTGTCAATCACGTTAAAAACGCCCTTTTAGAAATTGAAGGCATCATTGATGTCGAAGTAAATCTTAACTCGAAAACAGCCGTCGTCATATCAAAACAAGATATTGATGATAGCGAGTTTGAAAAGGCGATTGATGAAGCCGGATATAAGCTAACAAATGTTCAATAAGAAAAGATTGTCTCAATTTGCGAGACGATCTTTTGTTAATCAAATACTATGTTGGTTCTTCTTCTGTCGGAACTTCCGTGTAAGTATCAAGGTCAGTTGGAAGGTCGACAGTAACTAATTTGTTCATATTATTGATGTCGACGTGGAGCGAAGCATCGACTTCATGAAGTTCATGACCACCATCATCTCCACCGGGAACGGTAACGGCAATATCAACATCAAAATATAATTTACTCAGAAATCCATCTTCACCGACACCAATAGTAAGTTTTACCTCAGTTATATTAAATAAACTGGATAGTTGTTGTGTAATCATCGTACGAATTTCAGCAATCTCGTCACTAGTAAGTTCTGAAGGATCATATTCTCCAGAATCCTCCATCACTTTCATATATAGGCTAACAACATCGTTCATGGTGACTGAGTAAACAACGGTAAGTTCTCCGTCTTTTTGTGTAGCACTGATGTTTTCAATCGTATTCATGTAGGGGAGCATTTCCTCAACATCGATTGGCATGACGAGCGGTTCTTCGGGATCAATTTCTAAAAAGGTCGCTAAATTACCGACATGCGTTTTCATCGTCAAAACATCAGGAGCTTCTTCTTCAACTAGTGCGAATAATTCTTCGGCTTCAGTCAAATTGATATAAGCCCAGCCCTCACTTAAATATAAAGCTGCACCGGCTTGGGAGTTGACTAAAACCTCATCATTCTCTTCGGCTAAAATTGAAGCACTGACCTCTACGCTTCCTTCAGCCGTGTCTTCGAATAGATCGTTAACTTTAACGTTAACTTCACCAGAAGCATCAAGATGACGCTCAGCGACAACTGCTAATTGGTCGTCGTAGACCTTGCCGAGATAATCAATATCGGCTGTGACATCGATTTCAAACGAATCGATTTGAGTGGTGGTCATTTGGCTAATCGCTTCCACGACCATTTGATTGGCAACAGTATCCTCAATCGTGGTTCCTGGGCCATCGCATGAAGTCATCAAGGTTAGCGCAAATAACGGCAATGCGGATAGAAGCAATTTATTGAATTTGTTCATATGAACACCTCCGATTTTAGTATAGCACTAGAATAAAAAAGACAATAAAAATTGCATCGCTACCCCCTTCATAAACAAGCAAAAAAACGGTGTTCTTCGGCATAATATTTACGCATAAATATTAGTTGTTTATTTGATTTTGAAAAACCACTTAATAAATTTCATTTTCCCGATGGTGTAAGGAGGATATTTGAGTGGTAATTCGATTTTTGCTTTCTTTAATACGCTTTTCTCGTGAGTAAAAGTATCGAAGGATTTTTTCCCATGATAACTACCCATACCGCTTCGACCAACACCGCCAAAGGGGAGGCGGTCATTAGTTAAGTGCATTATCGTATCGTTGATGCAGCCACCTCCAAAACTAACGAGATCCATGATTCGTTTCGCTTCTTTGCCATTACTCGTAAATAAATAGAAAGCGAGAGGCTTCTCTTGTGTTTTAAACTCTTCGATTAAGGCATCAATACTCGTGAAAGATAAAATCGGCATGATTGGCCCAAAAATCTCTTCTTTCATAATCGCATCATCAAGATTGACGTTATCCATTATCGTTGGTTCAATCAATCTTCGTTCTTTATTGACATGACCGCCAAAGACGACTTTTGATGAATCAATAAGACCCACAAGTCTTTCAACATGTTTATCGTTAATAATACTTGGGAAATCATCGGTGATTGTTCCGTTTTGATAGTAGAAGTTTTGAATATAACCGATAACTTTTGATATAAATTTGTCCTTAACCGATTCATGGACATAGACGTGATCGGGAGCAACACACGTTTGCCCTGCGTTAAGATATTTGCCCCAAGTGATTCGTTTCGCAGCTAAATCTATATCGGCGTCATTAGTGACGACGCATGGGGATTTTCCACCAAGTTCAAGTACGACGGGAGTGAGGTGCTGACTGGCTTTTTCTAAAACGACTCGTCCAACATCATCTCCGCCAGTGAAGAATATGAAATCAAACTTCTGATTTAGTAAGGCTTGATTTTCTTCGCGACCGCCAACAACAACACTGAAAAGGCGAGGATCGAAGTTACTAGCGATTTTTTGAAGCACAAGTGAGATATTCCAAGCATACTTTGACGGTTTTAGGACAACGGTATTGCCAGATGCTAAAGAAGCGACAACTGGGACCATCGAAAGTTGCAAAGGATAATTCCAAGGCGACATAACTAAGGTGACGCCATACGGTTCTTTATAAATATAGCCAGAAGAAATAACGTTAACTAGACTAGTGGCAACTCTCTTGGGTTTCATGAACCCTCGCAAGTGCCTAAGCATATAATCTATTTCTTGAATTACTAATGAGTATTCGGTTGAAATGACATCGAATTCGCATTTGTTAAAGTCAAGCATAAAAGCTTTGTATATCTCGTCGTGCATGTCGAGTAAAACTTTGCGAAGCTTTTTTAAGGTATCGCGTCGAACTTGTAATGAACGTGTGTGGCCTTCGAAATAGTAATCGCGTTGTTTTTGAACGATTTCTTCAATCATGGTTTTTACCTCTATATCTAATTTTTCATATTTTTAAACAATTTGCCATAAGAGATACCTTGGACATACAAAGCAATCTTGTATTAATGCGTACACCCAAGACTATAATTTAAGTAATATGAATATCTTTTATCTTGACCCCAATCCAACAATTGCCGCTCGATATCATGTTGATAAACATGTTGTTAAGATGATTTTGGAATCTGCCCAAATATTGTCAACAGTTCATCATATCAATGCTTCTGACAAAAGGATTCTCGACAATATTTATCGACCAACCCACTATCATCATCCTAGTACGATATGGGCTAGTCAGAACAAAAACAATTATCGGTGGCTTTTTTTGTTGTTCGCTGCTCTCCTTGACGAATATACTTTTCGATTTGGCAAGACGCATAAGAGTTCAACCTTGATTGATTTTTTAAAAGAACCACCGGAGTCATTAAGTGATGATCCCTTTTTCCCTCCCACTCCCGCGATGGAAGATGAATATCTTATTAATGGTGATTCTCTTCTTTCTTATCGCAATTATTATCTTCGAGCGAAAAATCATCTTTTTCATTGGACAAAACGCTCAAGACCAGAGTGGCTAATTAAATAATCCATGCTATTGCATGTTTGTGATTTAGTCCTTTATTCACTTTCAAAAATAAGATAACATTTAACAAGGAGAATTATCATGGATAAGTTAAAAAATATCGATCAGGAGATTTTTGACGCAATTGCTTCGGAAAAAAAGCGGCAAATTGAAAATATTGAATTAATCGCCAGTGAGAATTTTGTTTCACTCGCTGTTTTAGAAGCGCAGGGGTCAATAATGACGAATAAATATGCCGAAGGCTACCCTAACCGCCGCTATTATGGTGGATGCGAATTTGTCGATATCGCTGAACAATTAGCTATTGAAAGACTCAAAAAACTATTTGGCGCACAATATGCCAATGTCCAACCTCATTCTGGTTCTCAAGCTAATATGGCCGTTTATCGTGCTTTGCTTAAACATAACGATAAAATTCTTTCAATGTCGCTGAGTGATGGCGGGCACTTGACTCATGGTTATAAACTATCATTTTCAGGAACCGACTATGTCGTTTTTTCATATGGCGTTGATGCAAAAACAGAAATGATTGATTATGAAGAAGTCGAACGTCTAGCTCTATCAGTTAAACCTCAAATGATTGTTGCTGGCGCGAGCGCTTATCCACGCGCAATCGATTTCAAACGCTTTCGTGAAATAGCCGATAAAGTTGGAGCCTATCTTTTTGTCGATATGGCACACATCGCTGGTTTAGTCGCTGGCGGTGTTCATCAAAATCCGTGTCCATACGCCCATGTCGTTTCTTCGACCACTCACAAAACACTACGCGGTCCTCGCGGTGGAGTCATTTTGACTAATGATCCCGACATTGCCAAGAGTGTTGACCGAGCCGTTTTCCCGGGCATTCAAGGAGGTCCGTTAATGCATATAATTGCTGCTAAGGCAGTGGCATTTAAAGAAGCTCTCGAACCGGATTTTAAACATTATGTAAAACAAGTTGTCGACAATTCCCACGCTTTAGCGGAAGAGTTAAGAACTCTCGGCTACCGCATCGTCAGTGGGGGTAGCGATAATCACATGCTTCTTGTCGATTTAAAATCATCTATCGCAATGACGGGCGCAGAAGCAGAAAAATTACTTCACGAAGTTGGCATTACATGCAATAAAAATTCAATTCCTAACGATCAAGAAAGGCCGATGGTTACTTCAGGCATTCGCCTTGGCACACCGGCAATGACGACTAGAGGTTTTAAAACCGAAGATTTTCGTGAGGTAGCCCATCTTATCGATGAAGCTTTAAAACATAGCAAAGATGCAAATATACTCGCAAAAGTCCATTTAAAAGTATTAGAATTAACAAGGAAATACCCCCTTCCTTACTAATCATGAAAAATAAAGAATCGAAGCTGATTATGCAAATGATTGCTGTCGCCATGGGCGTCGCTCTTTCCGTATTGTTAACCAGCTTTGTATTTATCCCCTTACCTTTTGGAGGCTTTTTAAACTTTACTGATGTTTTTATTGTTCTATATTCGATGTTTTTTGGACCATGGATCGGCGGAGCAGTCGGAGCCATAAGCGGCTTGATGGTCGATGTCATTTTAGGTTATGGTTTTTATGCGCCCTTCACTTTCTTCATCAAATTGATTGAAGGTTTAGTTGTTGGTTTCTTATTTTTTAAACTACCGGGCAAAATACGTTATGTGGCTCCCTTTATTGGCGGCGCCTTAATGGCCGCTTTATATATTATTCCCGACTATATCGCCCTGTCGAACTGGATTGCCTCGCTAACAAACTTCGGTTTTAACTTGATTCAGGGCGTGTTGGGGGCATCGCTAGGCATCGCTGTCTATGTTATTTTGATTAAGGCAAAAGTAAGACCTCCTGCTAACTCATAAATAATAAAGTATTTATAACTCGACTTATCCGCGGAATATGATAGAATAATCCGCGGACTGTTTTTTATGAGGTGAGCAGGCAATGGAAGCATTAGAAATATCAAAATTTAAAAGGGCATCAAGACGCAGTGTACTTGCCTTTCAACACGTCTTTGCGATGTTTGGGGCGACAATTGTTGTTCCTCTTTTAACAGGTTTATCAGTTCCGGTCGGATTGTTATCGGCTGGTATTGGCACCATAATTTTCTATTTCCTTACAAAAAAGAAAGTGCCTGTTTTTCTTGGTAGTTCCTTTTCTTATCTACCAGGCATGATTGCCTATATGACAAGTCAAGGAGCCGGTAGTGTTGGCAGCGAATCATGGCAGCGAGCTGTTGGCGGTCTAGCACCAGCGATTGCCATTACAGGTCTTGTTTATGTACTTCTTTCCCTTTTAATTAAATTTGTCGGTATGGCACGTATAAAAAAGTTATTTCCTCCAGTGGTGGTCGGGCCAATCATTATCGTTATTGGTATGGTTCTTGCCCCAAAGATTTTGTATAACAATGTTATTGGTCAATATGCAAATGGCGTTATGGATGCTTGGAAGGCTTGGTCAATTGCGCTTATCACTTTAATATCGATTGTCGTAATCGCGACTGGTTCTAAAGAAAAGAGCTTTTTCCGTGTCACCCCCATTTTAATTGGTTTTGCAGTTGGAATTCTCGCCACGGTTGTCATTGATTTAATTGAACTTTATGCACTTTCTGGCGATATTGCCAAGACAATTATCTTCTTCAAATTTACGAGTGCGGGAGCGATGGCGAACGGAATCGACTGGAGCCAAATAGTTATTTTTCAGAATTTTGGTCAAACCTTTGGTTTTTATAAATATCTTCGCTTTGATTTGAGCGCCGTTTTACTGCTCTCGCCAATCGCCCTTGTCGGATTTATGGAACATATTGGTGATATTAATGCAAGCAGTGCCGTATGCGGTAAAGATTTCACTGTCGATCCAGGAATTAACCGTACAGTTTTAGGCGATGGTGTAGCAACGTTATCTGCCGCCTTGCTCGGCGCTCCTCCCAAAACAACTTATGGAGAAAACACGGCTGTTTTGGCTATCACACAAAACTACGATCCGTTCAATCTCTTCTTAGCCGCAATTTTTGCAACTGTCTTAGGCTTCTTCACTGTGTTTGGTAATTTGGCCATGACAATTCCCGCCCCGGTTATTGGTGGGGCTTCAATCGTCTTATTCGGTATGATTTCGGCATCTGGCTTGAAAACATTAATTTCCAGCAAAATTAACATGAATAACACGAAAAATATGATAGTTGTTTCGGTTATCCTGTCACTTGGATTGGGTTTAGCTTCTTTATCTCTTGTCGGCGATATTACTGGTGACAACATTTACAAAATAATTATTGGCACAGTCGAGATATCGCCACTTGCAATATGTGCTTTAAGTGGCGTTATTCTTAACCTTCTTTTACCTGATCGGCAAAAAGAAATAGCGACAATTCAATAGGCGACAATTTTGTAAGTATATCAAATTGTTTTACCTAGCAATTTATAATATGATTTATACACAGGTTTGTATAACAAGAATGGATGTGTGATTGACTTATGTGGAATGCACTTGAAGGGATGGGCGCTTGGGGTATTGTCTTAGCAATATTAATCATTTTTATTGCTAAGATTGTTGAGGTTACCATAGGTACCCTGCGACAGATTTTAGTAGTTAAAGGTTTTCGAAAGTTGGCCGTTCTTCTCGCTTTGATTGAAATCTTTTTATGGGTTTTCATCGCTTCGAAAGTCATTAATGACCTTAGTGTTAATATTCTTTATGGTATTGCCTATGGACTTGGCTTTGCCGCGGGTGTTTACTTCGGCTCAATTATCGAACAAAAACTCGCTTTTGGAATGTTGCTGGTGCAAACAATTACGACCGAAAAGAAAGGTTTAGAAATTGCCAAGGAATTGCGCGATAAAGGTTATGGCGTGACCACCGTTGATGCCAAAGGGAAAGTAGACGACCGCAAAATAATGATGGTGTATGCCAATCGTCGCGGTAGTCAAGAAATCATTGAACAAGTTCTGCTTATCGATCCAACTGCCATGATTGTCACAAATGATGTTGGCACATTGTCGGGCGGTTACATTAGGTTGAAAAAATCTTTATTAAAATAAAACAAAAAGAAAAGGCGACTTAGATAGCCAAGTCGCCTTTTTTAATCCAGCCGAGTTTCCTAAACAACAAATCGATTAAGAATACTAATAATGCTGGTCCAGCAATCATTAGAATAATTACACCAAGCCATGCCATAAGGGGATTGTTTGTCATATTAAGAATAGTGGAAAGCGGACCGATTAGAGCACACGTTCCCATACCTGCCGCTGCCGATTCAGTTTCAAGAGCAAATACCATTGTTGAAAGCGGTCCGAGTAAAGCAGATACGATAATTGTCGGTAACCATATTAATGGTTTTCGCAAAATATTTTTAAACTGTAACATTGATGTTCCAATACCAACAGATATAATTTTGCCGGCATTGTTGTCGCGAATAGACATAATCATAAAACCAATCATTTGTGTGCAACAGCCGACGGCTGCGGCTCCGCCAGCGATACCGCCTAAATTAATCGCAACCGCGATTGCTACTGAGGAAATTGGAGCGGTTAATATCATTCCCATAACAGTTGAAATAACGACTCCCATTAGTAATGGTTGGTACGCGGTAGCCGTTTGAACAAAATTTTCTAGTGATTTAACAATAAATGTTAAAGGAACAGTAAACAAAAAAGACAAAGCGGCAGCAACGGCCGCGATAAAAAGAGGAACAATTATTAAATCAACAGGCGTTGTCTTTTTAAAAACGAGACGATATATTTCGATACTAATAACGACGACCATATATGCCATCAAAGGATTTCCGTTAGAAACAGTTCCATTAATGAAAGGCAAGACATACGAACCATTATTAAAACCAAGAACCATAGTCGATATCGCTCCGGCCGCTCCAGCTGATATTATCGCGATTGGAGATAGTGTCTTTAATGAAAGAGCAATACCAATGCCAATACCGATACCCATCAGGCCTTTAAGAATATTGCCAAGACCAGTAAAGAATTGCACGCCACTTAAAGTTCCGATTTGCCCGATAATAACGCCGATAATTAAGGTTGCAAACATGCCGATGGCCATGCCTCCAGTCGTTTTTGTCAGGTAATCCATAAATCGAGCAAACAAACTTTTCTTTTTTTCGTTTGCGCTAATCTCGTTAATTTTTTCGTCTTTCATAGTGTTTCCCTCGCCCTCTATTCATCAAATTAATATATATAAAACTCATCATTTAGCAAGAAAATTTAAAACGCCAAGTCATTAGCGGCTTCTTGCGATTAACTTTCAAACCTCATTGTGCTATTCTTTTATCGATACTATGAATAGAAGAAAAAATGTAATGCTTGAAATCGTTCGTTTCGTCGTCGTGGGGGTAATTGCCACCGTTTTAGATTATGGAACTTATTCTTTGTTAGCTCTTGCTATTCCTGATGCTTGGAATCCGATTATCGAAACGATTTTGTGCACAGCGCTTGGCTTTCTCGTCAGCGTTGTCGCTAATTATTTTCTATCGGTTATATGGGTCTTTCAAAATGTTGATGCAAGTGCGAATGTTAAGTCCAGAAAGAACGTGCTCTTATTCGTTGTTTTATCGGCAGGCGGATTGTTGCTTGGTATGGCGGTAATGGTTGGTTTTGAAGCACTTGCCACCAATACTCTTGCTTTGGATATCAATAACTGGATTATCGATTTTAAAGTTAGCTACTTTAGATCGTTAGCCTTTTGGTATTTTACCATATTCTTCGGTGTCAAAACGCTTGTCATTTTATCGTATAATTATTTTACAAGAAAGAAGCTGATTTTTAAGGCTCCAAAGGAGAACACGAATGAACAAACTGAGAATTAATATGTTATCAAAAGCTGATTCAGTTGATGGGCAGGGTGTTGGTTCTGCTTATTTAGAACAAGTCGCTCTCGTAAAGGAATGCGGCGATGTCTTCGATGTGACAGTCAATAAAAGCGGTTCGAAGTTTGATATTGTCCACGTTCACACGATTAATCCTCAATATTTGTTCAAAATGAACAAGCGACACGTAAATGTATGCTATGTCCATATGCTCCCTGATACATTAGATGGATCAATAAAACTTCCTAACTTTTTATTTAGGCTCTTTAAGAGGTATGTTATTAAATTCTATCGTAAGGCTGATGAAATTGTTGTCGTTAATCCTATTTTTATCAACCCTTTAGTGGAGTTAGGTATTAAACGCGAATGCGTCACCTATATTCCAAACTATGTCTCCAAAGAACAGTTCCATGTAATCGACGAGAAAAAACGGATGGAAGTTCGCGATTTCTACGGTGTTCCCCGCGATCGTTTTGTGGTCCTTGGAGTTGGCCAAGTTCAGACGAGAAAAGGGGTACTTGATTTTGTGGAAACAGCCAAGAAAAATCCGGAAATGTTTTTCGTTTGGGCGGGCGGGTTTTCGTTTGGCAAGATTACCGATGGCTATAAGGAACTAAAAGAAGTTGTCGATCATCCACCAGCAAACGTTAAATTTACCGGTATCGTTAAGCGCGACAAAATGAATGACATTTTTAATATGTCTGATGTTTTGTTTATGCCTTCGTTTAACGAACTATTTCCGATGGCGATACTTGAAGCTGTCAATGCCCATAAACCAGTCTTACTTAGAGACCTCGATTTATATGTCGATATTTTGTTTGAAAAGTACGAAAAAGGTCATAATGTCGAAGATTTTGCTAATGTTTTAGGCGCATTGAAAAGTGACAAAGAATTATATAAAAAAGCTTCGGATAACTCGAAATACATAAGTGAGTTTTACTCAAAAGAACACGTTCGCGAAATCTGGCGTGAATACTATCCTAGAGTTTATCAAAAATATCTTGGTAAAAAACGCTTTCGCTAAATTGTCAGCTCATTATCTCTTTTGCTTTAGATAAAGCATTGCTTTAGAATAGAGATATGGAAAACCGCATCATAAAACGTTACGAATACGAAATAGGCGAATGCGTTCTTCACGAAGAAGGCATGGATATTTTCATTGCACGTCGTAAAGATCGTCTTTTTTCCTTTCGCGAATATCGTATTGAAAAGCTATACCACGAAGACCTAGCAAAATATAAACGGATTCAAAAGGCTGGCGTTAATGTTCCGAAGCTCATCGCTCACGACAAACAACTGAAGGTGTTGATTTTTGAACGCTTTCAAGAACCGACCGCTCTTGATATTTTAGCTAAGGAAGATTTAAAAGAGATTTACTTTAAACAGTTGTTTACAATTTATCGTTTTTGCCGTTTTTCAAAAGTCGAAATTAATTACTTACCTCACAATTTCATATTAAAGGGGACAACTCTTTATTACATTGGTGAAGACATTATTGATTCTGATCCTAAACGAAACCTAGAAAACTTTGGTCTTCGTTATTGGATATATTCAAAAGAAGCCGCTGATCTTTTACGAGAAAAAAATTACGCCATTGATTCAAAACGGCTTTTAAGTGAAGAAGAAGCCAACAAAAGAATAGTCCTACTAAGCGTCACCTATTGGTGATAAAATGAACCCATGCTTGAAAAAATCATTCTATTTAATCTATCATCCAATCCCGAATTAGTAAGAAAAATTGCCAATCTTCTTCGTCTTTCCGTTGGTCATGTTGAACTAATGCATTTTTCTGATGGCGAAGTGATGGCCCGTTCTTTAGACTCTGTGCGAGGCAAATCGGTTTACATCATTCAATCGACTTGTTCACCGGCATCCGAACGACTAATGGAATTACTCGTATTCATCGATGGAATTAAAAAGGCAAGCGCCAAAGATATCAATGTTATCATTCCTTATTATGGCTATTCACGACAGGATCGAATCGCTCGTCCTCGCGAACCCATTTCGGCACGTCTTGTTGCTGATTTATTGCAAACGGTTGGCGTATCCCATCTCATTACTGTCGATTTACATACGCCACAAATTCAAGGCTTTTTCTCATGCCCGGTTGATAATTTATCTACGATTCATTTATTCGCCAAATACTACACCAAAAAACTCAAACAATTAAAGATTGATCCAAGCGAAGTTGTTGTCGTCTCGCCAGATCACGGAAGTGCTCACCGTGGTCGAGATTTAGCAACAGCTTTACCAAACTCTCAGTTGGCGATTGTTGATAAACGTCGCCCATCACCAAATGAAGCTGAAGTCGTCAATATTGTCGGTGATGTTCAAGGGAAAACATGTATTATTATCGATGATATTATTGATACAGGCGGAACCATTGTTGCTTCGGCAAATGAATTATACGCCAAAGGTGCTCGTGAAATATTAGTCGCTGCTTCGCACGGTGTTTTTTCACGCAATAATGTAGAGGCGATGAAAAACGCTGGTATCAGCGACATTGTCGTGACTGATAGTATCGAAAAAAGTATTCCAGGCGTTAATGTGATTACCATTTCCGAAGTTTTATCCCATGTAATTACTCATAACGAAAGTGGAACTTCTTTACCCCCGGAATATCTAGCCTTTTATTAAAAATTTTTAAGTAATATCATTCATGGAACATAAATTTAAAAATTCTCCAATTGTCGAACGCTTATCAATTAATGCCATGATCGCGTCGATTTATTTTATTCTAACAATGGCAACTTTGCCTGTTTCTTTTTATGGAATGCAAATAAGAATTGCGGAGCTTTTGATTCTTTTGTGCTTTTTTCGCAAAGATTTTGTTATCGGCGTAACTGTCGGCACTCTCCTTGCCAACACAATGTCACCGATGTTTGCTTGGGATATGCTTTTTGGAACACTCGCCACTTTATTAAGCGGCTTATTAATCGGTTATATGAAGCATCTTTTTCTGGCAGCGTTAATTCCAGTTATTATCAATGCCTTTGTTGTTGGATTAGAGCTTCATCTCATATTAGGATTGCCCTTCTGGCTTAATGTCGGATTAGTTGGTCTTGGCGAATTTATTGCCGTTGCCATTCTTGGATACTTTATCTTTCTCCTCCTTGGAAAAAAGGAAAAGTTTCAGGAGATGATTGGGGCAAATCAAAATTACCGATTTAAGTGGTAATTTGCTTTTTCTTCATCTACTATCTTTAATGTTATGAAAAATTTTTATTTAGAAATAAAACATATTTGTAAGCAGACCGGGGCTCGGTATGGAATTTTACATACACCGCATGGTGACGTTGAGATACCGATGTTTATGCCTGTGGGAACACTTGCAACCGTAAAAACGCTTTCTCCTGAAGAAGTAAAAGAGTTGGGAGCGGGCGTCATTCTTGCTAATACCTACCATTTGCACTTGCGACCTGGAGAAGAAATCATCTCTAAGGCCGGTGGTATTCATAAATTTATGAATTACGATGGACCAATACTCACTGATTCAGGCGGCTTTCAAGTTTTCTCGCTGATGGAAAATCGCAAGATTACCGAAGAAGGTGTTATTTTTAAAAGCCATTTAGATGGTTCTAAACTCGAGTTTACACCTGAAAAAGTAATTGCCATTCAAGAAAAAATTGGGGCTGACATTATTATGTCCTTTGACGAATGCATGCCCTATCCTGTCGATTACAAATATGCAAAGAAAAGCGTTGAGCGGACTTTGCGATGGGCCAAAAGAGGTCTTGAAGCTCAAACAAGAAACGATCAAGCGTTATTTGGCATCGTTCAAGGTAGTGATTATGAAGACTTGCGGATGCATTCCGCTGTCGAATTATCAAAAATGGATTTTCCTGGCTATTCAATTGGCGGTACTTCAATTGGCGAACCCAAGGATGTGTATATAAAAATGGTCGAACAATCCGTTAAGTATCTACCTAAAGACAAACCTCGCTATTTGATGGGAGTCGGCTCGATTGATTTCATTTTAGAGGGCATCGAGCGGGGGGTTGATATGTTTGATTGTGTCCTTCCGACGCGCATTGCCCGACATGGCGCCTTAATGACCTCGATTGGGCGCGTGAATATTCGTGATGCAAAATACAAGGATGATTTTTCAAGTCTTGATGCTAACTGCGATTGTTATACATGCAAACACTACACCAAAGCCTACTTGCGACATCTTTATATTAGCGAAGAAACATTTGGTAAAAGGTTACTTTCCATTCATAATGTTCGCTTTCTTATTTCCTTAATGGAAAAAGCGCGTCGAGCAATTAAAGAAGATCGCTTTGGCGATTTTAAAAAAGAAGTATATAACGCCTTTGGAAGCGCAAAAGGTTTTTGATGGACATTTCTTTGTTTGATTTTCCTTTACCGGAAGAACTTATTGCTCAGTCACCGTCTCCGATTCGCGATAAGTCGCGTCTAATAAGTATCGACCGTTTTAGTCAAACATATAAAGACGAACATTTTTTTGACATTGTTAATTATCTAAAGGCGGGCGACGTTCTTGTTCGCAACAATACAAAAGTACTCCCCGCTCGTCTTTTTGGAACCAAAGAAAAGACGGGCGCTCATGTTGAGGTTCTCTTATTGCGTGAGATTGAAAAAGATATTTGGGAATGTTTAGTTGGTAATGCTAAGGTCGTCAAGGTAGGGGCAACGATTGTTTTTAAAGATGGTGTTTTATCGGCCTTGTGCCTTGAAACAAAAGATGAAGGCATACGATATTTAAAGTTTTTATATAAGGGTGTTTTTCTTGAAGCGCTTGAAGAAGTTGGCTTGATGCCGCTTCCCCCATACATCAAGAAACAGTGTGATGATAATAGTCGTTATCAAACTGTATATGCCGAACACTTGGGAAGTAGCGCAGCCCCGACAGCGGGTTTCCATTTTACACCTGAATTATTGGCAAAAATCAAGCAAATCGGCGTTGAAATCGTCGATATTACCTTACACATTGGTCTTGGTACTTTCCGTCCCGTCAAAGTTAAAGACACAAAAGATCACGTTATGCATAGCGAATATTTCGAGGTATCTTTGAAAGCTAGTCAAGCGCTTAATAAAGCAAAAAGTGAAGGGCGACGCATTATCGCCGTTGGGACAACTTCAACCAGAACGCTAGAGGCGATTTATCAAAAATACGGTAAGTTTGTTCCTTGTCAAGAAGCAACCGATATCTTCATTAGCCCTGGCTATCGATTTGTAGCGATAGATGCCTTAATAACCAATTTTCATTTGCCTAAATCAACTTTGATTATGTTAGTGTCGGCCTTTTTAGGTCGAGAATTTACTATGAAAATTTACGAACATGCGGTAAAAGAGAAGTATCGATTCTTTAGTTTTGGAGATGCGATGTTTATCTATGGAAAAGAAAATTAATTATTATCTACGTTCACTTGAGGAAATTAGCAAACTTGGTCGTTTGCAAAAACCGCGCCTTTTGCTTCATGTTTGCTGCGCGCCTTGCTCGACTTATACATTGACTTTTTTATGTCCTCATTTTGATGTTTCAATTTACTACAATAATTCAAATATTTACCCAAAAAGCGAGTATGATAAACGTCTATCTGAACTAGAATCTTTCTTAATCGATTTTGAGAAAAAAGAAGGTTTTCATGTCTCACTAATTGTTCCCCGATATGACAACGATCAATATAATATTGATTTGGAGCCTTATGCCGACATGCCTGAAGGATCCAAACGCTGCTTTATTTGCTATGAAAAACGAATGGATGAAGCATATGCCTTCGCTGATAAAAATGGGTTTGATTATATGGCGACGGCGATGACTATTTCTCGTCAGAAAAATTCTCAAGTTATAAACGAAATCGGCGAAAGATTATCCCACAAATATAACAAGACGAAATATTTCTATAGCGATTTTAAAAAGAATAAAGGCATCGATATCGCTCGTTTGATGCGTGATGAATATGGTTTATATCAACAGACATACTGTGGTTGCAAATATACTTTTTATAAGAAAAAATAGCATAATTTTTGGCATAAATCGGCTTTTAAATTTTTAGATAAGTTTAATTTATTTCCATTTTTTTCGTATCAAAAATTTGGAAAAACTATTTTTTCTATACTAATAAATATTATTTATGCTTGACTCGAACACGCACACAGGGGTAGTATATAAAACGTTGGCGTCTGCGTTGACATGCGAGGTTGCCGATACACCCACAGGCGTTGTCATGAATGGGTATCGGGTAATTCGCACTGAGCAAGATTCCACAGCCTGGAAACACAAGGAGGAAAGTTCATGGCTAAAACCAAAGTTATTAGGGTTCGCCTCAAAGCTTACGATCACAAGATACTTGATCTAAGCGTCGAGAAAATTCTTGAAGCGGCGAATAAAACTGGTGCCGGTGTCGTTGGCCCCATTCCGCTACCTACGGAAAAACAAGTCTTCACGATTCTTCGCGCTGTCCACAAATACAAGGACGCTCGCGAACAATTCGAGATCAGGACACACAAACGACTAATCGATATTACTAACCCAACCAAGGAAACAGTTGACACATTACGTCGGCTTGACTTGCCGAGCGGTGTAGATATCGACATCAAGTTATAAAGGAGGTAAGACTGATGAAATCAATCATTGGACGTAAAATGGGCATGACGCAAGTCTTTGCTGAAGACGGCACCATGTACGCAGTCACCGTCATTGAAGTCTTACCCAACGTCGTCACTCAACTTAAGACAATCGACAAGGATGGCTATGTTGCTGTACAAGTTGGTTATGAAGATGAGCGTGAATCACGCGCTAATAAGTGTGAAAAGGGTCACTTCGCCAAAGCGAATGTTACCCCCAAGAAGCACTTAGCGGAACTTAAAGGCGACGAACTGGCTTCATACAAAGTCGGAGATGCAATTACCGCTGATTTATTTAAAGCGGGAGAAATTGTCGATGTCATTGGCGTTTCAAAGGGCAGAGGGTTCCTCGGTTCCATTCAACGCTACGGACATAAAATCGGACCAAAAGGTCACGGTTCCGGATATCACAGAGGTGTTGGCTCGATGGCAATGAATGGCCGTCCCAATAACCGCGTTATTCCTGGAAAGAAGATGGCTGGTCACCACGGAAACGAAAGTGCCACCATTCTTAATCTCTTAGTTGTCAAAGTTGACGCAGAGAAAAACTACATCCTCGTTAAAGGATCAGTACCTGGTCCAAAAAAGGCACTCGTTACACTTAGAAGTGCTGTCAAAGAACAACTTGGCCAAAAGCAAAATGTTAAAGATTTAGTTAACCGCACACCTGTGGTTGAAGCAGTCAAGGAAGAAGTTGCTCCTGTCACCAACGAAGGACAAGAAGCACCAGTCGCTGCGACTGAAACGAAAGGAGAATAATCATGGCTGAAATCAAAAAAGTCAGCGCCCCGGTTTATAACCAATTAGGCGAAAAAATCTCTACCGTTTCCTTAAAAGGCGAGGTCTTCAATGTTGAAGTCAACAAAACGGCGATGTTTGATGCCGTCAATGTCTATCGCTCGAATATGCGTCAAGCAACATCAAAAACGAAAAAGCGTGATGAAGTGTCGGGCGGAGGCAGAAAACCTTGGCGTCAAAAAGGTACAGGCAGAGCAAGAGCCGGTAGTTCACGTTCACCAATCTGGGTTGGAGGCGGAGTTGCCTTCGGACCAACTGGCGAACAAAATTACACCTTACAACAAAATAAAAAAGAGCATCGTCTTGCTCTTAAATCAGCTCTCACACTTAAAGTTAAAGATGGCTTAAAGGTTATCGATAACCTCGAGTTAAAAGAAGTTAAGACCAAAGCTTTTGTGGAAATTCTAAACGCCTTAAAAGTCGAAGGTCGCATTCTCGTCGTCTTGACAGAAGTCGAAGATAGTGTTGCCCTCAGTGCCCGCAATCTCACCAATGTCACAATTACGACCCCAACTAACGTGTCCGTGTACGATCTCCTTAATCATCAAGCTGTGATTATGAGCAAAGCGGCCGTTAAAGCTGTCGAGGAGG
>Ga0265294_10001918_pt1 | contig 27547 bp, 25 predicted proteins | sample MunlanPumphouse3_FD_192504 | JGI IMG/M metagenome (GOLD analysis project Ga0265294, IMG submission 192504) | Groundwater microbial communities from a municipal landfill in Southern Ontario, Canada - Pumphouse #3 | ecosystem: Environmental > Aquatic > Deep subsurface > Groundwater | place...
GAAAGCATTGCCACAAAAAGCTTCCACACCTGTGGCGAACCATGTGTGGCTGTCTGCAAAAAGACTCACGGAATATTCAAGAAAGACTATGAACCATATCAAACCCTGGGGCCGCTATGTGGGATCTTCGATCAACGAGCAGCGGAAATGCTCTGTCACAAAGCCGATAGCCTGGGTTTTGATGCCATCTCCAGCGGAGGCTTTCTTGCCTGGCTGATGGACGAGCTGGATAAAGGGGAAATCTCGATGCAAGAACTGGGGGTAAACTCGCTTCCAGCCTGGGATCCAGATGCCTTTGACACTGTTAAGGATTCATTGCACAATGCCAGTCTGGCTTGTGCTTTGCTGGATAACTGCATCGGCAAGGCAGCAAAGATAAATCTGCGGGAGGGTGCCCGTAAATATGCCCGCAGACTTTCTCGCTCCAAGGGCAAACCGATCATCAACAGCTTTGTTTACAACGCTTTTGGGCGCAGGGGCTGGATGGTGCCAAATCAGTATTGGACTCCGGGAGTGTTATCCCCGATCCCGGCTATGGGGCGCTACTACATGTACTATGGCAACCAATACTTTCCGCCTCGCTACCTGGGCAAAGTCAATGCAGAGCGGATGAAAACTGAGCTAATGCTGGATAATCTGGGAGTATGCCGTTTTCATCGGGCCTGGGCTGAAGAGATGCTCCCCCAGATCATTGATGAGCTATTTGGGCTGAGAGAAGAACTCGAACTCAATACCCATATCACAGCCCGGAGGATCAATTGCCGCAATGCTTCCGTGTATTGGGAGAGCGAACGGAACATTGATTTCGTGCTGGAAAGCCTGCTCAGACAAAGTAAAAACTGTGATGATCCAGATCTGATGGCCTGGATAGTTCGATTTACAGAAGATAAACAGTCTGCAGCTTTTGATTACTGGTATGAGATCCGCAAGGGAATAGATGAGAGCTTGAAGGAAATATAGACAAAAAAAAGCTTGCCTAATCTGGATAAGTCAAAAAAGTGGCGAAAATACATTTTTGGGCTTTGAAAACAAGGCCTGGGGGAGAGTTAATGCGATTGAAGACCTTTCCTGGGGGCATCCACCCCCATGATGAAAAGCATTATTCAAGTTCCGCACCCATCAGCAATTTTCCCACCCCGCAGCGGGTGATCATTCACCTTTCTCAACACATAGGCGCTCCATCCTCACCTATAGTACAGGTGGGAGATGAGGTGCTGAAAGGCCAGAAGATAGCCGAAGCCGCCGGCTTCGTCTCCATTCCCCAACACGCCTCCATCAGCGGAAAAGTGAGCAAAATTGCCAAAGCCATGCACCCCACTGGAGCAATGTCCATGGCCATCGAAATCACTTCCGACGGTCTGGATAGGTCGGTGGAGTTCCCTGATGATCCGAACTATATGGATTTGGAACCGCAGGTGATGAAAGACCGCATCGCCGAAGCTGGAATCTGCGGTATGGGCGGAGCAGGCTTTCCAACTATTGTAAAGCTTTCCCCTCCAGAGGATAAACCCATTGACGTGGTAGTTCTCAATGGAGTGGAATGCGAGCCATATCTGACCAGTGATTATCGTTTGATGATGGAGCGCAGCGAAGATATCATATCCGGGCTGAAGCTGATCATGAAGATTGTAAAAGCCAAAAAGGGTGTGATAGGAATCGAAGCCAACAAGATGGATGCCATCGCCAAGATGCAGCAGTTGCTGACTAAGGAGAGCAATCTTGAGGTAGTTGGCCTCAAGATGCAGTATCCTCAAGGCGCAGAGAAGCAATTGATCTATGCCGCCACCAATCGCAAGGTTCCGGCTGGTGGACTACCCATGGCCGTGGGCGTAGTGGTGCAAAACGTTGGCACTGCCGTGGCCATCTACGAAGCAATCCGTTTTCAAAAGCCCCTGATCGACCGCATCATCAGCGTCACAGGATCACCCGTGGTTAAACCGATGAATCTGAAAGCCCCGATTGGCACTCTCTACAGTGATCTGGTGGAACACTGCGGCGGCACCAGGGAAGAAATCGGCAAAGCCATTTCCGGTGGACCCATGATGGGTTTTTCCCTGCCCTCGCTGGATGCTACAATGACCAAGGGCAGCAGCGGCCTGGTACTGTTCAACCAAAAAGCTGCCAAATCTCTAGCCGAGCACACTTGTTTACGTTGTGCCCGTTGTGTGGATATATGTCCCATGAACCTCCTTCCTTCGATGATTGCCAATGCTGTGAAATACAAAAACCTTGATCTGGCCGTGCAAGCTGGATTGAATGATTGCATCAAGTGTGGTAGCTGTGCCTATGTGTGTCCTGCGCAAATCCGTCTGGTGCAATACATTGATACTGGAAAAATCCGTTATGCAGAAGCTCAGAGGAAGAAGTAATATGAAAGACAAATACATCGTATCGCCCGCTCCCCATGTTCACGACAAGTCCACAGTCAAAAACGTGATGTGGAATGTGGTCATAGCCCTGATTCCCGCCCTGCTTTTTGCAGTTTACTACTGGGGTCTGAGAGCTCTGATCCTGACTCTTACCGGAGCGATTGCCGCGGTGATTACCGAAGCAATCATCCAGAAACTGCGTAAAGTCCCCGTAACTGTTCATGACGGCTCAGCCTTCCTGACTGGCATGCTTTTAGCCTACAACATTCATGTGGGAGCCCCAATCTGGCTACCCATCGTGGGTGCGGTGTTTGCCATCGGAGTAGGCAAACAGGTTTTTGGCGGTTTGGGTAACAATCCTGTTAACCCAGCCCTGTTGGGACGTGCTTTCCTTTTGGCAAGCTGGCCCACTCAGATGACTGCTGGATGGGTGGCAGCCAAGAACTCCGCCATGAGTGGTTTGAACAATCTTTCCCGCATCGCCACCAATCTCCAGGAGCTTTCCCCAAAAGCTTATGAACTGGTTACCGGAGCGACTCCGCTGAAGGTAGCTCAAAGTCTTCGCGACACAAGCTTTGTGGCAGATATCAATGCCCAGGCTGGTGGTCTAAATTTAGGCGGCCGCATCTTTGACAGCCTCACCGAGCTGGCAACTCTGAAAAGCCTCTTTTGGGGCAACATCGGTGGCTGTATTGGTGAAGTTTCAGCTTTTGCCTTGTTGCTTGGAGCTGCTTATCTGCTTTATCGTAATATCATTGAATGGCGGATTCCGCTGTTCTATATTGGAACTGTGTTTGTTCTGAGTCTGATCTTCGGCGGGATTCCCGGTAGCGGTAGCTCCGTGATGCTACCTTTCTTCCACATCTTTGCCGGTGGTTTGATGCTGGGTGCCTTCTTTATGGCCACGGACTATACAACCACGCCAATCACAAAAAAAGGACGCATCATTTTTGGCATAGGCTGCGGCTTGCTAACGATTGTGATCCGCCTGGTGGGTGGATATCCCGAAGGTGTCAGCTACAGCATCCTGTTGATGAACGTCTTTACTCCACTAATCGATAAAATTACGATGCCGAAACCCTTCGGAAAGGTGGCAAAATGATGTATTATCTAAAGCTTGGCTTGATTCTGTTGATCTTCTGTGTGGTGGCTACGAGCATTCTGGCATACCTGAATACGCTTACTCAACCTGTGATCGCCGCCCGCAAAGCCAATGAAGCTATTCAAACCCGAATGGAACTGATCCCGGGTGCAAACTTCCGGGAAGATACTACTGCGGCAGGCGATGTCTATTATGTGGCCACATCCGATGCGGATAGTTCACTGGTTTTGGGTTACACCTTTGTTGCTGCCCAAAGTGGATATTCCAGCAATGTGCAGACCATGGTGGGCGTGGACAAGGATTTTAAGGTGCTTGCCATCAAGGTCATCAGTCAATCCGAAACTCCCGGTTTGGGTGCGAACTGCACTCAGCCCTCCTTCATGGAGCAGTTCAAAGGTATGATCCTGTCTGATCTCAAAGTGGATAAAGACGGCGGCAAGGTAAAATCCCTGTCGGGCGCCACCATTACCACCCGCGCCATCACGAGTTCCATTGCCTCGGCCATTGCTGCCATTCAAGCTGACCTGGGAGGTGAACAATGAGTTTTTTCAAAGAACTTAGTAAAGGGATCATCAAGGATAATCCGATCTTTGTGTTAGTGCTGGGGATGTGCCCCACTCTGGCTGTTTCATCATCTGTGATGAATGCTTTAGGTATGGGCCTGGCAGCTACTTTTGTGCTGGTTTGTTCCAATATGTTCATCTCCATGATCAAAAACATCACCCCCTCCAAAATCCGCATTCCGGTGTATGTGGTGGTGATCGCTGCTTTTGTGACCATCGTAAACATGGTGATGGAAGCCTATGTGCCTGCTCTGCATAAAAGCCTGGGACTGTTTATTCCGCTGATCGTGGTGAATTGCATCATCCTGGGCCGGGCCGAAGCCTTTGCGAACAAGAACAACGTGATCATGAGCATCGCCGATGGCATCGGAATGGGCTTGGGTTTCACTCTGTCACTAACCGTGATCGGCACCATCCGGGAGATCCTGGGGGCGGGTACCTGGTTGAACATCAAGGTGATGCCAGCGACCTATGACCCAATGTTGGTGGCAATTCTGGCTCCTGGAGCCTTTATCACCCTGGGCTTCCTGATGGCCATTCTGAATCTGGTGAAGGAGAAGAAATAATGAGTTATTTAGGTGAACTCTTCGTGATGGCAATGACGGCCATCTTCATCCAAAACTTCGTTCTTTCGCGCTTCCTGGGCCTGTGTCCATATCTTGGCGTATCCAAAAAGTTGGATTCTGCGATAGGTATGGGTATGGCGGTGATCTTTGTGATGACCATGGCCAGTGCCTTTACTTTCTTGATCAACAAATACCTGCTCCTGCGTTTCGACATGGTCTATCTGCAGACTATTGCCTTCATTCTCACCATTGCCGCTCTGGTTCAATTTGTAGAGATGGTGATCCAAAAAAACGCTCCCGCACTGTATAAATCCCTGGGGGTTTATCTGCCTTTGATCACCACCAACTGCGCTGTCCTTGGTGTAGCGATCCTGAATACAGGAGCCTTGCGCAGCGATGGCGTTACTCCCTACAACTTCCTGGATAGCGTGCTCAATGGTTTCTTCAGCGGTGTGGGTTTCACCGTCGTGCTGCTGGCCATGGCTGGCCTCCGCATGCGTCTGGATATGGTTGATATGCCCCGTAGCATGAAAGGTATGCCCATCGCCCTCATTTTGGCTGGGATCATGGCTCTGGCTTTTTATGGCTTTATGGGCTTCAAAATCTAAGGAGGTATGATGAGCTTGATTATTCTTGAATCCACTGCCCTGCTTGGCACAATTGGCATACCTGTACTGATCATCGGTGCTTTGGGATTGATCTTTGGCCTGGTTCTGGCCATTGCCTCCAAAGTCTTTGAAGTAAAGATCGATCCACGTGTTGAAGATATCATATCGGTTCTTCCCGGAGCCAATTGCGGCGCCTGTGGTCTTGCCGGCTGCGCTGGCTATGCCGATCAGATTGTTCACGGTGGAGAAGCTGTGAACAAATGTGCTCCCGGGGGGGCGGCAACTGCTGCTCTGATCGCCAATATCATGGGAGTTTCGGCTGATGCCATGCAACAAAAAGTGGCTGTAATCCATTGCAGCAGCGGTGGTCATGATAACACCAAATGGAAGTACAACTATGAGGGAGTAAACTCCTGCAAGGCTGCTGTAAACGTCGCTGGAGGCCCCAATAGCTGCCCCTGGGGTTGCCTGGGTTTAAACGATTGCCAGGCAGCATGCGCTTTTGATGCAATATCTGTTGATGCCAATGGGATGAGAGTGATTGATTTTGATAAGTGCACTGCTTGCGGAGCATGTGTCAAAGCTTGTCCCCGAGGACTTATTCAACTTGTACCCATCAACCGCAATGTCTATATTAAATGCTCCTCCAAAGATAAGGGACCCGAAGCCAAATCTGTGTGTGGCAGCACCCATCCCTGCATCGGTTGCGGAATCTGCAGCCGGAAATGCCCGGTGCAAGCCATTACAATCACAGATAATCTTGCCCGGATTGACTATGATAAATGCATCAATTGCGGCCTTTGCGCCACAGTCTGCCCTACGAAGGCAATCCAGGATCTACTGGCTGGTTGCCGCAAGAAAGCTGAAATTGATCCCGAAAGCTGCATCGGCTGCACAATATGCGCCAAAGTGTGCCCGGTTTCTGCCATCAGCGGCGAAGTTAAACAACTCCATGTAGTGGATAAAGATGTTTGCATCGGTTGCGAACGCTGCGTAGCCAAGTGCCCCAAGAAGGCCATTGAGATGGTCTAAAGAACTATATTTGTTCCAGATTTACTGCGTGAATCTGGTTTGGAATCCTTCAGCCCGGAATAGCATCCGGGCTTTTTTCATAAACTGACCCTGCAATCCCATTGATCCCAATGTGGTTTACATGAAAGCTCGAGGATTAGACACGTCACGTGTCCATACGGAACGTAGTCCCGTAAAACTAAGCAGCTCCGCTGCTTTGCAGAAGGGGACGTCTGCAATCCTGAATCCTATGTCCACCCTCAAATCTGGGAAGATCATGGATCGGAAATGGTGTCCGGTTTTACATTGGGTCCTCATTAGTTACCGTACGATGCGGTCACCTTACCGTTACTTTTGTGACCACAAGGTAACGGCATCGTGACGATAATTAATGACCTGCAACTGGTTAAGTCCTCCTTCACCTGAGGATCATGATTCAAGATAAATATGCCAGATAAACCCAAGAGCAAAAATATGCCCCTGACCAAGGGGCATAGGATTTAGACTTAGGAACATACTCGCGGTAGTTTGGGGATAACTACCATAATTATCGGTTAGGCAACCGATTAAGGAGTCATAGATTGTAAGTGCAAATTGTACGCCAATTCTGGAATAAACCGTAACTTCATGTATCGCATTATGATAAGCTTCGGAACTCCCCATCAGATATGAGCATTTGTCGATGAAAACTGTTGATTTGTGGATACAATTCAACACTCATAACTGGCTTTGGAGTAGTAAAATGCGCTTTCTTGCTTTCTGCTTGACAGCGCAGGCCTGTTGTGTATCTTTGTGCAGATAATGAAAATTTAGGATGTACCATGCTAAAAGACGAAAATGAAAAGGACATGACCCAGGAGGATTTCCCTGAGGCTGAGCTTGGGGAGTTGCTGGATGCGGCGGAATCCGATAGTGAAGTAAGCCGCGCCTGCCTGAAAGATATGCAAGCTCAATTCCCCGAGGATTCGGGGCAGAACTTAGGTGAAGCAGATAAACTGTTTTCATACGAGACTCCGCAGAGCATCTTTGACGCTCCGAAGCCGAGATATGGTTTCCTGGGCAAACTGCTGTGGCCGCTGATCACGCTGCTGATCATTGCAGCAGGCCTGATGCTGTTTTTCCAGGTATTGGGAGCGCTTGGGCAATATCAAAGCAAGATCTATTTTCTGGTGGGTGGAGTAGCTTTTGGCTTGCTTTCCCAGACTTTTGTGATCACAGGAATCCGGGATCTGGCAAACAGCAAGGATGACCCTGAGCTAAACCCCTTCTCTGTGCTTTACATCCTCAATGCTCTTATATGGGCAGGCATCGGGATCTATGGTCTTTATTCAGCGGGGAAATCGATCCACACCTATTATCAGGCTGGAGTGGGACTGGCTTTTTACATTGCAATCCCGGCTTTGGTGCTGGCCAGCTTTGCCTGGTTTGAGTGCGTGATATTCACTTTGATAGCCAAAGAGATGAAACGATAAAAGGAGGCAGATATGTCTATTGAGGAGATCAAACAGCGCGCTCGTGAAATGATGAGCAGCCAGATGGGAAATCTGATTCTGGTGTTTTTGATCTATAGTTTGCTGATCTCGGGACTTAGCTCTCTATCGATTGGCCTGGCATGGTTGGTGGTCTATGGCCCCCTGAATGTTGGCATTGCGGGAATCTTGTTCAAGCTGGATAGAAATGAAAGCTTCAATCTGGAAGAGATGTTTCATGGATTCAGCGATTTTTCCCGCACTTTAACTGCAGGCTTGCTGGTCATTCTCTATAGTTTCCTGTGGGGCTTACTGCTGATCATCCCTGGGATAGTCGCCTTATTCAGTTATAGCATGACCTTCTTTATCATGAAGGAAAATCCTCAGATGACCGCTCAGGATGCCATTACCGCCAGTAAGAACATGATGATGGGACACAAATGGGAGCTCTTTAGCCTGTTTATGAGTTTCATCGGATGGTGGATTCTGGCCATTTTGAGTTTTGGCCTGGTCTTGATCTATGCTCAACCCTATTATTACTGCGCTTTGACTGTATATTATCAGAATCTGAAACATGGGAGAAACCTATGAAACGTTGCTGTTTGCTGATTGTATTAACGGTTTTGATGCTGATCCCGCTTGCTGCGCAAACCGGATATCCCGGCCTCAGATATGGCATGAATCCTACAGAGGCATCTGCCGTATTGAACGGAATTGGATTTACAAAGATCGAAGCAAGTGACAATCTTTTTAAGAACGATCTGACCGTGAACTATCAGGAAATGGAATTGTTCTTCACCGAAACGGATTCCCTGGTATCCTGGCTGCATGCAACTCAGGTTCCTGAAGGCGAAAACTTTGAGATTGAAGAAGAGAATATCGAGGCATTATCCAAGTTGCATGGAGATGACTATGACTATGATAATTACTACTCCGAAGCCTACTGGCGGTTGGATGACTATCACTATATAAGCGCTGCCTATGATGAAAGCTTCTCCTGGTATGTGATTTTCTACGGAGATCAGCGACATCCTGATTATATACCTTATTGACCGCCTGTCTTATATATAATCTATCGAACAAGGCCAAGTATCAAGATATAGGGGAATTACGTGGAAGAAAATAAAGTGATTTATCAGATGTCCGGAATTGGTAAAGTGGTGGACTCAAACCGCTATATCCTCAAAGACATCTATCTGGGGTATTATTATGGGGCGAAGATCGGAGTGGTGGGAATGAATGGTTCGGGAAAAAGTACGCTGCTCAAGATCATGGCTGGGCTTGATCATGATTTCATCGGCGAAGTAGCGATGAGCAAGGGTTATAGCATTGGTTATCTGGAGCAGGATCCACAGCTTGATCCGGAGCAAACGGTATTGCAAATAGTTCAGGAAGCAGTTGCAGAAACCATCGGGCTGCTACAGCGTTTTGAAGAGATCAATATGAAGTTCATGGAACCCATGGATGATGATGCCATGAATGCTCTTCTGGCCGAACAGGGTGAGGTGCAGGACAAACTGGATGCGGCTAATGCCTGGGATCTGGATAGCCGGCTGGAACTGGCTATGGATGCCTTGCGCTGCCCTCCCAAGGATATGCCAATCAAGCTGATCAGTGGCGGAGAAAAAAGACGTGTGGCACTTTGCCGCTTGCTTTTGCAGGCTCCGGATATCCTGCTGCTGGATGAACCTACCAATCACCTGGATGCAGAAACCATCCTCTGGCTTGAGCATCATCTGAAACAATATAAGGGCACTGTGATCGCCATCACTCATGACCGGTATTTCCTGGATAACGTGGCAGGCTGGATTCTGGAGCTGGATCGGGGCGAGGGAATCCCCTATCAGGGCAATTACTCAAGCTGGCTGGAACAAAAACAAATGCGCCTGGCTCAAGAGCAAAAATCCGATAAACGCAGGCAGAAAGCTCTGGCCGACGAACTGGAATGGATCCGCAGCAGTCCCAAAGCGCGACAGGCAAAGAGCAAAGCGCGTATTCAGAACTTTGAAAAGCTATCCGAACAGAGTTATGACAAAGAACGCAGCACCGAGGAACTGCCCATTTTCCCAGGCCCCAAACTGGGAAATAAGGTAATTATTGCCAGAGATGTGGCAAAAGGATTTGAGGAGAAGCTGCTTTATGAAAACCTGGAATTCAACCTTCCGGCTGGTGGTATCGTTGGTGTGATCGGACCCAATGGCGCTGGGAAAACGACGCTCTTTGAAATGATCGTGGGAAACATTCAACCTGATCACGGAAGCATCGATATCGGCGAAACGGTGAAGCTCTCCTATGTGGATCAAGCCAGGATGATGGATACAAATCAGACCTTGCTGGATTTGATCGGTCAGGGACGCGATGTGCTATCGATTGGCGGACGCGAGATGAAGGTTCGGGAGTACATTGGCAAGTTCAATTTTTCCAGCAAAGAACACATCAAGCCGGTGAACATCCTCAGCGGTGGGGAGAAGAATCGCGCTTATCTGGCACTAACTTTGCAGACCGGAGGCAATGTCTTGCTTCTGGACGAACCTACAAACGATCTGGATGTATATACCATTCACGCTTTGGAAGAGGCTTTGCTTTCTTTTCCCGGGTGTGCAGTGGTAATCAGTCATGATCGCTATTTCCTGGATCGGGTTTGCACCCATATTCTGGCTTTCGAGGGCGAGAGCCAGGCCAAGTGGTTCGAAGGGAATTTCAGCGACTACGAAGAAAACAAGCTTATGCGGCTTGGCGAAAAAGCCCTCATCCCCAAACGGATCAGCTATCGCAAACTCACCAGAGACTAGGCATTTATGCTTGAAACATCTGGAGTGTGGGCAGAATATCATTGACAAAAATATGCTGATGACAAGCATGGATATATGCATAATAAATAATGAGCCTTTGGCTCATGGAGGTTTTAATGAAAGCACTCAGAGGAATGAACATGGGGACACTTCCCATCCTGATGATTGTTCTCTTCGCGGGATTGCTCCTTGGCGGATGCGCTCCCAGATTAGTATTGGATCCGGGCATTCCCAGTTCCGTGGTTCAGATTGGAAATGCAATGAACGAAGTAGCCGCGGCGGTTCCCACAGGAAATGCCGACCGTCATTACATTCAGCCCGACGATTACTTCTTCAGAGAAGATGTTTGGCCGGGCAGCACCTGGGAAATTGTAGAGCTGGGAAAGCTAATCACCCCTCCCACTCCGGAGACCAAGAATCAAGCTCAATTTATGAGTGTGAAAACCGGTGCCCCTGTATGGGCCAAATGGTGGGTAAAAACCCGCATCGCTACTCGGGCTGATCTGCAACTTGGTAAAGAAGTTATATGCTTTGATTCCAATAGTTACGACGACGTATATTTGGCTCCGGAAAACACTGAGATGGCTCGTACGGATACCTGGTTTATCGCCAGAATCACCGATACTTCCGAACTTTTCCGCGGCTATGTCCTGGTTTCTGGTGGCTACAAGGTTAGCGAGAAAAACCTGCGGGTGATTCTACAGTAAGCTTGATGACAACTTCTTATAAAAGACCGGAGTTAATCCGGTCTTTTTTTTTACCCGCTCATAATCTGCGTCAATGACTGATGATCTCCTGGTGTGTTTCTGCTATATATTTATTCAGGTTTCTGATGATTATCCACACAAAGCTAGCGGAGAGCGTTGTGGTTAACAAATCTGCCAGAGGCATTGCGTAAACCAGCCCCTCAAATTTGAACAGGGTATTCAGAATCAGAATGGAAGGAATATACATGATACCCTGGCGGGAGAGCGCTACAATCAATGCTGGCAGGGCTTTGCCCATGGCTTGCAGGGTTGTCATAAAGATCATGCCCATAGCCGCAATCGGAATGGCAAAGACATAAGCTTCCAGCACAATTGTGCCAATGCGGATTATGTCCGGATCCTTGATGAATATGATGATCAGCTCTTTAGGGAAGAGCGCGAACATGGCAGTCAACACTGCGCTGAAGCCCAAAGAGATCAACAGGGAAGTGCGGATGGTCTCTTTCATCCGCTTGTAGTTCTTAGCCCCATAGGTGTAGCCTACTAAAGCCTGGATGCCGATGGAGATTCCAATGAAGATAAAGATTGGAATCGTAAACACCCGCGAGGCAACACCCAGAGATGCCACATGATGATCCGAATATGCCGATGCCAGGCGGAAACTGATGGTATTGCCAATACTGAGCATCACTTGGGAAAGCGATGCTGGGATACCGATCAAAAGAATCTCTTTATAACAACTCCATTGCAGCTTGATGTGAGAAAATGACAAGGGAACAAGACTCTTTTTGCGTATGTAAAACAACAGGTAATAGAGCATCCCGCAGCCATTTCCCAATACTGTGGCAACCGCAGCACCGGTTACACCCATTCCGAACACAAAGATGAATAGCGGATCAAGGATGATGTTCATCCCGGTGCCAATAAACAAGCCGATCATGGCTTCTTTGGCGGCACCCTCGGCACGTAGTAACTGCACCAGAGTGAACTTCAACAGCACTACCGGGCTTCCCAGGAGAATGTAATACATATACTTCTGAGCATAATCACCGGTCATTCCCGAAGCTCCCACCATCCTCAGGAAAAAGGGAATGAAAAGGATCCCAATGATCCCCAACACAATGGATAAAGCACCAGCAGTAAAAACCGATGTGGCCAGGGTATTCTTTGCCGAATCCATGTCCTTCTGCCCTAAAAGCCGGGAGAGATAGCTGCCTCCGCCAATGCCAAAGACGCCAGCCATAGCCATTTGCAGAGTAAACAGTGGCATGGAGATTGATACAGCGGCTACTTGAAAGGGGTCATTGAGCTTACCGATAAAGAAGGTATCGGTAAGGTTGTACAGAATGTTCACCAGCATACTGAGGATGCTGGGGATAGCCAGATTCATGATTGCCCGCGGAACGGGCATGGTTTCCAAGACGTATAGTTTGTTTGCTTTCATTGTTTATAGTTCAAAATCCCATCCAGCACGCAATCCCACAAAGGGATACACATGCTTGATATCTTCTTGACTCAGTGGTGCTTCAAAACCCAATTCAATCATGCCATACAGCGGGTTCATTGTTTTCTTGAAGTTCAATCTCAAGCCAGCGTGATAGAAGTTATCTCCTTGCTCTTTATCTGTATAAAATGTAGTCTTCATATAGTGATAGGATCCTGTGGCTGCGAGAGTAATATGATTAGTCTTCCCAAGTCGGCGGGTTAACAGCATACTCATCACTGCCGAGGAAATCTGAAAGTTCTTGATATCCTCGTTTTCAGAGAACTCCTGAAAATCATAGTTATAAATCCCCCAGGAAGCACCAGCCACAATTGCGGTTGATACGGGATCCAGGTTGGCAAGCTGCTTCTTTACCAGAAATTTAGCATTGTAACCTTCGTCTTCTGCTCCAGCGCGCAGGGCAAGATCAACCTCATCGGTAAGGCCATACTTCACTTCCCAATACTGCATGGGATACATATTGTCCATATCAAAATCCTGTCCGGTTTCTGATTCCATCCAGGCAGGAGCCTTTATCCCCAGAGTGAGGGTAGAGGAAACACTCGATTTGCCATTACCCAGAGTTTGCGCAGTATCCATCATGGAGGGTTCAACTCCAGCACAGGCAAACAGCACTAAAGAAACCAGTGAAATCAACAGATATCCTAGATGCTTCAAAACTCAACTCCTATTGCATATCCCATAGCAGGAATCATGCTAAGTTTACCATTTATGACCGGGACAAGTTCGATGCCCAGTTCGGGGATGAAATAGAGGTGTTTTCCCTTCCAGCATAGGTTGACACGGAGTCCGCCATGCATCAGGTCATATTCTTTGTTGTCAATGCCAGCATATTCACCATTTGAGTATTCTGAATAAACCATACGCTCGTAGTTCCCTCTCATGGTGACAGTAGCAGAGGTCTTACCCCATTTCTGAGTGTATAGAAGCTGCATTTCTACCCCATACGCGCGGGATTTGTCTTTGTCATGTTCACTGGTCTGGCGAACATACACAATAGCAGGAGCGAAGGCAACGTAGTTATTCGTTTCCTGACGAATCAGCTTTTTGACCCCAATCTTAAAACCCTGGGAGGACTCCAGGCCAGTATATGCCCTCACCTGTAAATCCAGATCTGGCTTTATACTGATATTGGCTTTGATCCCGCTGGCCATATCCACACCCGCATATTTGTCCTTATCATCAGCGTCATTTTCGTTATAAACTGCACTACTAAGATCCAGCCCAATAGCCTGATAGGGAGCTACTTGCAGGTCTGCCGGAGCAACTGGAATTGCCGTATCCAGAGTGCTGATATCCATCATCGCACATCCGGAAACGTTGAGCAACAAGCACAGAGCTGCCATCACAAATACTGGAATCTTCATTCTATCCTATCCCTTATCCCATCAAAGTAGAGTGTTTAGATACTGATTATTTGTCTATTATAAAAGACATTCATCCAGAATGTGTTCTTGCCACATCTGTCAAGCACATTCTTCGCTGAAGCGGGAATTCCCGGCTAATCGGATTCGCCAAAGATCTCGGCACTGAAGCGATACAGTTGCGCCCCGAGTTCCTGCCAGGCATGTTCGGAAAGAGTAGCCTTGCGGCAAAGCTGCTTCAGGAAGGTATCGCGATCCCAGTTCCACTCGGTAGCCACCTGCGGCAGCAACAAACCAGAAGATCTGGGATGATCCAGATACAGCCCATCCCGGCCAATGGTAATTTCGGCAATATCCTGAATGAGGATCAAAGGGCTTAACAGGGATATCTCAATCCGGATTTGGGATAGTTCAGCAGCCTTAAGGGGAGGAAACCGGGGATCCCGAAAAGCAGCAGCCAGAGCCATCTCCCGGATGCTGGACAGGGTATCCTTGTAAGCATCAATATAGCCGATGCAGCCGCGAAGTTGACCATCCTTGTGCAGGGTAACGAAAAGCCCACGTTTCTCCCGAAAGCAAGCATCCTGGGGAATCGTGATATCAGAACCGGTCAAGCGATTACTGATCACAGCCCGGGCATAATCAAGCAATTCCTTCTTTTGCAGATCACTAAGCATAATTCTCCTTCAGCATCTCAAACCTAATTATATAAACACCTTCGCAGATAGATAGCCCACCACCTGGCTGTTGTTCCCGGAGGTTTTGCCAGAATGAGTATATTGAATAATCCTGGTTTGCGGATCTGTATAACGTTTGCTCATTTTGATCAGGCTCATGATTCCGCCAATGCCGCAAGCTTCGAGATTGCCATGAATCGCATCCCGCCACATCCCTTCGGCATCCAGAGCCATAAAATGCTGTCCCACCCGCTTGTCCATCGCTTCAGCTTTTGCGCTGGAGTGATAATGGGAAAGATCACTGGAAACCAGGATCAGGATTCGGCGGCTGGATTTATAGACCAGATCATAGAGAATATCAGCCAGACGCTCCGCTACAGCAGGGATCTGATTTCCAATCATTACAGGGCATATTTTGGCATCGGGAAAGAAATAGCGGATCAGCGGCAATTGAATCTCCATGGAGTGTTCCAGCGCATGATAATCCAGATCCACGTTTTGATTGGCATGCGGGCTGAGCAGCCGGTACAAATCATGATCCAGTAAGAGATTTCCCAAAGGGCTTTCATATTCGGTGTAGGGTGAAAGACTGAAATCAAAGTGAATCCCCTGATGCGAGGGGTGCAGAATTATGATGCTTTCAAATGGTTCATGGGCAATGCTCGCAAGCCCCAAACTGGCACATTTGCCGCTGTAAATATACCCGGCATGTGGCACCAGCAAACCAAGTGTGCGCTCGGTAGGAACCGCTGGTGCCGCATCCTGTATCCAGGTCTCCAGCAGCTGCGTGATTTGATTGCCAAAACGGGGGTAAAAGGTTCCGGCATGTACTGTTTTACGGATCATCGCTGAGCCTCCACTTCATCCATCAATAGCAAATGAGTGCCTGCTGACCTTTGAACTGCTGTAGCTTTGTGGTTGTGACTGTCTGCAACCCGGACTGGAGTAATTACAGCAATCTTGAGCTTGGGCAGGCGCTGCTGCAGGCGTGATACAGTGCCCAAAAACCCCTGGGAATGGAACGCTCCGTTGAAATGCAGGATTCTGGCTTTCTTATAGTAATCCAGGGCGATGTAGATACTCTCTGCCATGGTGTCATCCTTCAAGCACTGAGCCTGATAATAGTATTCCAGACTCTGGGGATCAATGTGATGTCCGCCGATGGTCTGCATGGTTTGCATAAAGGCATCATGATAGGCATCCTGAGGGGCACTGAACTCAGATGCAATCAATCTCCGTTCGGATTCTGGCAGATCTGCGATAAAATCCCAAGAGTTCCGCGTCACCTGCCCAGAATAATTGGTGGGGACATTGGCTGCCACCACAGGAAGCTGATGCTCTTTGGCATACATGATCAAAGGACGGTAGTCCTGCTCATAGCCTGGCCAAACCCTGCTGAGTTCAATAAACTCATCTTCCGTGATCTGCCCAGCCAGAAACTGATCCATGACGTCCTGAGTATCTCGCTCCCACATTTCAAATGAGAGAATCAGTTTGCGTTTGGAATCCTGCAGATAAGGCAGAAGCTCTCTTTGCAGGGCATGAATCTCTGCCACACCATGCTCTTCTCCAAAGAAGATCACATCATATTTGAGTAAGTCTCTGGCTAGTTTCGGAATCGTGAGTTCTTTGCCATTAGTGGCCTTCACGATCCTGAATCCAGCGTTTAAAGCACTGACCATCAGCATGATAGTGATGGCGGTTAATAGTTTCTTCATGATCTATCCTCTGTAGCAAAATCTAAGCGTCCCATGGCCATGTAGCCAGTCAAAAAATCACGCAGTCCCTGATAGTGCTCTTCCGGCACCTGAAGCTGGAGCCTGACTGTATCTGAATACTCCGCAGCCAGCTCCTGCACACCAAACTCCTGCATCTGATGCCGCAAAATCTCCAGCAAGCCATATTCGGTCTTCAGCCATAGCCGGACATAGCGAATATAAGGATGAACCTGCGCAATATCAATAGCTTCCTGAGTAGCCTGAGTGTAGGCATCGATCAGCCCCTTAACTCCCAGCTTGATACCTCCATAGTAACGTGTAACGATGGCCAGCACTCCTGATAGTTCATTGCGCAAAAGGCTGTTCAGAATCGGCTTACCTGCTGTCCCACTGGGTTCTCCGGCATCGGAGTAATACTGAGTTTCCTGAGCATAACCCAGAACATAGGCATAGCAGTTGTGCGTGGCATTGGCATAGAGGATCTGATGCTCCTTCAAAATATCCTGCACCTGCTGAGTATCTGCAACAGGATGCAGAAAGGCGATAAACTCACTGCGTTGAATCTTGATCTGAGCCTGAACCGGAGTTACGATTGTAGATATCACTATTTAACCTTTGGAATCTCGTTCCAGGATGTGGTGAAGCGAGGACTCAGCTTTGCCCGTCGCATTTCCCATTCTTTTTTGACGCCACTGCTGGCCACAGTCACGGTGTCTCTGCCATGAGCTTTGTTCAAACGATCAACCGCCTGCATCAACCGGCTGCGGCGATCATCCAGATAGTTCGCTTCGATGAAACTCAAGGGTACATCTCCTTCGGACATGATATCTGCTAACATGACTCCGGCTTTCTTGTATTCGAAACCTTCCAGATACAAATCATCCAAAAGCTGCAGGGCAATGCGGATCATATCCGGCGTATAAGCTGTAGGAGGAAACAGAGTTGTGGATAGCGAATTGTTGTATTGCGGTCCCTCTTTGAAGCGATTGGTAGAAAGAAACACCATCAGGTGACCAGCCACGGATTTCTGAGCCCGGAGTTTTTCTGCACTGCGAGTAACATAAGTGGAAACCGCTTCCGCCAGTTCACTTTGATCAGTCACCTGCCTGCCAAATGATTTAGAAGTTACAATGCTCTTTTTGCTTTGAGGCGCTTCATCAATTCCTACGCAGGAGTAGCCGCGCAGTTCCAGGATTGTCTTGTGCCCCACAACCGTCATATAGTGATCAATAAACTTATCGTCTGCATCCCGCAGTTGCAGGGCATTCTCAATCTTGTTTTGTTTGAGGAACTTCTGATATTGGCGTCCGATACCCCAGACATCACCCACATCGATTCGCTGCAAAGCCTTGGCAATCCTGGTTTCATCCAGCAGAGCCAGAGACCCTTTGAACCCCAGCACCCGTTTGGCATGATGATTGGCGCATTTGGCAAGGGTCTTGCTGCGGGATATGCCCACCGAGACCGGAATCCCGGTCCAGCGGAACACAGTTCGTTTCAATTGCCTTCCCCATTCTTCATAGTCCTGGATCATCAGACCGCTTAGGTTCAGGAATGCTTCATCAATCGAGTATATCTCCACATCTGGACTGAACATGGAAAGCACATTCATCACCCGCGCACTCATATCGCCATAGAGGGCATAGTTTGAAGAGAGCAAAACTCCGCCATGTTTGTGGATGAAGGCTTCCTGCTTAAATCCCGGAGCCCCCATGGGTATCTTGAGAGCTTTTATTTCATTGCTGCGGGAGACGATGCAGCCATCATTGTTTGATAGCACGGCAACGGGCACCTTCGCCAGTTTGGGATTGAACACTCTTTCGCAGGATACATAGAAATTGTTACAATCCACCAAGGCTATTATCTCTTTGTTTGACAGTCCGGTGCTATCCATATCTCTCCTCTTCGGTTACAGATTGTAGATAGGGTGAGCTTTGTCAAGCTCAGTTTGCATGGCAAAGAAAAGCGCTTGCCATCGGGGGGTGATGACAAGCGCAGATGGATGTGTATCGGGTTTTCTTATGGGGTCAAATAGATGTAATCGCTGTCGCGATATCCGGGTTTGTTCATATACCAATCCGTATAGGATGAGCCGCTGCTTTGTGCCCAGTTTTTAAACTTCAGATGAGCTCTGGTGATCTGAGCATTTTCCACAGGGTAATCCCAGGAAGCGGGAATATTGACAGCCCAGGGCAGATTCTCGGCAGTTTTGAACCAATTTCCGCCAGCACTGGAATCGTCACCGGTATTGAACAGGTCATCATCCATCAATGCCGTGGGTGTAAATCCCGGCAGATGAATCTCGTGGCTACGCACACGATTGGCCATAATGAAAGGATTGTAAGGAGGAGCTTCAACATTCACGATGTTGATCGGATTCTGCAGCTTGAAACTGAGACTGAACTCCACAGGTGCATAATAGGGCATCCCGATCTCGGTATTGATGAAATGCTCCTGCTGGGGAATCAGATCAAAGGCACTGTTAAACATCCGCATCACTGCTTCTGAGCCTTCTTCCATCGCAAACAAGCCAGGATGGCTGGCATTGATTGCATAGATATTGGAGCTGGCAAAGGGAACTTCGATGGCAAAACCATTGGCTTTGCGCGCTCCGATTGCTTTCAACCGGAACCGCATTTCTACTTTCTTGACCCGGTTAGCTGCCTGAGTGATCTGATTGTAGTTGTACTCAACTACCATGTCGTTAAAATCGTAATCGCCAACATTGGGCCAGAGATCCTCAAAGGCAAGGGTGCCCCAGGCATCAGACCCATAGGTATAGTTATTGAAAGCCAGTTCTGGATCAGTGGGATAGTCATCATAATAGTCGATGATCCCATCAGAATCTGTATCAGGTGATCCCGCAATAGGATAAATCCCGGTGAAATCCACGGCTTCGATTGGATTCACTGTAATAAAGAACACCAGATCATTGAAATCATCATCACTGCCGGAAGTACGATTCAGGTCTTCAAATCCGATCAGGAATCTTTGAAATTGACTATCAAAGACCATCACACTGTGCTGTTTATCGGCAGGATTGCCTTCGGGATTCAATTCGGGAGTGGAATAATAGACTTGGGCAGTTGTGCTGACATTGGTACCTGAACCACCAGGTGTGAAGCCATTGGATACCAGGAACCAGCCCAGAGTAGTGCCGCCTTCAAACTGACCAAGATAAACTGTATCCCCTGGGTTCAATTGCCCCCCATCACCCTGTAAAGATGCATTAGGTAGAATCAGGGTGCGGGTTCCGATCTCTGAAGTGGTTTGAGGAGCGTTGCCATTGGGATAGGTGTGGAAACCCAAGGAGTTTTTGTAGTTTGCTCCTTCGTGTACAAAGGTAATCCAAACTTGAGCAGCCTGGTCAATCTTAAGATTTTGCTGATTATCCGATTGTAAGTATTCCGGATGGCTTACATCCAGGGCAATATATTCTGGTAGAGAGGCATTGACCCGGCTGAGGAACTCTGCTTCCAAAGGCACATTGGTGCGCGGTGAAGGCAATCCCTGAGAATTGTAGCTAATCCCGGGAATAAAACTCCAGTCCTTACTGTCCGGAGCCTTATAAACACCCTTCTCTTCAGCAACGCTACCCCCAAAAGTGTAGGAAACCTGGTTGTTCACAATCGGTATCTCAATGGTGGACATATAGCCACGTGCCCAAATGCTGGCTACCCGGCTGGGCAGATTCAGTTTGGTTTCAAACTTACCTATATCATCGGTGGCACCTTTGGCAATTGGAGAGCTCAATGCTGAAGGAGCAGCGTCAAACAGCTCAAACACTACATGAGATACGGGTTCAGACCGGTTTGTAAGAACCTGTAAATCCACATTTATCAGACGACTTGCCTGCCAGTCAAAATCCGGAGAAATTGTAAGATCCTTGACTGGGACAAAAGCGTCGTCTTCCTTTTCAGCGCAGGCTGTCAGCAACAGCGCAAACACACTGACTATCATAATCAATATATATGTTCGTTTCATAATTCACCTCATTGGGAACTGATGTTTGAACATATAATAAGCGACCTGCGCTATCCGTCAAGGACTTTTTTTGAAAAAATGCAATTTTACTTAAGGTGTAGATGCCTCAAACCAGCCCTAAGCCCGCTAGATGCCTGATATCTAAGCTCTTTATACATAGCAGAATATTTTGCCCTGCGGTATTCCTTCTGCATGTTCTGGTTCAGGAATGAAGCCGGTAATTGCGGAAGTGCAATATTCTGCTCTGATGCCCATTGTAATAAACTCTGAACATAACCATACACTTTGAAGGCCTGCAGAGTCCAATGCTGCCAGGGTTTGGGATTCAAGCCAAAATGGATGCAGGCAGCGTCTGGATCTTTATCCATCAGGTATTCAGAGGTCATGGGAGCTGCACTCGAATAGGCAAAAAGGGAATTGATCACCGATTCATCAGTCATTGAATAGGCTATGCTATGAGAATTATAGACTCCGGTTGTATGCAGTGGGATCACTTTTTCCATCTGCTTTTGCCAGATATCAATAAAATCCAGATGTGAGCGGTTCAACACAAAACAATTGGTTTGATACACCCGCTCGATTCTGCTGTTCTGGAGATCTCCCACATCCTGTTGCCACTGCTCCCTTACTTTTCGTGGTATGCTCCCATAGCTGTCCCCATGGGAGTAGTAGTTCCGGTACACAGAGGCATTTTCTTCCTTGCCCCGTTGCCGGATCTGGATCGTATTGTCCGGACAAACAAAGAATCTTTCCAGATTGCCGCTAACTATGCAATCGGCATCCATCCAGACGATGATATCAGTTTCAGCAGTGGCAATAGCCCCAGGCTTCTGGGTGCAGATGCTGCGGCTGTCAGTTCGGGTGGTGGGAAAAACTTTGGTGCCTGGGATACTCTCCAAAAAACAAGTATCCTCCAATGACAGATCATAAGCTAAAACGTGGTAGGGGCAGATCATTCCCTGGTAACGCATGGATAGACCCAAAAGCAGCGCACCCCACAAAAAACTGTGGTCACACGCAGTAACTACGGTGTGCTGAGAGCAGAGATACTGTTCTGACGATGCACCCGCACTGCGCTCATGATGATTAGCCGTAGTTGAATCCTTTTTGATATCCACTATTCTCCCATGATAGTTGCGTTTACTGGCATATTATTATAGCAGCGGATAATGGTCAAGCATTTTTTCTCTTTCCGGATTCCACCTCATTAGTTGTGGTCACAATGCGGTTACCTTGCCCTTACTTTCGTAACCACATCGTAACGGCATCGTGAGCATAACAAATGGGGGTGAATCCTCAGTTGAACCCTTTACCCCAATCCCTGTTCCCTTCTTCAATGCTGAATCTCAGGATCGCTATCAGGCTTGGGAGTGCAATTTACATTGACAGCTTTACCATCTTTTACAAAGCTCCATTTAAGAAAGACTGACCCCCAAATTGAGGTATGAATATGAAAATGGAAGAACTGAATTACTATTACAATAAATTCAAGTTCGGTGAAGACATCTTTCATCAACTGATGCAGAGACGTGTACGGGATATACTTTTAGTTTCAACCTTTTATGATGCGTTTATCTTTGAACAGGATGGCAGGCTATCGGAGCAGATTTTTGGTGAGTATCGGCAATTGAATCTTTCCACCGCCCCCAGAATCACTTCCGTGCCCACCGGAGCGGAAGCACTGGAGAAGCTGAAGCATCATTCCTATGATCTGGTGATTACTATGATGCGGATTGGTGAAGTTGGCCCCTTTGAGCTGGCTCGAAAGGTCAAAAAGGATCACCCTGATCTGAAGGTGCTATTGTTGTTAAACGTTGCTTCAGATTATGTAATTTGGGAGAATCACGAGCAAGAACGCCAGTTTATTGATGATGTATTTCTCTGGAATGGAGATACGAAGCTGTTTCTGGCTATGGTCAAAAACGTTGAAGACGCAATGAACGTGCAGTTTGACAGCACTCACGGCTTAGTAAGGGTGATTCTCCTGGTGGAAGATAGCGTGCGCTATTATTCAATGTTTTTACCCTCTTTGTATTCCGTGATCATGAAGCAGACCCAAAAGCTGATTGAAGAAGAGGTCAGCGATATCAACAAGCACCTCCGCATGCGGATTCGTCCCAAAGTGCTGATGGCACACAGCTTTGAAGAAGCAGTATCACTATATGATAAATACCGGGATTACATGTTGTGTGTGATTTCTGATGTGCGTTATAAGGTTGGCAACGAGATGGATGCCCATGCTGGATTCAAGCTGATCAAGCATATACTATCCAAGAATCGGGATTTGCCGATGATCCTGCAATCTTCCGAGGATGAGAACGAGGCGATGGCTCAGGAATTGGGTGTACACTTTTTGAACAAGAGTTCAAAGCACCTCTTCAAAGATCTGCGAGAGTATATGGTATATAATCTTGGTTTTGGCAATTTCACCTTCCGTAGTCCGGAGGGTGACATCCTGGACGAAGCAGCCAATATCGCAGAGTTTGAAGATAAGATCATGAAGATCCCTGTGGATTCCCTGGAGTTTCACAGCCGCTTCAACCATTTTTCAAACTGGTTGATTGCCCATGGAGAGGTGCAGATTGCCAAAAAGATCCGCCCCATGAAGATTGAGGATTTTGATTCGCGGGACGAGTTGCGCCTCTTTATATATCAAATCTTCCGCACCGTGCGCATCGAAAAAAACCGGGGTAAGATCATTAATTTTGATGCGGTTTCTCTGGCTGAAATGAACCAAATTATCCGTCTCACAGAAGGTTCTCTGGGGGGAAAAGGACGGGGATTGGCATTTTTGAATGCTCTGCTTTGCACCATGAACTATGAGAAGAAGTTTGAGAATACCGCCATCTCGTTGCCCTCCACAGCAATCATTGGTACCAATGAGTTTGATCAGTTTGTCGAGCAGAATGGCATTATGGATCAAATCCAGGACAGAAGCGATGATGAGATTGATGAGATCTTCATTCAGGGTAAGCTTTCCGACGCTTTGATAAACAGATTAGAGATTTATCTGGATCATGTGGACTATCCAATTGCGGTCCGCTCTTCAAGTCTATTGGAGGATTCGCAGGCTCAACCGCTGGCAGGGGTATATCGCACCTTTATGTTGCCCAATAATCACAGTGACAAGATGCATCGGCTGCGCCAGCTCATGGATGCCATCAAGCTGGTATATGCTTCAGTCTATCTTTCTTATACCCGCAATTTTCTGGATGCATTGAACTTTAAGGCCGAGGAAGAAAAGATGGCGGTGATCATTCAGGAAACCGTTGGCAGCCTTAATGGCGATCACTATTACTATCCCCATATCTCCGGAGTTGCCCAGTCCTACAACTTCTACCCCACTTCGCATATGCAACATACAGATGGGATTTCCAATATCGCATTGGGACTGGGGAAATCCGTGGTGGAAGGTAAGCTGAACTATCGATTCTGTCCCAAGTATCCCGAGATTGACATCCTGCCTCAGGAAGAGATGATGCGCAATTCGCAGAAGGAGTTCTTTGCCCTCAACCTCTCAAGCAATGATTTTGATCTCACCAAAGGTGAAGAGATCACACTCTCCAGGCTGAAACTCAGTGATGCCGAAAAGCATGGTACACTGCGCTATCTGGCCTCAGTGTGGGATTATGAGAACTATCGCATTTCCGATAATCCGCAAGAAAAGGGGCTGAAAGTTCTCACCTTTGCCAGCATACTGAAATACCACTATTTCCCATTGGCAAAAATCGTGGAAGAGCTTCTGGAAATTGGTGAAATAGCCTTGGGTATCCCGGTAGAGATCGAGTTTGCCGTAAACCTGGATCAGGAAAAGAGCTTTGCCAACAAACCAACTTTTTATATCCTGCAGATTCGCCCATTGTCCATAAGCACAGATGCTTATCATATAGATCCCGGGAAGCTGAATAAGCAGAATTTGCTGATGTACACTGAACATGGCATGGGCAATGGCGTGATCGAAGAGCTGAAGGACGTGATCTATCTGGATCCCCAGTGCTTTGATAAAACCATGACTCATAAGATGCAGGAAGAGATTGAGCGCTTCAATGAGTATATGGGCAAACAGGGTAAAAGCTATATCCTGATCGGCCCTGGAAGGTGGGGTTCCAGAGATAGATTTTTGGGAATCCCAGTGCGCTGGCCCCAGATCAATCACGCCAAGGTAATTCTGGAAACGGGGCTGCGGGATTTCATTGTGGAAGCCAGTCAGGGCACTCACTTTTTCCACAATCTGGTAGCCATGAACGTTGGCTATTTCACCATTCCCTATGCCTCCAAAACGGATTATGTGGATTTGGAATGGCTTATGTCTCAGGAAGTGAAGCAACGTGGAGAATACTTCGTGCATGTAGAATTTGACCATCCTCTTTTAGTGAGGATGGATGGCAAAACTGGCTTGGCTGTGATTCATAAATAGGCTTTCCCAAGATGGATCAGGTCTCGGATAGAAAATCATTGACAGATTCAAGCCCTAAGTTTTGATTCGGGGTTGAAATGATTTCCCGGGAGGAATGAATGAACTATGACAGCCATGCCATGAGTGCAGCCGAGACAATCTTTGCGCTCAGAGAGCGGGTCAAGGAACTTACCTGCCTGTACAGGATTACTGATTTGGCAAACAGGACTGATCTTGCTTTTGAGGACTTTATGAAGCAGGTCTTGAACATCATTCCCCGCTCCATGCAATACCCCTCTGCAACTGGATGTAGAATCCAGATTGATGGCAAGAACTATGACTCCCCAAATCTGGAGTTTGGCAATGAACACATTGTGGTGGATATATCAGCCAATCAACAGCTTAGGGGAACCATCCAGGTTTACTATCAGGATAGTGCCAATGTGGAGTTCCTTCACGAAGAAACATTGTTACTCAAAGGCGTCGCTCAGCAGTTGGCTCTGGTATTGGAGCGAAAGGGAATTGAAGATAGCAATCAAAAACTTCAGGAGCAGCTCCGGCATGCCGACCGCCTGGCCACAATTGGTCAGCTCTCTGCGGGGATTGCTCACGAGATAAACGAGCCGCTATCGGCAATTCTTGGCTTTGGTCAACTTTTGAAAAGCGATTATCAGCTTCCTGAGGCTGCTGAAAAGGATGTGCAAAAGATCATTGCCTCCGCCCTGCATGCCCGGGAAGTTGTACGCAAACTCATGCTCTTCTCCCGCCAGGTGCCTCCCAAAATGAAAGACGTAAATCTCAACAAGCTAATTGAAGAGGGCTTTTACTTCCTGGAAAACCGCTGCCAGAAACAGTCCATCACCATCGTAAAGGAGCTCCAGGAAGCTTTGCCCGATATCGTCGCCGACGCATCACAGATGCATCAGGTGCTGGTCAACCTTTCAGTTAACGCGATGCAAGCAATGCCGGAAGGTGGCACTTTAACAATCCGAACTTCCTGTAGTGGCGATACAATCGAGATGCAGGTTGCAGACACTGGAATCGGGATGGATAGAGATTTGGTGCAGAAGATCTTTATTCCCTTCTTCACCACCAAGGATGTGGATCAGGGTACCGGGCTTGGATTACCAGTTGTGCATGGCATCATCAGCTCACATCATGGAGCCATCAAAGTGGAAAGCGAACCTGGCCAGGGAACCACATTTCGCATATTCCTGAAGGTAAACAATGACTGATAAAGAGATACACATCCTGATCGTGGAGAACAATCCCGATACTCTGGAAATGCTGCAACGCAAGGTACAAAGCCAGAGACACATAGTCTTTTGTGCTAGTGACGTCCCGCATGCCATCACCATGGTTGAACAGAACAAGATCGATATCATCCTCACTGATTACAAGATGCCCAAACTCAGCGGATTAGATCTGATCCGTCACATCAATGCTCACCATCCTGTAATTAAACTGATAATGATCACTGGATACCCTACTATTGAAGGTGCTGTTGAAGCCGTGAAAGTGGGGGCACAAAGCTATATCACCAAACCTTTTACTGATGATGAGCTGTTCTCCGCCATCAATGAAGCCATTAAAAGCATTGAGCTGAGTGTGGCAAACAAGCCCAAGCTTAATGTAGAATTGGGAAAATATGGCCTCGTTGGAAACAGCAAGAGCATGCAGAAACTGTATCATATCATTGATAAGAGTTCCTCCAATCAGGCTACCGTGCTAATCCAGGGTGAGAGTGGTACTGGTAAGGAGCTTGTAGCCCGCGCCATTCACTACAATAGTAAATACCACCAGGCTCCATTTGTTCCAATCAATTGCGGGGCAATCCCGGAAAGCCTTTTGGAATCAGAACTCTTCGGCTATACCAAAGGCTCTTTTACTGGAGCCAATACCAGCCGGGCTGGATATTTTATCACTGCCGATGGGGGCACCATTTTCCTGGACGAGATCTCCGAGACCTCGCTTTCCATGCAGGTTAAATTACTCCGCGTACTTCAGGATAAACAGGTAATGATGATCGGTTCCAATAAAGCACGTAAGGTGAATGTGCGCATCATTGCTGCCACCAACAAGGATTTGGCCGTATGCATAAAACAGGGTACGTTTCGGGAAGACCTCTATTACAGACTTAATGTGGTTCCCATTATGGTTCCGCCCTTGCGCGAACATAGCGAAGATATTCCTGGATTGGTGCAACACTTCCTCACCAAATATGCCCGGGAACTGGGACAGAGCATTCCCAGAATATCGGAAAACGCTCTCAAACGGCTTATGCAGCATCCCTGGCAAGGTAACATCAGAGAGCTGGAAAACCTCATATACCAACTGGTGCTGATGCGTGAGACCAATGACATTCGTAGTGCAGATCTGCCAGATTATCTGAAATACACCATTGAATCTGCCATTGATTACGATCGTACTCTTGCTCAGGTGGAAGCGGATTATATCCGGGATATCCTGAAACTGACGGGAGGCAACAAGGCTCTGACCGCCCGTAGACTGGGTATTGATCGTAAGACTCTGTACAATAAACTGGATAGGTTGCGGCTTCAGTAGTGCGAGATTGGTTGACAGGTTGACAGGTTTTCAGTTTTTCAAGTTTTCAGGTTTTCGAGTAGCGTGGCCTCACTCAATTCTCAATTCTCAATTCTCAATTCTCAATTGCGCAAAAGGCGTTAGCGATGGCGGCGACCTACTCTCCCACACAG
>Ga0265294_10001919_pt1 | contig 27546 bp, 24 predicted proteins | sample MunlanPumphouse3_FD_192504 | JGI IMG/M metagenome (GOLD analysis project Ga0265294, IMG submission 192504) | Groundwater microbial communities from a municipal landfill in Southern Ontario, Canada - Pumphouse #3 | ecosystem: Environmental > Aquatic > Deep subsurface > Groundwater | place...
ATCCGTCGATCAAAACATAACCAACATCCGCCTCGAGGTAATCAAGGATATATCCTGTGTGGGTAATGATCAAACCTGATTTAGTACGGACTTTCATATGCATGTCCTTTTCAAGAAGAGTTGCTGCAGCTTTTCCAAGAAGTGCCATATTTTCTACATCAACTCCGCTTTCCGGTTCATCCAGCATGACAAATGAGGGATTCTGTACGAGAAGCTGGAGAATTTCACTGCGTTTGATTTCCCCTCCGGAGAATCCCGCATTGACATCTCTGTCGAGGAATTCTGTCATGTGCATTTTTTCGACGAGTTCTGGTATACGTGATTCATCAATAGTATTTGTTACGTTGATGAATTTGCCGAGTTTCAGACCGGAAACTGTTGGGGGGCGCTGAAACATGATCCCCATTCCAAGTTTTGCACGTTCATCAACCGATTTATTTGTAACGTCAACACCATTGAAAACTATTTTTCCGGCGGTTACTTTGGAGGAACCAAATCCCATTATCGTACGCAGGAGGGTGGTTTTTCCCGACCCGTTTGGGCCAAGGAGAACGTGCGTCTGTCCATCTGGTATGGTAAGGGAAATACCATGCAGAATTTCACGTTCGCCAACTTCCGCATGCAGGTTTTCAATCTCAAGCATGAAAAATCAGTTATTTATTTGGTTGTCGCTAATTGTAAAGATGTGTATTCGAGTCGTAATTGTCTGTATGATCATGTATAAAAATCTATAAATTTGATATATTGTTTCCAATTTAAATTGGGCTTAAAATCTTTAAATAGTCAATATATATTCTTAAATTTGGAACTTGAAAAAAGTCTGGAGGGCATTATCGCACCGCGCGGTCAGGGGTATATATTCTCCAGGGTCGATTTTAGTTTATGACAAGCATTGCCTTAAACTCAATTGCAAAACGTGCCGCCGGGTATACCGCTATTCAGAGAAAGAATCAACTTCATAAACTTTGCTGGTATGCATCAGAGAACAATGAAGTCTCCTTTCCGGAAGCGGATCCGACATATCTCGTCTGCTAAAGCTGATCATGCAGGTTCTGGAACATGCATTTCAGCCGGCTATTTTTTTGAAAACAGAAATGCCGATGCAAAATGCCGCAGAAATCTCCGGCACATTTGAGATGGAAACACCGGATGGTATCTGTCTTGGAAAAGAAACAACGTATACGTATCCTGATTTCTTTATTTCAGAAGAAGTAGTTCGAAAACGATGCATGCGTGAACTAACACTTGTTTCGGGTATTGGTCCAAAACGTGCGTTTGATTATCAGAAAAAAGGGTTGACAGATCTGACAAGTCTGAAAGATACCTGCTGGAAGGAATCTGCCGAAGAAATAGCTGATGTGATCAACAATGGATCTCCAGAAGAAATTGTCAAACTATTTCAGGATGCTCACAAGGGAAATGACCCGCTTCTTCTGGGTTTTTCCCACGCACTTCCAAAAGAGGAACTCCTCTATTTCGATATAGAAACACTTGGCATGTTTCAGTCGCCGATCATCCTTTTCGGCTGTGGTGTCTGGAAAGGGAATGATTTGAAAGTAACCCAGTATCTTCTTCGCGATATCGAAGAAGAACCTGCAGCACTGTATCTGACAGGTCAGGTTTTCAAAAAGCATACCCATGTTGTAACTTACAATGGAAAAGGATTCGATGTTCCATATCTGAATAACCGGCTTGCCTATTACGGAGAAAAAACGGTTAAACCCGCAATGCACTTTGATCTTCTTTTTCCCACACGAAGACTCTACGGTGCGGGTGTTCCTGACTGCCGTCTTGGAACAGTTGAAGCGCATGTTCTTGGGATCCCGAGAGAAGATGATCTTCCGGGTTATCTGGTCCCGGTTTATTACCAGAATTATCTTCGCACAAGAAATTTTGCGATTCTTGATCCAATCATGAAACATAATGAACAGGATGTGGCAAATCTTGCTTTGCTTCTCCGGACTGAATGTGAGACCGTCTATGGATGAAAAAGATATGTACATAAAATATGAGGCGGCACGAAATCCGGAATACCGGGTCCCGGAATGTCCGCTTTCCAAAACAATAGCTGATTATCTTGCTGAGAAAAATATCAGGCTCTATACCCATCAGGCGGAAGCGTATGATAAGATATCTGGTGGGAAGAATGTTATTATCACCACACCGACTGCTTCCGGGAAAACTCTTGCCTACTCCCTCCCGGTTTTTACTCGGATGCTGAAAGATCCGGATGCGACTGCATTATTCATTTATCCAACAAAAGCTCTCACCCGAGACCAGTTGCTTTTCTTCAGGGAAATTGACTCTGCTCTTCATGCACGGACAAAACCGGCAATCTATGACGGGGATACGAAACAGGAACTCAGATCAAAGATCCGTGCTAGTTCCCGGATCATTCTCACGAACATGTATGAACTTCATCAAATTCTTGCATGGCGGACCAAATGGGGAGATTTCTGGGCAAATCTATCGTTTGTAGTCATTGATGAGGCCCACAGGTATCGGGGAGTCTTTGGTTCCAACACTGCCCTTCTGATCAGAAGACTTCGGCGTATCTGTAATTATTATGATGCAGAACCACAGTTTCTTCTTTCTTCTGCTACACTCGGCGAAGCCGAATCATTTGCAGAAACTCTGACAGGAATGCCGTTCTTGGAAATCAGTAATGACGGTTCACCGCGGGCAAAACGGACTTTCCGGATCTATTCTCCAGAAAACAAAAGCAGTATCTCGGCAACAGCAGAACTTGTCAGTTCTCAAATCAATTCCGGCATGCAGACCCTATGTTTTACCCGCTCAAGAAATACCGCTGAGATTACTGCTCTTCGGTGCCGCGAGGAAAAAACTCTCGGAAAAATTGCTTCATATCGGGGAGGATACTGTCCAGGTGAGCGAAAAGAGATCGAATCCGCTCTGAAAACTGGAAGCATGGCAGGAGTTATCAGCACGAACGCTCTTGAAGTCGGTATTGATATTGGGAGTCTTGACTCAGTTGTCATAAGCGGATTTCCTGGTTCTATGATTTCTGTTCTCCAGCAGGCAGGAAGGGCAGGACGAAACGGGCGTGATGCGGTCATCACTTTTGTTGCCGGGCAAAACCCGATCGATCAGTATTATGCCCGAAACCCCGAAGCATTTTTCAATGCACCACGTGAACAGGCAATTCTTGGAATAGAAAATCCCCATATCCTCTCATCTCATCTTCTTTGTGCGGCTGCAGAACTTCCGTACAAGCCGGAACGCGACAGGAAATATTTCGGAGATATTGCTACAGATGTTATTTCCGATTTGAAAGAACGGCATCTCGTTGCGAGCACAGCAAAAGGATTTGTTTACTGCGGAGTGGATAATCCGGCTCAGACCACACCGTTTTTTGGGATAAACGGAAAAACATGGTCGATTATTTTCGGGCGAACCACACTGGAAACGATGGATGATAATCAGGCATATCGGGAAACATACCCAGGTGCAATTATTTTCCATCAGGGTGAACGGTATCGCGTAGATAAAACCGAATCAGAACACAACATCATCAGAGTTGTTAAATCAATGGATACGTATCACACACGTCCTGTTTCAACGACAGAAATTACCATTAATGCAAAAGAAAAAGCCGTAAGGCACAACAATCTGATAGTAAATTATGGTGATGTCACCGTTTCATCACAAATACTTGGTTACTCAGTCATTGAGTATGATCAGGTCGTTTCAACGAATGAACTTTCACTGCCCCCGCGGGAATTTACGACCAAAGCATGTTGGATCACCTTTGATGAAGAATGCGGGCTACCTCCCGAAAAATTACCCGGTTCGCTTCACGGAGCAGAGCATGTTCTCATTTCTGCAATGCCCCGTTATGTTCTCTGCGACAGATCAGATATTGGTGGAGTATCCATCCCGCTCCATTTTGATACAGCAGCACCAACAATTTTTATTTATGACGGAATTGCCGGCGGAATTGGTCTTGCTGAAAAAGCAGCTGAACTTTTTCCGGAAATCATCTCTTTTGCCCGCGAGATCGTAACCGGATGTACCTGTGAAAACGGTTGTCCATCCTGTATTCATTCACCAAAATGCGGGAACAACAACCAACCTTTGGATAAAGTAGGCACGATAACCCTTCTTACCTATCTCGAACGTGAATCAAGAAAACCGTTGTCTATAAATAATCCCGATGTGAATTCTTAATATAGGTATAAACTATGAAAATCGAGCATATTGGTGCATCTTCCGCAGCATTTGTTGTGGGAGGGATTCTGTCTGTTTTATGGGCGATCCTCGGAGTTGTTAAAGGTATTTTACTGATGTTTAATCTTCAGTTCGACATTGGATTCACTCTAGGTTTGGGTCTGGGTGTTTTTGAAATTCTGGTCTATTTCATCGTCTACGCCATCGCAGGATTTATTGTTGGGGCAATAGTCGGAGCAATTTCCGCTTTTGCATACAACAAAACAGTCAAGCTTTTCGGCGGACTTGACATCACAGTAAAAGAATAAAAAAAATTATTTTTTTCTCTGATAATAAAATCAGATGAAGGTCAGATCAAAGAAGAATGTACCAATCGGGTCCTGTCCTGATCTTTGATTCGTTGCTTTGAACTGGTATTGTCCTGCTTTGTTTGCAGTTACATACCATTCGTACGTTCCTCCGGCACCAGCAAGCGTGGGATCACTCGTAACGAATTCGTCCTTGAGGACCGTGAGTCCCTCGTCAGGAACTGCTGTCCAGTAATATCCGGTTGTCGGGTTTCCTTCGGTTACGATTTTTACCACATCGCCGGCTTTTGGATTGACCGTTCCGTTAAATGCTACCGAGAGCATGATCTTTCCGTTCTGTTCATTGTCTGTTGCATTACAAAACACTAACGTCTGATCAATGGTATAGATTGGTTCAGCATCAGTTTCCCAGGGACGTGAATAGACGGCTTTGAACGTATAGGTTCCTGCCTTCTCAGCAGTGAGAGAATAATATTGATACCCTCCTCCTCCTACCCATCCTTCTGGTACCGGTGTTGCCTCATATTGCTCATTAACGATAAGACCTGTACTTTCATTTACGGTCCAACTGTATCCTGTGGTTGGATTCGCAGGAACAACAAATTGTATGCACGCATTTACCGGAATCGTTACTCCTTCTTTTTCAACAGAAACCACAAGAACCGGATCTGTCATCTTATCCGTGACATCAGGAGAAATACATCCTGCCATGAAGGTGCAGGCGAATAGCAAACATACTCCTATAATGATAATTTTGCATTTATCCATGATGAATGATGGAACATCTGGATATAAAAATCTCTTGTAAAAAAAGGATGGTTATTCGTCAAGAACCATTCGTGTCAGATCCAGCGGTAAGAGATATTCGCCGTTTCTGTAAGCACGCATGTTTCCACCGGAAATCTCATCGATCAAAACGACCTGATCACCGATTTTACCGAACTCGAACTTAATGTCGTAGAGTTCAATATTTTTCTTTGCGAGCTCTTCTTTCATGATGTTGCCGATCTTCTGGGTCATGACCTTAAGATTCTCATAATCTTTCGGCGTCATAATTCCGAGGATTTCCAGCGCATCTTTGGTTACAGGTGGGTCTTCACGTGCATCATCTTTGAATGTCATTTCGACAAATGCCGGCAGAGGGGCGGCTTCTTTCACGTAGTCACCGTAACGACGGTAGAAACTGCCTACTGCACGGAATCTGCAGATGATTTCCAGTCCCTTGCCAAATGTCTTGGCAGGTTTTACCGTCATTGTTACATCATCAATGTTTGCACTGATAAAGTGTGTCGGAACTCCTTTTTTGTTCAGGATCTCCATGAAGTACTGTGTTAATCTAAGACCAGCACGTCCGGCACCTTCAATAGTCGGGCCAACTGTGTTCATCCCTGGATCGAATACCCCATCAGCACCAGTACAGTTATCCTTGAATTTCAGCAGATATTTCCCATCATCAAGTGAGAATACATCTTTCGTTTTGCCGGTGTATACCAATTTCATGGTACATTATCATTGGCATTAATTACGTATAATATTTCGGATACATGATAACATGTAACATAGTTTTTCAGGATTATTTATGGTATGGTTCTCCCTGTAAAATCCGAAACGCGCGATAGATCTGTTCAAAGAGAATCAACCTGCACATGGTATGAGTAAAGGTCATCTGAGAGAATGAAAGTTTTTTTCCGGCTGATTTAAGTACCGCTGGTGACAAACCAAGAGGTCCTCCGATAATAAAACAAATATTTGTTCCCGAGAGCTTTGCCTCACCAAATATGCCGGAAAACGCTTCGCTTGATAAAGGCGTGCCAAATGGATCAAGAGCAATGGTGAAGAATCCCTCTTTCACATTTGCAAGAAGCAGTTCTCCCTCTTTTTCCTTTACGTGTGTCTCTTCCGACGGCGAGGCATTTTCCGGAATTTTCACCTCGGATAGTTCGGTAACAAACACCTTTGCGTAGGGTCGCAGGCGTTTTTCAAACTCGGCAATCCCTTCTGAGATATATGCGTCCTTGATTTTTCCGATACAGAGGATCTGGATATGCATTACTCCTCTGCCGGGTCTTTATTCTCATCTTTGACGGCAGAGAGTTCCATGATTTTATTATAGCATTCTACAGCTTCTCTCAGTTCTCCAATGGAATCAAGTGCCTTTGCTTTCAAATGTAATGCAGGGATATTCTCTGGATCTTTTGTGAGAATATGTTTGACAGCCTTTTCCACCTGGTCAAATCTGCTCTGCTGGAGATAGATCAGTCCGCGGCAGTAGTTCAGGTCGGGATCGGTACACCCTGCAGACTCTGCCCGATCAAATATAGTCAATGCCTCGGTCGGGTGACCCGTGACCATCTGCATGAACCCAAGACCTGAAAGTACCTGTGGATTTTTCGGATCTGCCTGTGCCGCTTTTGTCATATCATCGATAATATCCTTTGGCTCACCGATTTTGATCGAAGCAAGAGCTTTTTCTACATATAATAAACTGTTTTTCGGATACAATGCAAGGAGTTTATCATAATACCTGATGGCTTCGGGATATTTACCCATACGGGACAGCATATCTGCATACGAAAAAAGAGCCCCGGCATTTTCCGGATCTTTCAGGGTTATCTCCGCATACTGATCAAGGGCTTCTTCTGTCTTTCCCATGTTGGCAAGCGAACCGGCATACAGGGATCTAATGTTTTCATCGTTTGGACGCAGAGCAAGAATTTCTGCACAGGCATCAGCTGCTTCTTCGTATCTGCCAAGATAGCTGAGTGCTTCTGCACGCAGACGTCGGGTGACCACGTCATCCGGATTTGTTTCAAGGAGAAGGTCGTATCCTGATAATGCCTCATCATACGCACCTCTCATTAGATAGATGGATGCAAGTTTTCTGATGACATCAGCATTTGGAACGCCTATTTCGAGATACTTCGCATAAACTTCAAGCACCTCATCGTATTTTTGCTGTTGTTCAAGAATCTCTGCAAGTTTTAGCAGACCCTTTGTATTTGTTTCATCTGTTTCGATCAGATGATGCAGAACTTTTGCGGCATCATCCAGTTTACCAAGGTTTGCAAAAGAAATCCCTTTATCATAGAGAGCATCAGAATGGTCAGGCTCAAGGGAGAGAACATGGTCCATATATTCGAGAGATTGTTTATACTCACCCTTCAGAAGATAAACGTGACCAAGTGAGTACAGATTGTGGATGTTTTCCGGTTCTGCATCAAGTGCGGGGGTGTAACACTCTATTGCCTGATCGAACCGTTCAATTAATGTACAGACATCTCCTCCGAGTGTCAGGAAATCAACTCCTCCTGCTCCATTTGAAAGAGCGAGTGACACAGAATCCGCCGCATCTTCATTACGCCCGAGAGCTACGCAAAGTTTTGCAACATGGATCGCCACGCCGGGGATCTCCGGGTGTTCATTCAGCACCCGCAGATATGTATCTACTGCTGCCTCTAAATTTCCTGCTGCCGCTTCCACTCTTCCGAGTGAAAGAAGAATGCCGGGATGATCTGGAAGTAAGTTCTCCGCGGAGGTGAATGCTTCAGCAGCTTTGTCATATTCGCCAAGCATTTCATAAGTATACCCGAGACCAAGGAATCCTGCCGGAGCATTTGGGGCAACTTCCGTTGATGTCTGATAAGATCGTATCGCATCTTCATATAGTCCGGCGGAGAATGCCGAATCACCTGCGAGAAGAAGTGTTGTGGGGTCACGCGAGTTGTAATCTTCACTTAGGAGAACATCTGCAATCTCTTTTGCCTCGGTATATCTTCCGGTTCCATTGCATGCTTTCAGGAGACCCGTGTATGCCAGAATATTCTCCGGGGCCAGTTCAATGAGTTTGTTCCATGAACCTGCTGCCTCCCTGTATTTTCCGGCAAGCATCATTGAAGTAGCATGCACTTCCAGTGCTGCCATATCTTCGGGAGATTTCGAAAGAACACGTGCCGCTGCATCACCGGAATACTGATACCTTCCAAGTCCTGCCAGACATCTGCTGTGCAGAAGTTCCATATCAAGTCTGGAAGGGGAGTGACCAAGAACAACCCCGGCAGCTTTGTCTGCTTCGTTATACCGTCCAAGAGCGGCAAGAGCAAATCCCTGCATCGAAAGCAGTCCTTCGTTTACAACACCCACCTCTACCTTTACCTGTTCTTTTTGTGAAGATGTATTTCCCAGAAGATCCATGTCATCATCTTCAAACCATTTCATCTTCGCAGGAGATGATCTGCCGGAACCGAGTTTGTTCATCCGGTCAAAACTTTCGAGTGCCTCGCTGTATTTCCCGGAAAGGTACTCGGCACAGCCTTTCATGTACCAAACAGCATTATTTGTCTGGTTTAAATGACTGTATTCGAGAAATGCTTCGGATGCACGTCCGAATGAGCCATTCAAAAACGAAATCGTTCCGAGCAGATACCAGAGTTCAGCGTTTGCATAACCTTTGTCGAGAACTTTTTCCAGTTGGATTGCTGCTTCTTTTCCATTTCCTTCCCAGTATAGGGAAAGTGCCCTGCGAAGCGTGACTGTCACATCATCAGCTGTCGTGTATTGCTGGACCATCCCATAAGCAGCACTTGCATTTTTATAATTTCCCAGGCTTTCTTCAAGTCGTGCCCGGCGGTACCAGCCAAGGGAGTCATCACCTGGAAGATTTGCATATCGTCGCAGTGCCCCTTCAGCATCACCTGTCATCTCGCAACAGAACGCTGCATCAACAAGCATGCTGGACTTATCTTCAGCTATGGCGGATAATTCATCGTAGAGGGTTTTTGCTTTGGCAAACTCCCCGCTCCGCATCAGGAGTTCGGCATATCGGATTCTGTATTGCATATTTCTTGGGAAAAAGGAGACCAGTTGGGAACAAACCGAGGCTGCTTCTTTATATTTCCCGCAACGCTGGAACCATTCGCATTTTCTATCTTTGAGGTAGGCCTCGCTTTCGGTAAGAGTAACATGACCTATGGCAGAAACCGCTTCTTCGTATTTTCCTGCATCTCCAAGGAGAAGGGCAAGTGAGGTCCATGCATGGAAATCCCCGGGGTCGAGTTCCACTGCTTTGGCATATGATCTGGATGCCGCATCATATTTCTGATTTAGGTTCTGGCAGTTTGCAAGTCTTGTCCAGAGATTTGCAGTTCCCGGCTCAAATTCAACCGCTTTAATGAAGTGCTGTTCTGCTTCATCATAAAGTCCTTTTTCGTATGCCTGTTCACCACGTGCAATCCACGGGTTATGTTTATCATTTTTGCCGAAAAAACCGCCAATATCTACCATGCACTCCTCCTTAATAGTATTATAGAATATTTCTCCCCCCTAACTATAAAGACTATCCCGGAAAAACATGTGCCGAAAGCGTGTGGACTTTATAGAACGAAACACAATAGGAATATCATGGATTCCAGTGAGACTGACAAAGAATTGCGTGATGCACAGAATTTGCCATATGATCCGGATACTCTCCGAAGAATCAACGAACATCCTTGTTATAGTTCGGATGCACGTCATTTATTCGGCAGGTGTCATGTGGCGGTCGCCCCAAAATGTAATATTCAGTGCAATTACTGTGTCAGGGATTTTGATTGCGTAAATGAGTCACGTCCCGGTGTTACGAGTATGGTTCTTTCACCTGGCGATGCTTTGGAGAGGATCGACGAAGTCATTGCCAAGATGAAGCATATCAAAGTTGTTGGTATTGCGGGACCGGGAGATCCGCTTGCAAATGAGGAAACCTTTGAGACGCTCAGACTCGTTCACGAAAAGTATCCTGATACGATTCTTTGTCTCAGCACAAACGGTCTGCTTCTTTCGGACAAAATTGACCTTCTTGAACAGTATGGTGTCCGGAACATCACCGTTACGCTGAATGCCATCGATCCGGCTATTGGAGAAAAGATATACTCATTTGTTGATTACAAAGGGAAACGTTATCATGGTCGCGAGGCTGCAGAACTTCTTTTGCAGCGTCAGCTTGCGGGTATCGAAGAGGCAGTAAAGCGTAAGATACTGGTGAAAATCAATACGGTTTACATTCCCGGCGTGAATGATGAACATATCCCGGAGATCGCTAAAAAAGTAGGTGCAATGGGTGTGTTCAATTTCAATATCATCCCGCTTATTCCCCAATATAAATTTAAGGATGTTGTTCCTCCCACCCCGGCAGAAAAGGCACATATGCATGAGCTTTGTGCCCCTTATGTCCGCCAGATGCGTCATTGTCAGAGATGCAGGGCAGATGCAGTTGGACTTCTGGGTAAGGATGTTCAGAATGAGTTTGGATGCTGCGGAAACGGGGACGGCTCCGGAAAAGGTTGCAGCGGCGGAGATCTCTAACTCCTTTACCCTGCTGATTTTTTGAAATCCAAAAACTTGCGGATGTGGAAATCATCCAATTTCCTAGTCAGGCACGTTTATCTATACTATAAATTTATGGGTGCAGGGATTTTTAATTATTATAAATACCCCTCCCTTTTTTGCTGCTTCATACATACAGTGAGCTATGTCTACCCCAACAATTAAACCATTTCCATGCAAATAGATGTACACCTTACATACACCCGCCCTACACTTCACAGGTTTGACGGACAAAAACGGTTGGATGGGGAGTCTGGAAATATTCCCATCATATAACAATGATATCACACATATCGGATGAGCCTAAGGCTACGGCAAAGACCGTGAGGCTCTCTACACTATCGGGTATATTTTATCCAAAAAATGGGGATGAGCTGGAAAAAATAATCTCCGCTTATTTTGATTCCACGGTCACGTCTGTATCAGATCCTTATGGGATTCTCGTTCCTCATGCTGGATATGTTTACTCCGGGGCAGTAGCCGCATATAGTTACGCAAAAATCCCTTCCGGCTTTTCAGGGACCTTTGTCGTGATCGGTCCAAGTCACGCCGGATGTGATACATCCACCTCGGACTTGATTTGGGATACGCCTATCGGACCTGTTCCTCCTGATATGGAGTTCGTTACTGCACTTGGTGAGTTCATTCCGGTGCGAAATGATTTTGCACGAATCAAAGAAAATTCTCTTGAAGTTCAGATGCCGTTTATCCGGTATAGATTCCCGCAGGCAAAAGTTGTTCCGATCCTTATAGGAGATCAGTCATTTGAAGGTGCATCTCGTCTTGCAAAAGCAGTTTTATCTGCTGTTGAAAAAACAGGTACACGCCCTGTGATCATCGCATCCGGTGATTGTTCTCATTATGTTCCGGCAAAGAAAGCCCGGGATGATGATCTAACTGTTCTTGCGGCTGTCAAAAATCTTGACACGACCGCATTTTACGAGGCACTCTATGAAATACAGCCCTCAATGTGCGGATACGGTTGTATTGCTGCGATGGTCGAAATCTGCAAAGCATTTGGTGCAAAAGAAGCCCGTGTTCTTTTGTATACGACATCCGGCGACGTTTCCGGGGATATGAACGAAGTTGTCGGATATGCCGCAATGGAGGTTGTCTGAATGGCAACCTGGAGCGCTCCTGGAAAAGTGTTCCTTTTTGGCGAGCACGCTGTAGTCTACGGCAAACCCGGCATTGCCATGGCAATTAAACCCCGTGTTCAGGTCACTGTTCGTCACACCCGGTATTCTCAGAAACCAAATTCTCCCTACATTGCCGAGTGTTTCAAGCTTGTTGACGTGAAAGGCAGTGTCTATGTCAAGTCCCAGCTTCCGAGTGCATCCGGACTCGGGTCATCCGCTGCTGTGACTGTTGCAACACTATTTGCTATCAATGATGAGTTTGAACTTGGATACGACCGTGAAGAAGTTGCCGATCTTGCCTTTGAAGTGGAAAAAATCACCCAGGGCGGGAGGGCAAGTGCGACCGACACATATGTCTCTACATTTGGCGGTCTTGTTTTTATCAGAGGAAACGAAAAGCGGCGGCTTATTCCCCCCTCAAATTTCTCGATTGTCATCGGGAACTCACTCATCGCTCACAACACTGCGGAAATGGTGGAAAAAGTTGCCGATCTTCATCAGCGCTCGCCGATCGTTGCAGATGGGATCATGGATGCAATTGGCGGAGTGACGATGGAAGCCATGCATAATCTTGAGAACCCGAAAGAACTTGGTGTTCTCATGAACAGGAATCATGCCTTGCTCGATGCACTGGGTGTTGGTCACCCGGTTTTATCCCAACTGGTTCTCGCAGTCCGCGGGGCAGGGGCATACGGGGCAAAACTTTCCGGAGCAGGGGGCGGTGGATGTATGTGGGCATTATGTTCAAAGGGATCCCGAAACCGGGTAATAAGTGCAATTGAACACTGTGATTCCCGTCCGATAACCACATCCATCGATACTGAAGGTGCACGGAGGGAAAAAGATGAATGAACCTGTAATCATCAAACTTGGCGGCAGTATCGTCACGAAAAAATCCGAGGACGGAGTTGTTGATTTTGCCGGTATCCGTAGGCTTGCAGAGCAGATTGCCCCATTTGTGGGAAATTTTCCGCTTATCATCGTTCACGGGGCAGGATCATGCGGGCACCCGGAAGCAAAAGCATATGCCATTCCCGGCGGAGTCACAAAAGAAAATGCCAAAGGTATTTTTGTTACTCATGAGGCGGTATCAAAACTCAACCGTTCAGTGATCACCACGTTCCGGGAAACCGGCATCGAAGCTGTGTCCATGCCTCCGCTAGGATCATGCCTTGCTGAAAACGGACGTCTTGTGTCTGCGGGCATATCACAAATCAAAGAGATGCTCAATCTTGGGATCGTTCCCGTGTTGTATGGGGACGTGGTTATGGACACAAAGCGGGGCGCATGCATTATATCGGGTGACCAGATCGTTCCCTATCTTGCAGTGAAACTCGGTGCAAAACGTGTTGGATTTGCAACTGATGTTGGCGGAGTCCTTTCGAACGGAAAAATAATTTCTGAGATAACCCGCAAAAATGTTACAAACATTAATCTGGGAGGCTCTCAGAATACTGACATAACCGGCGGCATGCGTGGAAAAATCAATGAACTTCTCCTTCTTGCGGATGAAGGGATCAACTCGCACATCTTTGCCGCAAACCGTATGGCAGACTTCCTTTCCGAGAGAGATTACGGCGGGACCATGGTGAAAAAATGACAGTAGATGCAAACACCTCATCACGAAAACTGGACCATCTGCGTATCTGCAGCGAAACGGATCCAAATGCGGGCAGTCCCGGGTTTGAAGACGTCAGACTCGTTCACAACGCATTACCCGAATGCAACTTTGATTCGATTGACCTGTCGGTGGACTTCCTTGGAAAAAAACTGTCATCACCGCTTTTCATCTCTGCAATGACCGGGGGTCATCCAAAAACCACAGAAGTGAACCGGGTCCTCGGGTGTGCTGCTGAAAAGTATGGTCTTGCCATGGGAGTCGGATCGCAGCGTGCGGCACTGGAAGATCCGAAACTCGCAGACAGTTTCAGAATCGTTCGTGATGTTGCTCCACATGCATTCCTTTGCGGAAACCTTGGCGTGGTCCAGCTTGTCACACATGGTATGGACTGGGTTGAATCAGTCATTGATATGATCGATGCCGATGCACTTTGCATCCACTTAAATTTCCTTCAGGAAGTGATCCAGCCCGAAGGTGACCGCAATGCTATCGGATGTCTTGACGCGATCTCTCAAGCGTGCAAAGAAACAAAAATTCCTATAATCGTAAAAGAGACCGGAAGCGGGATTTCATCAGAAGTTGCCGCCCGGCTTTTCGATGTCGGTGTCTCAGCAATAGATGTCGGCGGATACGGCGGCACGTCGTGGGCGAAAATCGAAGGCATTCGTGCACAAAAACAAAAAACTGCCGGTGATAAATCCCTGACCGGACTCGGTAACACATTCATAGAGTGGGGTATTCCGACCGCGGTCAGTGTTTTTGAGGTAGCGAAGGTGAGTAAAGGACCGGTGATTGCCACTGGTGGTCTTAAGACCGGTCTTGATATTGCAAAAGGAATCGCCCTTGGTGCAACGCTCGGAGGGATGGCTCTTTCTCTTCTCGGTCCGGCGTTTGCAGGAGAAGACGAACTTGGATATGCAATTGATAAAATTCACACGGAACTCTCTGCTGCAATGTTCCTCTGCGGGGCACAAAATATTTCCTCCCAGCAAAAAGCGAGGTATTACCTTACAGGCGACGTCAGGCAGATGATTCGGACATAAAAATTCAGGAAACAAAATATGGTAGACATAGAAATTATAGCCGTTGGCGGATACAACGAGGTCGGAAGAAATATGACCGCGGTCCGCGTCGGAAAAGAAATCGTCATTTTCGACATAGGATTATATCTGGACCCGATAACGGGAAGCAACAACGTGGATATGGAAAATATGCACTCCCTGGACCTTATCCAGATGGGTGCCATTCCCGATGACACCGTGATGAACTCAGTTGAAGGGACCGTAAAAGCGATCGTATGTACGCACGGTCACTTAGATCACATCGGTGCGATCCAGAAACTCGCTCACCGATACAACTGCCCGATCATCTCGACACCCTACACAAACGAGCTGATCAAACAGCAGATTGAAGGTGAACGTAAATTTGCTGTGATGAACAAGACTTTTGCACTTAAAGCAGGAGGGAAATATACAATTTCTCAGAACCTGACCCTTGAGTTCGTTCGTGTTCAGCACAGTATCATTGATGCCATTATGGCAGTGCTTCACACTCCTGTTGGTTGTGTTGTATATGCAAACGATTTCAAGTTTGATATGACGCCGGTTATCGGAGAACCTCCGGATATTGCACGCATGCGGGAAATCGGGAAAGAGGGGGTCAAAGTTTTGATCGTCGAATCCCTGAACATGGAGGACAGAGGATACTCTCCGAGTGAGCAGGTTGCGCGTCTTCGGGTCCGTGATGCTATCATGCGTTGTGAGGATGACAAGAATGCTATTATCGTCTCGACCTTCGCATCGCAGATCGCGAGAATTAAAACGATCACCGAGTGTGCCCGCGAGATCGATCGAATTCCGGTCCTTCTTGGCCGGAGTATGGAAAAATACAATACCACTGCGGAGATCCTCAAGCTGGTTGCCTTCCCGCAGGGAACCAGTATTTATGGAAACAGAAAAACGACCGACCGTCTGCTTCGTCGTGTAGTAAAGGAGGGAAAGGATAAGTTCCTTCTCGTTGCAACCGGTCACCAGGGAGAACCGGGATCCATGCTTTCCAGAATGGCTGCAGGAGATACTCCGATGAAGATCGAAAAAGGAGATAAGATAATGTTTTCAGCAAATATTATCCCAACCCCGACAAATTATGCCCAGCGTGCAGAAGTTGACCGCCTCCTGATCCATCAGGGTGCAAGGATCTTTGATGGTCTGCATGTTACCGGACACGCATATTATCAGGAACACTATGACCTCCTGACCCTGCTGAATCCGGAACACATTGTCCCGTCCCACGGTCCGTTTAGCATGAAGGCAGGTTATGTGCAGTTGGGTTCCGAGTTTGGCTACGCCCTGAATAAAGAAATTCATATTATGCAGAACGGAGACCGTCTCGTTCTTCCGAAGTGAGGTTAAAATGGAACTTGCAGAGTATCTAAAATCGGTTGCTGCCAAAGTGAATATTGAGGCAGATGAATACAGTAAAGCGGTCGACACTACTTTGCAAAAAGCGTCGGCGCATCTCCTTATCGGCGGAGGTAAACGGCTTCGTCCGGCAATGGTCCTTCTGTCGGCAGATGCCATTCGTAAAGGTGCATCCCGGGATATTTTCCAGGCAGCACTGGCATTAGAATGGACACATACGTTCACTCTCGTTCATGATGATATCATGGACGGCGACTCACTTCGTCGGGGTCACCCAACGGTACACGTTGTGTGGGATGAGCCGACTGCAATTTTAGCAGGAGATATGCTGTATGCGAGTGCATTTGAGCATCTTTGCTGTGTGAAGAACACGACGGCAGAGGCAAAAGTCATTGCCGTTCAGATGCTTGCCCATTCCTGTCATGAACTTTGCGAAGGTCAGCAGGAAGATGTTTCTTTCGAGACGCGGTCTGATGTGACGCAGGATGAATATCTTTCAATGGTCCGGAAAAAGACCGGAGAATTATTTGCAGCAGCTACCGGGATCGGTGCAGTTCTTGCGGGAGGAGATATGAAACAGGTATCCGCTCTTTACACGCTTGGTATGAACACCGGTATTGCCTTCCAGATCCAGGATGATATCATTGATCTTCTTGCACCTTCCGAGGTCTCCGGTAAGGATCAGGCATCGGATCTCCGTGAAAATAAACAAACCATCCTTGCGATCGTCGCACGTGAATCCGGTGTTGACCTTTCTAAATATCACAAACCCGACCTTTCCAAAGGGGAAATCGCTGAAGCGATCGAGCTTCTGGAAACAACCGGGGTTCTGGATAAAGTCCGTAACATCTCCAAAAAACTGATCACTGATGCAAAATCCGGTCTTTCGGTTCTTCCCGATTCAGAAGAGAAGGACATGATTTTACAAATGGCAGACTTCTTCATTGCAAGAAGTTACTAACTTTTTTAGACTCCCTAAAAGGTTCCCGCGTCACAAGTCTCTAAAGTGACTTGTTTCACTAAGGAACCTAAAGGTTCCCGTAAATTCATGATATATCACGTCAAATACTGTTCATGAAGTTTTCGCGGGAAATAGAACTTCGGGGCCACATTGTTGACTCCGGTATCCTTACCAAAGTAATGGACACCGTGGTTGAATATAATGGCGAATTTGAAACGAAAGAGTTCGATCTCGGCCGTCAGAAGACTGATCCAAGTTATGCCAGAATGGAGATTTCCGCCGGGACACCTGAGCAGCTGATCAAACTGATCAGTGAACTCAGACGTCTCGGTGTGATCGTTACCGGAGAGACCGAGGCAACACTTCAGACGGTTACAAAAGTAAAAGTCGCACCGGAGGGTTTCTACTCAACGACCAACCACCCGACCTGGGTCCATTGTCTGGACTCCTGGATATCAGTTGACAATATGAAAATGGATGCACTCATTTCCATTGACACAAAAAATAAAACCGCCAAGTGTGTTACGCAGGGGAAACTTTTGCCGGGTGATACAGTCGTTGTCGGCGAAGAGGGTGTACGGGTCGAGTTTCCCGAACGTCCGCGTGAGATAGGTGTCTTTGAATTCATGGGGGGGGATGTTTCCTCCGAGAGACCCAGTAAAACTCTCATACGGCAGATCGCAAAAGAACTTCTCTGGGTCAAATCGACCGGCAAAAAAGTTGCCCTCGTCGGAGGTCCTGCGATCATTCACACCGGAGCGTCTGAATCGGTCGCTGCAATGATTAGGGAGGGATACATCGATATCCTCTTCGCAGGAAATGCACTTGCAACTCATGATCTTGAGTACAGCATATTCGGCACTTCCCTTGGTATGGATCTTAAAACAGGAGAACTCGTGAGCGGAGGGCACCGTCATCACCTTTATACTATCAATAAAATCATGGATGCAGGTTCGATCCGTGCAGCCGTTGAATCCGGACTCGTCAAAAGCGGCATCATGTATGAGTGTATCAAAAACAATGCCCCGTATGTTCTTGCCGGCTCGATTCGGGACGATGGTCCTCTGCCTGATGTCATTCAGAATAGTATGGAAGCTCAGGATGCGATGCGAAAGTACATCCCCGAACTCGGTATGGTTTTAATGGTTGCGACCCTTCTTCATTCCGTGGCAGTAGGAAACCTGCTACCGTCCCATGTCAAAACCATCTGTGTGGACATTAATCCTGCATCTGTTACCAAACTCATGGATCGCGGAACCTCCCAGGCGATCGGTATGGTCAGTGATGCCGGAACATTCATGCCGCTTCTTCTGGAAGAACTGAGAAACCAGTCGAAGAACTGATCTGGTTCTTCTTTTTCTTTTTTTCTAAAAAATGGTATGCCGTCGAGGCTGCATCTCTGATGATTATGTGAACTTGATTGAACTGACTATCAGCATCACATTTTTCCCATCACGGAATATTCCGTGCACACCCACAGTTCTGGTCCCGGTCACACCGTATGCTGCATGAGAAAGTACGACTTCCTTCGCTCCCGGTGGAACGTCCATCATAACATGCGCATATCCTTCTACCTCTATCTCAAGCTGGACCAGATTATCCACTTCCCTTCCTCCGTAAATACTAATAATAATATCATCACCCGACAGACTCACGTGCAGCAGTACAGCAGGATCATCCAGCGATGCATCTACATAATACGCTGTTCCAAACATTGCTAAAAATCCAAGAGCAACCATAATAAGTATGATTATCACTGCCAGAATTACTACCATCATAAAGCGTTTTTCTCTCTGGCTCGTTTTTTTCTTATATCTGATTGCCATGATCTCTCACTCCAGAATCATCATACTTCCAAAATACGTTGACCCGTTTTCTGCGGGCTCTATATACATTAGCACATGGTTCTCCTGCATCGTCGTCGGATCCCACACGAGATTATACATCATTCCTCCGCCTGCCTTGGCAAGAGATATTGCCTCCCGCATGACCGACATACCATACGAATTTTTGAGACCAAGCTGATTTGTCCCCTCCAACGCTGGATTCAGTGAATCTGCAAGCATTGTTCCGTTGTCTGTAATGGCAAATGGATATAAACCCTCGATATACACCTCACTCTTTTGATCCCTGATCATTTCGATCACTGAAGCCTCTCCCTCAAGTTTCGAAAGATATTCCAGGTTCCTCACCTGCCGGATAAGATTTTCCCGCTCTTTCCAATCTTCACTGAGAGTCTCTGCGATTGATGAATTCTGCATATATATCCCTGCAGCGATGCACCACTCATCATTTACCGCCATCACATAGGTCAGCTTCAACTCTTTGTTATAATTATTGGCTGGATTTGGATACAGATAATACACATATCCTCCTCCCTGCTCTGCCCGGGCAATGATCCGTTGTCCGATCTTGACACCGCTTGTATCTTCCAGATACCAGCGGTTCAATCCGACCATACTTAATTGATACGGAAGTGCCAGCACAGTTCCATTCCTATCATAAGCAAAAATATACAGTTCGCCATCAACGAACTGACCGTTTGGATTATTGAATTCTGCAAGAGCCCGTTCTTTTCCCACTGAATTGACATAGGTATATGCATTCTCGACAAATGCCTTCAGTTCTTCCGCTGTCATGGAAAGGTCTTTTTCACCAGTATTCTGAACGGTATTATCGGTAAGAACCAACCGCCATGTCATTCCATCTCCCGGAATTATCGTTTCCCAAATGGCATTTGTCTGGGTATAATTGCTCCAGCTTGCATCATAGAAGATGTACGATACATTTCCCCTTTCATTTTCGAGAATGTTTTTAACTATGTTTTGGATCGACGCGGTTTGATATAAGGGGTCTATCAGGATATTTCGTCCGATTTCTTCTGTGTTTTCATCATAGATCTGGAGACCGTTATCCTGGACGACCCAGATAGTATATCCGTATTCATATCTTAGGTATTCCGCGAGTCCGGAGAAAAGAGATCCTGTGTTGATGACGAGTCTGAGTGTCCCATTATATTTCCCGTCAGCATCATAGATCGGGGCTGTAACTGTAACGCCATACTCTCCAAATCCTGCTTGCCCGTAGTCTGAAATTATGCAGTTTGCCCCCGCAGCCCGGAGTTCTTCTTCCGTGTAATGGGCGGTTGCTTTAGCTGTGCCGCTCGTCTCGTCCATCTTCATGGTAGATGCAATAAGCGTGTCATTTTCATCGAATCTGCCGACTTCGAATGAGATGGGAACATCCCGCCTGAGTTTGAGTAACGTGAGATTCATTGATGAGTCTGAGGCATCCACTCCATCGAGTTCCCGGGCTGCATTCCATACAGATAAGGTAGTATTGTCCATTTCAGATTGGATGATATCGACTGCAGGGTACAGGACCTCTTTCATTGTACAAATATATTCATCACTAACAGGTTTTGCAGCGGGTTGTGTATGGATATAGAATAAATAACCTGCCATAATAATGAAGAGAATCACTATGCAGATTATCATTATTTTTTGGAAAGGAATCGGCCTCATTTAATCTCAGGTCTCTTAACGAACAATACGGAGGGAAAGTAAATATATGTTACCGTTGAGGAAATCTTTTGGATCTTACATTTCCTCACAAAAAACAGGGAATGTTCACGTGAATGTCACAGTATAGAGTTTGAGCATGCGTGTCCCTCCATCCGAGAATGTCCCGCGAACGGCGACATCTCTTTCACCGGTCACTCCGGCACACGCTCCTTTGAAAGTAACCTTACCGGTTCCGGTAGTTGGGGCGGGCATTGTGACCATTGAAGACGGCAGCGTTACACCCTCGATCTCTATTGAAAGCATAACCAGTTCCTCGATACGTCGTCCCTCATAAACCGTCACGATCACATCGTCCCCAACTATTCCCACGCTTACTAATACATCTGGATCATCGAGCGATTTATCTATCATATACTCTGTTCCGAAGAACGCCAGAAATACACAAAATCCACTGATAAGCATGATTACCACGCTTAGAATCACTATCATAGTAAGGCGTTTTTCTCTCTGGTTATCTTTTGCTTTGTATCTGATCGTCATTTTTCATCACCCAGAATGATCATACTGCCATAGTAGGTATCCTCGGATGCCAACTCCACATAAAACAGGACGTAAACTTCTCTCTGGAGGTCAGGGTCCCACACAAGACCATAGATCATTCCTCCCCCAGACTGGGCAAGAGCGATCGCTTCTCTGCCCATGGACATTCCATACGAGTTCACATAACCCAGATGATTGTTCCCAATACATGACGGGTCCATGGCATATGAAAGGATCGTGCCGTTTATGGTACTGGCAAATGGATACAACCCTTTGACCTGTATGGAACTGTTTGGGTCGTTCATCAGACTGATCAGTTCATCTTCAGGCATGATTTTGGATAGATACTGAAAATTCCTCACCTGAGAAATCATTTCATCCCGCAGTTCTCCGCAGGGTGATAACGTATAATTCTGGATATAAAAACCGGCCCCGATACACCAGTTATTGTCGACCGGCATCGCATACGTGAGTTTTAATTCCCGTGCAAAATCCTCATTCGGGTTTGGATACTGGAAAAATATATACCCTCCACCCTGTTTGGCCCGGGCAATTCCTCTTTCAACGTATTTTACTCCTATAATATCCTCAGCCTGCATACGGTTTATCCCGACAAGTTTATCCTGATACGGGAGAGCCAGTGCCGTTCCGTTCATATCATAGGCAAAAATGTACAGTTCTCCATTGATGAACTCTCCATTTGGATCATTGAATGCCCGAAGAGCCTCTTCTTTGGAATGGGTCTGGGCATAGACGTATGCTTTCTCGACAAATGTTCTGAGATCATCCGGAGTGAGCTGGGTCGAGTTTCCGGCAGTATTCATATTGATTTTATCCGTGAGCGAAATACGCCATGCTCTGCCGTTTGGAAGGGAAAGAGTATCCCAGACGGCATTGATTTGGGAATACTCTGTCCATCCGACATTGTAATACATGTATGACGCATTCCCCGTTGTTTTTTCAGTAACCTGCTGAGCTACACTGAGGCTGGATTCTTCCGCATATATTTCACCCGTCAGGATGTTTTTGCCGATCGCTTCCGTATCTTCATAATATATCAGTGTGCCGTCAGGCTGTGTCGCCCAGATAGTATATCCATGATCTGCTCTGAGCTGGTCAACATTCCCCGAGAAAAGATATGCCGGATCAAGACCTACGCAAAGCATCCCGGAATATGTCCCGTCGGTGTCGTAGATCGGGGCAAGGACCAGGATTCCCACATTACCATTCTTAAATGTGTAAAGCGAGGTTATGGCACAATAATTTCCACCGCAGTTCTGCTGATATACGTCGGTGGTGTTGATCGGGGCCTGTTTTCCGAAGAATTGCTGGTTGACTATTGGTCCGGTTATAGCACACACGGTGTTGTTTTTATCAACGACCCAGATTTCATAAGAGGCAGGAATATCACGATGGAGTGCTAAAAGAGCGAGTTCGACTGCCGGATCATCCATGGAAAGTCCGCTGAGTTCACCAGCCGTATCTTCTGTCAGGGAACATATCTCGGTCATGTCTTTTTCCATGACGGATATGAACTCTTCAAGTGATTTGTGCATGTCCGCATTTTTTTCGCTGGATACAGGGTCCAGTCCCGGCTGCGACAGGCTCCATGTAATCATACCAACAGTCACTACCAAAACAAGGCAAATAACGAATGTTATTACGAGTATTTTTTTTCGTGTCATGATAGTAAGCAGAGAACCCAAAACATTTACATGGTAGTCTTTATTTCATATAATATCTTTTTCATTTGATGTAGCGAAACTAACTAACATTTATCAATTAATTTTATAAAATAGTATGAAACAGAGACTATTCAAAACCAGATTATACAGAATATTACTTATGGTTGATTTACTTCTCCTGACGGGACTTATTTTCTATGTATGTCACGTCATTTCTAATGAGGCAGATACGCTTTCCAGCTGGACGGATATCAGCGGAGAAAAAGTCATTTCAGAAGAGAAACATGTTGCAGAATGATAGAAGTATCCAAACTTTATATCATGGGTCGTGGAGACCCCTCCCGGAGATCATACTCCAAAATATAGAACTGCTGATTCTACTGGTAAAATAATATTTTTTAGTCGGGAGAGTGCTTATGCTCTTCACCACAGTCATGGTGGTCCCTGCATTCGCTGCATTCACAGGACTCCTCATGCTCGGCTTCGCTCTCCATTTTAAGTCTGTCTAGGATCCATTGCCGGTCGATTGCTGTACATTCCGTGATCGGCACATCCCAGATCGGTCCACCGGTGATAACACACGACTGATACAGGGAATACGGCATCTCCAGACTCCCGAGGAACTTATCTTCACGGAATGCCGCGAATATTATCATCTTCTCGTCATCGACGACGTCTACTTTCGTAAATCTCAGTTCATCCGGAATATTCTTGGGATCATCATCCTGCATTTTCATAAGGGTCAGGACCTTGAACAGTTCGACCACACGGTCATCCAGTCCTGCCTCGAAAATGAAGACCTTCTCCTTCAGGGAGTTGACATCCGAAACGAGCCGCATCGGCTTTTCCCGGTAAATAACCTGATCGGCTATATCTCCCTCGATCCCGACCTCACGGTCCTCGCAGTCCGGCTCAAGATAGATCAGAAATCCGCCGTTTGTCTCCTTATCCTCGTAGATGAACGGATACCCAGCAAATCCGGAAAACCCGCAGTTGTCGCAGGTGAACAAAAACAAATCACCTGTCAGAACTTTTTCCCGCATCTCCGGATCGGTCGTCACATTTACCGAAGGGCAGATGGTGATCGTCTGTTCATGCTCACATTCAGGGCAGACCACAATGTCTTCATCTGTGATCATACGCGGATCCACTCTTTGTCGATGACTGTATACCCGGCAACAGGTCGTTCCCAGATACCGTGCATCAGCATTTTGATTTTTTCATATGTTGCGAACGGGACCTTGATCGGGTCGAGATATTCTGTTCCAAGACGCGGCACGAATATAAGGGATCTCCCCTCACACTCGAACATATCCTGTGCGTAGAAAAGGGTTTCCGGAATGATTTTCTCCTTCTTTGCCTCCATCTCGCGAAGGATCGAATCCTTCAGCAGTTCAATGATCCTGTCGTCGAGTTTGTCACGGAAAATGTAGATCTTTTCACGCATCTCGTCTTGTGTGTGCACAAGTCTCATACGGATCTCTGAAAGAAGATGCGACGGCAGCACGTTCGGGAGTTGTACCTCGCGTTCTGTTGAGTCGGGATCGAAGAAGATCGAAAACTTCTCGTTCAGATCATGGTAGAGGATCGGATACTCGACAATGCCGGAAAACCCGCAGTTGCTGCAGACAAGGGTCGTAAGCGATCCGTCAAGGAATTTTTCCCTGAGTTCCTCATTCGAGGCATTGATACTTTTGTGCAGGGTAAACTCCTGCTTCGCCCCGCATTTTGGGCAGGTGATAGTTTTTGTTTCAGTTTTCATTATTCTTTCCTCCCGCTTGGTCCCCGGTGATAGTGGGCAAACTCACCGTTTTTGATGATGTCTCCGGTGAATACCGGTCCATCGCGGCAGACCCTCAATCCGTCGTTGTCCATACAGCAGGATCCGCAGATACCGACTGCACATTTCATGTATCTCTGCAGGGAGAACTGACCCCTGCCTTCGATCCCTTTTGCGACCAGTCTGTCGAGGATCCCTTTCATCATGATTTCCGGACCGCAGACGCAGATCGTGTCATATGATCCAATGTCTAACTGGTCCATGATCCCGGTTACAAATCCGTGGAATCCGCAGGTTCCGTCGTCTGTGGCGATTTTCAGGTCGCTGACTTTTGCCAGGTCTTCAGTAAAGATAAGTTCCTCCCTGGTTCGTGCCCCGAGGATGAACGTGTCGACTTCTCCGCACGCGGCTAGTGTAAAGAGCGGGGTCACTCCCACTCCCCCGGCGATGGCAAGAACTTTTCCCTCTGGGTTGAATCCGTTTCCGAATGGTCCGCGGATGCCGATCTTATCCCCGGCTTTCAGGTCAAAGAGGGCTTCTGTCGCGTCACCCACTTTCATGACCGTGATCGCATTTGCGGCAGAAAAAGCCATGGGAATCTCGTCCACACCCGGGACCCAGACCATACAGAACTGTCCGGGTCTGATGTTGAAGAGTTCATCGAAGACAAATGTTTTCACGGTCGGTGTTTCATCAAGCACGATCGTGATGGTGACGATGTGCGGCATTTCAGACATGGGCGCACCCCACTATTTCTTCGGCAGGTATTCCGTTTTCTGCGTAAAGTTCGGCTGCGATTTCTGAGAATATGTTGATCGAGTCATAGACTGCGCTGCCGATCTCTACGGCAGATGCTCCGGCCATCATCATTTCAATGACATTATCTGCAGTGGAAACACCCCCGCATCCAATGATAGGGATACCGACTGCATCGTAAAGGTCGTAGACACTCCTGATAGCAATGGGAAAAATTGCTTTGCCGGAGAGTCCGCCAAACCTGTTTCCGAGAACCGGACGGCGTGCCCCGGTGGAGATCCGCATGGCTTTTACTGTGTTTATTGCAACGATCGCGTCGGCTCCTCCCTCTTCTGCGGCTTTTCCGATCCCTCTGATGTCGGTCACGTTCGGCGTGAGTTTAACCCAGACAGGTTTATTGTATGTTTTGACGATTTCCGTGCATTCCTTCACGATTCGCGGGTCAATACCGATCGCGGCACCATATCCTTCTGCATGAGGGCAGGAGAGGTTGAGTTCGAATGCACGTGCATCAGGGAACCAGGATGCAACTTCGCCGAATTCCTTTGGTGTCCCGCCGAAAATGTTGACGACTACCGGTTCGCCTTTCAGCGGAGCAATCTCCGACACGAATTCTTTTGATGGGTTTGGAAGTCCCATGGCATTGATGAGACCGCCTTCGATCGGAACGAGGGCAGGTCCGTGGTGACCGGATATTGCCACCGGTCCGATGGATTTTGTAATAACACCGCCCGCGCCAAGAGAAAGCATCCTCTTTAATGATGCACCGGTCGTCCCGAGGACTCCGGCGGCGAGCAGCATATGATTTCTCAGAGGAACTCCGGCTATCTCCTCTTTTGGAAGCTGTATCTGGATCATCGTATTCTTGCAGGTACTATTCGCGGTTTTGGGTTATGTAACTCTCTATCGCTTCCCTGTTGTCCGGTTCAAAGACTATCAACCATTTTAACACATACGCACCAAATATTTATACAGGTTTAGAGTTTACATGGCAAAAGATCAGATCCGCACCGGACGGCTGGAAGGAACAAGACCCGCTGCAGTCGAACAATATCTCTCATCGATGGATGCGGACAAACAGATAGCATCGAGTGATATCAGAGTAGACATCGCTCATATCCTCATGCTCCAAAAACAGAATTTGATAGATGCCGGATCCGCGAAAAAACTGCTGAAAGTTCTCATGGGTTATCTGGAGAATGGTCTTCCCGCAGATGTCTTCGATGCGACACGCGAAGACATCCATGCCGGAATCGAGGCGGAGCTTATGACGGATGCCGGATCGGATGCCGGGGGCAGAATGCATCTCGGACGGAGCAGAAACGATGAGGTTGCGACATGTCTTCGGATGAGGACGCGTGAACTTCTCATCGATACTCTGTCGGCATTATTCGAACTTCGTCAGTCGCTTATCACCCGTGCAGAGGAACATACCAATACCATAATGCCGGGTTTCACCCACCTTCAGCATGCCCAGCCGACCACCCTTGCCCACTATCTTCTTGCCTACGAAAGTCTTTTCTCCCGTGACACATCGCGTCTCTTCGATGCATATACCCGTGTGAATATGTCCCCTCTGGGGTCGGCGGCTTTTGCCGGAACGGGATTCCCTCTGGACCGTAACCTCACGGCAGAATATCTCGGGTTTACCGATCCGATGGAAAACAGTATGGATGCCGTGGCAAACAGAGATTTCATCGCCGAGACCCTGAGCTGCCTTGCTATTCTTATGACGAACATCAGCAGAATGTGCGAAGAACTCATTCTCTGGTCGACTTCATTCGTCAAATTTGTCGAGTTGAACGATGCGTACTGCTCGACAAGCAGTATCATGCCCCAGAAGAAAAATCCGGACACACTCGAGATCATGCGGGCAAAAAGTGCTGCCGTGATTGGTGAACTCGTCGCCGCACTCACACTCATTAAATCCCTTCCCATGAGTTACAACCGCGATCTTCAGGACCTGAATCCCCATCTCTGGAATGCATTTGCCCAGACGAATGCATCGCTTCCGATCCTTGCAGAAATCATTTCTACTGCCGAGTTCAATGTGCCTTTGATGAAAAAGCAGGCAGTGGTCGGAAATACCACCGCAACTGAACTTGCCGATTTCATGGTCCGGGAATACAACATTCCCTTCAGAACTGCTCACAACATTGTGGGTCGTGCCGTAAAACTGGGCTCGCTCGACCTTGACGTCGTCGAGACCGCGGCAAAAGACCTTGCGCATATTTCGCTCAAGGAAAAGGGACTGACCGAAGAAACCA
>Ga0265294_10001921_pt1 | contig 27497 bp, 29 predicted proteins | sample MunlanPumphouse3_FD_192504 | JGI IMG/M metagenome (GOLD analysis project Ga0265294, IMG submission 192504) | Groundwater microbial communities from a municipal landfill in Southern Ontario, Canada - Pumphouse #3 | ecosystem: Environmental > Aquatic > Deep subsurface > Groundwater | place...
CCAGCTCGTCCAAAAACAGATTGACTCCCAGGGAATCTGAAGACATATGCCCGGCTATTACCGCGTTAATGTTAGCGGCTTCGGCTTCCCTTCTGTGCTCTTCCGACTGATGCATGGAAACTACCGTGCCTATGCCCGCTTGGGCCATTTTTTCGTACAACTTAGGAGAGCCCTCTGTTCCGCCGGTAATTTCGGTCATGGCTATCTTGCCGCATCTGTTTTCAGGAGAGCCGACGAATATCCTCGGGCCGGAACCCAACCTGACCGCTTCTTTGTATTCTTCAATGCTTTTTAAAACCTTGATAAGGTCTTCTATCCTCTCCGGATTTTCTTTGTCTATTTTGTCTTTTAAAAACTTGGCTGCCAAATTGTCGCAGGGAGTATGGCAGTTAATGAAATTCATGTTTAAAAGCCTGGCTGAATCAACCGCCCTTTGGTGGTTGGCCGAACTTACTCCTCTTCCAACCTCGGAAATCTTTTCTCTCATTAATCCTTCAGCAACGTTAATAGGAACGCCGTACTGGCTTAAAACATCGCACTGCATTTCCATAACCTCCTGAAGGGTAGCCAATGCCTTGCCTCTGGGGTGGTGGCCGATGACTAAATCGGCTCCAAGCTCTTTAGCCAGCATAAGTTCGGCGGTATCTATATCGATGCCCACCATTACTTTTTTTATTTCCTTGTCTTCGGCAACATTCAAAATCCTGGAATCCAGATAGGGATTAGTCAAAGCTTCTTCGTCAAAATCCGCCTTTCTTTCTACAGTAAGATTTTCGTATTTCTCCTTCTTTCTTTTGAGAAGCTTCTCCACCGCTTCGTTGCTTCGAAAGTCGGCATCAATTCCCATTTTAATAGCCAAATTGAATATTTCTTGGATTTTCATACGCTTTAATTTAACAGAATTCTACTTGTTGTTCAAGTTTTTATTATCTCTAAAACCTTATCGGCCCTCTCTTTAGGGCTTCCTTTTACCTGGCAGTAATTTATTTTACTCTTGGAAAGAAACGTTTTAATCCTTCTGGATATCTGGGGGGCCATTTCGGTGTAAAGCCTGACTCCGTCTTTCCGGCTGGCAAATTCCAGGGGCAAGAAAAATACATAGTCGTATTTTTTCGAATCGGGAGCAATCTCGTTTTTTATCAGCCTGGAAACCAGCTGATGTCTTCTTTTCTCCTTGAGGTCCCGGCCGTCTGGAGTAAAAACGTAAGTGTATATGTAAGCGAGAAAAGTGGCGCAGTCGCAAACTACAAAATCGGGGTTTCTTTTCTCGGCCGCCTCCTCTCTTTTTCTCTGGCCTTGAAGAATAATCAGCTGGTCTGCGGCGTTCTTCATCGCTCCATACCTGATAATGAACTCCCTGGCGTATTCTTTGGGAGCCGCCACCCGGTACCCCTTCTTTCTTAATTCTTTAGCTAACAACCCGGCCAAAACGGTTTTTCCCGCTCCGGGAGCTCCGACAAAGCAAATTTTCTTAGGCCTTCTTTTTTCTCTCATTTTTGAAAAACTTCTGCTTAAGCTCTTTTACGAGTTTTTCCCTCTCCTCGGGCGAGGAAACCTCTTTGCGGATTCGAGACTTCTCTTTCCTTATGTATAGTTTTGTCCCTCTTGAAATATAGTTGTTGGGCATATTGTTTTTATTAGAGTAGCACGAAAGAAACTAAATAAAAAGCTCCGATATTCATTCGGAGCTTTCGCGTTTTTCCATGGTTTTTTTATATTCTTTGCCGAAAAGCCGGTCGATTTCTCCCAGGGCCTCTTTAAACAACGACTTGCTGTCTTCGGCGTCTGTATAAAAGCGGATGTTTCCGTTCTTGAAGATAAGGGTCAGCTTGCTGCCCTCTTTAAGTTCGTAATCGCGGACAACGCCTTTAACCTTTCTAACGCGGAATTTTATCGTACAGAGCTCACCCTCTCCCTTTATATCCAGCAGTTCTCCTTCGTAATTGAGGACTGCGGGGGGAGCTGCAGTCTGCCAAACAAATCCTTTCACTTTTCCAATCAGAGCCGGGTCTTTCAGAAGCTCTTCAGCTTTCACTTTTATTCCTCCTTAAATGAACTGAAAGGAATGGTAGCTGAAAGACCGTCGGGTGTCAAGCAAATACGCTGCCTAAAAATCTTGTTTTATGAAGCGAGTTTTTTGAACTGCTCCCTGACCACTTCCCGGTCGTCCCAGGATATTTTTTTCCCTCCGGCTACGGCCATCTGGGGTTCGCACCCCTTTCCGGTAACGGCAACAACGTCTCCGGGAGAAGCCAATCCCAAAGCCCTTCCTATAGCCCGGCCCCTGTCCAATATCCTTTCGTGCTCTTTTTTAATGCCCTTTGATATGTCTTCAACTATCTTTTCCGGATTCTCGTCGTAGGGATCTTCATTGGTAAGAATTATCCTGTCGCAGTATTTTTCGGCTATTTCTCCCAGAACCGGCCTTCTCCACTTATCCCTTCCTCCGCCACAGGAACCGAAAACGCAAATGAGCTTTTTTGGAGAAAATTCCTTTTTCAGAGTTATATACAATCCCTCCAAGGCATCGGGAGTAACGGCATAGTCAACTACCGCCTTAAAAGGTTCTTTAATGACTATTTCCATTCTGCCGGGCAGGCCCTTTATGCCCTCCACCGCCTTTTTGCAGGTTTCCGGGGGAATGCCCTGGGAAAGGCCGACGGCAATCGCCGCCAGGGCGTTGTAAACATTAAACTCTCCCAGCATTAAAAGCTTAAAGTCGGCGTTGTTCCGGTTAACGTCTCCCTTCTCTAGGCCGTAGGTATAGGTCTTTTCAGCCGGGAACCTCAGAAAGTATTCCGCATTCTTGTCGTCTGTATTAACAACATGAATCTTCTTTACGGCCTCAAATAGCCTCCCCTTGGCTTTTTTGTAGTTTTCAAAACCTCCATGGGATTCAATGTGCTCGGGCGAAAGATTGGTGAACACGGCAGCGGCAAAATCGATGAACTTGTGCCTGTGCTGCTTTATGCCCTCCGAGCTTACCTCTAAAACAGCGTACCAGCACCCGGCATCAACGGCCTGTTTTAAAAACTTTTGTATCTTAAATCTGCCCGGCATTGTCATTTTCAGCAGGTTGGGCTTTTCTTTCTCCCCTATTTTAAACTTAATGGATGAAAGGGAGGCCACCTTATATCCGCCCGCCTCCAAGCAAGCGGCCGTCATATTGACCACCGTGGTCTTTCCGTTAGTGCCCGTCACCCCTATCACCTTAAGCTTCCTTGAAGGAAAGCCGTAAATAAGGGCGCCAAAAAAAGCCAGTAGAAAATGGTACCAGCTTATTACAAAAGACGGCAGCAGTTTTTTAATTAAACTTTTAATCATCTTTTCCCTAAAATCTCCAGAGCTTTTTTAATCCTGGAATTTGTATCCTGAACGTGAACGTCGCCTGGAACCTGAGAAAGGGCCTCCCTGGCCTTCTGCCTGGGGAAACCCAGGGAAACCAGCCCGTCCAAAGCGTCATCTGGCTCCTCGGCTTTATTGGCCACTTTAATTTCATTTATCTTCCCTGTTAGTTCTAGTAGTATCTTCTGGCCTTTCTTTTTCCCTATGCCTTTTATTTCTTTAGGAAGCTCTCCTTTTTCTATCACTTCCTTTAATTTCGTTAAAGAGCCGAGGGAGGTTAGCATCATTGCCGTTTTCGGCCCAACGCCCGATATTTCATTAAGAACTTCGAAAAGCTCCAGATCTTTTTGGGTTAAAAATCCGTAAAGCTCAGCCGCATCTTCTCTCAGATGCAGGTAGGTAAATAGCCTTATATCCTGCCCTTCCGATATCTTGCCTAATGTGCCGGGGGAACAGAAAACCTTGTAGCCTACTCCGCCCACTTCAACCACAACCATCTTCTCGTCCTTAAGCCCGATTTTCCCCGACAAATAGTGAATCATTACTGTATTTTAACCCTTAATGACCCCTTATTCAATCTACTAAAAAGCATAATATTATATTAATTATTAAAATCCACAGGACTCCACCTCTCGATATGATTTTTATATTGTCTCAGAGATTTATACCTCTTGCATGATGACTGGGCCGAACCCGACCTTCGTTTATGCTTTTCTTTGTCTAGCTTAGACTTAGTTTTAGATCCAATCGATAGTTTATTCCTATACATTTTTAACCCAAGATGCTCCATGCCCTTATCGTGAAATATTATTTCAGTTTTATTATTTACTGGTAGCTTCTGATTACTGTCGAATTTCTCCATAATATCCCGAATTTCTAAATACAACTTACTCATTTCATTCTTCGTAACCCTACTAGCAGTAACACCAATATCGTCCACATAGATAGCTAGTCGGGGGTCGTGACCCCTCAACCGTTTATTGACTAAGTAATTAATTCTAATAAATAAATCTAAATTACACCAAACGGCTAACCTCGGAGAGGTCGCGAAGCCACGAGCTATTGTTTTACTGTCCGAGGAGTTTTTGGGGCCCTGGGGGACACAACAAAGAGATGCAATTAATTTCGCTGCTCTTTTACTGCAACTGCATTTATTATGGAAAAAATGATAAACCCTTTCCTCGCTTATTTGTTCAAAAAAACGCTCTATATCCATCCTTAAGATGGCTCTTTTCCTACTAACGCCAAGTAAGTAATAAACGGCCTTAACGTGATTAAGGCCCTTTACTCCGCCAAATATAAAATTAGGGAGCATTTTATCATAAGGGGTAAGGATCTTTTTATTTATATTATCTAAAAGTCTACCTAATGGGGTGCCTCTTGCGCTTCTTACGTACTTATTTCTACTAGGTTTAGATTGTGAATGATTATCTACCCAGTAAGCATCGAAATTATCGACAACGTCATTTATCAACCTCAATGCATCCCCTATTGGAAATTTTTTATAACTCAAACGTTTTGCTAGTTCATTCTTACTTCTTATATTTATTTTAGGATATCTTTCGGCCTGCATACCTTTTTAATAACTTCGCTCGTTTTTTGATTAAATATGTTTGCATCTTTTCGCCCCAACAAATAAAACCCCTTTCTAGAGCTGAAAATTTTTTAACCGACCCTACTCCAGCAGAAAAAATAAATGGCGTTATGGATGAAGGATGCACTTTTAACAAACGAGCGAGTTTAATTATTAATTTCTTAGAAACTCTTTTTTGTCCATTCTCAATCATTACGATAAGTACCGTAGAAACGCCCAACGCTTTAGCTAATTCAGCCTGCGTTAAACCGGCCTCGCCTCTTATTTTTTTTATTAATTTAGGAAATGAATACATAAAAAGACTAAAGGGCGATTACTGCCCCATGATATTCCTGAGAATAAGGATAATCTTCAAGATTATCCTTAGAATTCTCAAAAAATTCATTGGTTATAACCGCCCTTCGATACGGGAAACACAATCCAAAGCTTGAGTTTTGTTGGCATGAATTTAAATTCAGAATGTGTTCCATATATTAGGGTGTTTTAAAGACTTTAATAATAATGGAACCACCAACCCCTCCACGATTATTAGTCTCGAAAAAAGGTTTCCCGGTAATTATCATAATCCGTGGAGGATTATGGCAGTTCTCGTTCGAGCAATCTCAATCTATCTTTATCTACTCTATTGTGCCTTGTTATTCCGTCACTTTTCTTTGGGCCTACATTTCTGCCGCCCCAATATAGGTGCTGGGAACAAGGTCCACTTCTCTATAATAAAGAAGGGTCAGACACCCACAAGAGATGTCTATATCTTCGACATAATAATCGATTAATTTTGGATTGATTTTTAAAAAACTAACACCCAATTCTATTATACAAAAAGTATAAGTCTTGTCAAATTAGTTATCCACAGCAACAAAGCTATCCATTATAAACCGACACTGCATATTGAAACAATACTACAATATAAGTATAATAAGGCACATGTTTGAATTGGCTTCGAGCTATAGACCAAAAGGCGACCAGTCGCGGGCGATAGAAAAGCTGGTGAAGAACTTGGAGCTAAGGGGGGTTCAGGTCCCTTTTCTCTAAATTGACGCGGGAAAGGCGTTAGGCGTATTTTTGTGGCACTTTTGCCATATCAACTCGCTATCTCGAAAATCTTTTTTACCAAACCTGTTCGTGCATAAAATGCGCGAGTAATGGGACGGCGTTCTCCTGTTCGCGAATTTACACCACCCGTTCCTTTCGTCCTCGCCTGTATCCACTTTCCGTCTTTTCCTGTAAGCGCGGCGAATCCCTTTTTGATAAGCTTTGCGCGAATAAAATCATAGTCAGCCTTTATCTTTTTAATGAGTTTGTCATCCTCGGCAAAATCCAAGCTTGCAACACTTAATAATCTTGACCCTTTTGCATTTAAGCCATCCCACTGAACCGCGCAAAACACAACGGTTTTTAGCTTTGCCCAAACATGGCTTTCAAAAAAAGAATGGGCTTTTAATTCTTTAGGATTTATCATTGTGATCGCCATTGTTTCCTTCGGCACAAGAACACCGCCTACCTTATGAAAAGCAACTGATTTTAATTCGTAGGTAAGCCCGTTCGGCGCTTTTGATACATTTGTTTGAAGTCCCGCCAACCGCTCCAAAACAAGCCCCTTCCAGCCCTTGTTCTGTTTACCGTTCAAATAAGGATTGATTCCAAACTGCGGTGCGAGTTCGGCAAGGTCTTTGCCGATATATTTTTTCAGATTTTTGATTGCGGTTGCGCGAGTTACGATTTTCATGATTTCTATATCTTATTTTTTATACTGCGATCGAGTTCCTCGAATCGCTTAATTGATACATCAAGATATTTCGAATCGGTGTCTATGCCGACAAATTTCCGACCCAAAAGATAGGATGCGATGCCGGTAGTTGAGCTGCCCGCAAAAGGATCTAAAACTATGTCTCCTTTATTGGTGCTGGCGAGTACGATACGTTTTAGTAAATCCTCTGGTTTCTGCGTAGGGTGTTTTCCGAATTTCTTTTCAGGTGTTTTAGGGGTACCCACACTCCAAACCGCCCCAATCTCTGGATTTTTAGATTCCATAGCCCATACCGAACGCATTTGCAAATTTGGCTTTTTAATGAAATCTTCGGGCCAATCGCCATTTTTCATTAGATCGTAATTAAAGGTATGCTTTGCTTTTTTGTCTTTTCTAGCCCAAACCAATGTTTCGTGGCTCGCGGTAAAAAAACGGCAACTTAGGTTGGGGGAGGCGTTCGGCTTAAACCAAGTAATATCGTTAAGGATATGGAATCCAGCTGCTTGCAGCGCAAAACCGCATTGATAAATAGAATGGTAAGTGCCGCTAATCCAAATCGTACCGCTCGGCTTCAAAACCCGCTTTACCGCTTTTATCCAGTTAAGATGAAACTCAAAATCTTTCTTCAGCCCGTTACTTTTATCCCACTCTCCTTTATTAACGCTTACGCGCCGCCCAGCATGAACACTAAAACCACCGTTAGATAAAAGATAAGGTGGATCGGCGAAAACCATATCTACTGAATTTTCCGGCATACCGGCAAGAATGTCTAAGCAGTCAGCATGATAAAGTTTAAATTTAGGATTATCATAATACAGTTTCTGTTTATTATTGCCCTCCTTTTGTTCTGGGACAACTTTCTTTCTTTGCACCAACTTACCAATTAACTGGGTTTCATTGGTAATAGGTATAACTGAATATTTTGGATTCTCGGGTTTTAAAAACTTATACGGGGGCCTGGCTTGGGAGATATATCGCTTAACAGTAGTGCCGTCAGGCATTTGAGCTAAAACTATATCACCAGAGGAAAACTTAGTATCCCGTTTAATCAGAATTAAATCCCCATCATTTATACCCGCGTTAATCATGGAGTCGCCCATAACCCTAACAATCATTACGTCGTCAGCAATAGTTTCAACATCTTTTGATAGCGGCTGCCACGCACCAACCTCCTCAATAGCTTCAGTAAAACTACCGGCAGAAGTCGTACCGACAACTGGAACTAACGGCCTAGCATTTATCGCTTCATAGCCCCTCCGAAGGATTTTAATCCCGCGGGCCGAACCCTCCTCTCTGCGGATAAAATTATTTTCTTCCATTCTGAAAAAAATATCTAAAAGAGCTTGGTTTGAAGAAATCTTTAATTTCTCTCTAAGCTCGCTAAAAGAAGGGGGGAAACCGGCGATGATTAAGCTATCGTAGATAATTTCTAAAACCTCTTTTTGTCTTTTTGTGATAGATTTTTTCCCCATATTAAAATATTTTAACTGACCAATTGGTCAGGCGTCAACACTGACTTATCCACAGATATTTACAATAAAAATACTAGAGAATATTAATTCTTGAATTAGTGTTAAAATACATATATAATATCTTGTATGTTTGAGCTGGCTTCGAGCTACGAACCAAGAGGCGACCAGCCGCAGGCAATAGAAAAGCTGGTCAAAAACCTGAATGCGGGGCAAAAGCATCAGGTGCTTTTGGGCGTGACGGGAAGCGGCAAAACCTTCACCATGGCCAAAGTTATAGAAAAGACGAACAGGCCCACCCTGATAATCTCCCACAACAAAACCTTAGCCGCCCAGTTATACCAGGAATTCAGGGAATACTTTCCCAATAACGCGGTCCACTATTTCGTTTCATACTACGACTACTACCAGCCTGAAGCATATATCCCCCAGTCGGATACATATATAGAAAAGGATGCCAGAATCAATGAACAGATAGACAGGTTGAGGCATGCTGCCACCCAGGACCTTTTAAGCAGAGACGACGTGATAGTGGTAGCTTCGGTTTCCTGTATTTACAACATCGGCAATCCGGATTCCTACAGTAAGGTTTCCCTGGAATTGAGGCCGGGAAAGAAAATAAAAAGGAAGGATTTATTAAACCATCTGGTTTCTCTCCAGTACCAGAGAAACGACATCGACTTTAAGCCAGGAACCTTCAGGATAAGGGGCGGCCTAATCGACGTCTACCTGGTTACGGGCGAAGAAATATTAAGAATAGAAATGGGAGCGGATAAAATAGAAGGGATGTCCGTTTCCCTCCCCTCTCCGGCAGCTGAGTTTAAAAAAATCAGCTCTGCCTACCACTTGTTCCCCGCCCAGTTTTGGGCCACTCCCCAGGAGAATATAAAAATTGCTCTGGAAAATATCGATTCGGAGATGGAAGCGCAGGTAAAAAAACTAAAAAGGGAGGGGAAGCTGGTTGAGGCCCAGCGGCTAGAGAGAAGAACCAGATACGACATGGAAATACTGAAGGAGACGGGTTCCTGCCACGGAGTGGAAAACTACTCCAGGCAACTGGAATTCAGAAAGCCCGGCCAGGCCCCCTATTCCCTTTTAGATTACTTTAAAAAAGACTTTCTCATTTTCATAGACGAATCCCACATGACCATACCCCAGATAAGGGCTATGTCGGTCCAGGATAGGGCCAGAAAAAACACCTTGATTGAATACGGCTTCCGCCTGCCATCGGCCCTGGACAACAGGCCCTTAACTTTTGAGGAGTTTCAAAAAAGAATCCCTCAGGCGGTTTACGTTTCAGCCACTCCTTCAGATTTTGAAAAGGAAAAGGCCGGAGAGAAAAATATCGTCGAGCAGCTCATCCGGCCCACCGGGCTAATAGAGCCTTCTATTGAAATCCGTCCCACGGAAAACCAGGTTAAAGACCTGATAGCTGAAGTTAAAAAGAGAGTGGAAAACAAGCAGAGAATCCTGGTGGTTACTCTGACCAAAAGGCTGGCCGAAGCCCTGGCCGACTACCTGACCGAAGAAGGAATTAAAACTCAGTGGCTCCATGCGGAAGTCAAAACGTTAAAAAGGCCCCAGATACTGAGAGACCTCAGGGAAGGAAAGTTCAGCGTCCTGGTGGGAATAAATCTCTTAAGAGAGGGGCTGGACCTTCCAGAGGTGGGGCTGGTGGCTATTTTAGACGCCGATAAGGAAGGATTTTTAAGGAACGAAACCACTTTGATTCAAACCATGGGGAGGGCGGCCCGCCACCCCAAGGGACACGTTATAATGTACGCGGACAAGAAGACCAAATCCATGAAAGCGGCAATAAAGGAAATCGAAAGAAGAAGGAAAATTCAGGAAGATTACAATAAAGCCCATAACATCACCCCCGAAGCCATAGTTAAAGCCATAAGGGACTGGCCCTTTGCTTCAGCAAAGGAAAAAGAAACGGCTGAGGTGGAATTCGGAGCGGTTAACGACATAAAGCTGCTGGAAAAAGAAATGAAAAAAGCCGCCCAGAACCTGGACTTTGAAAGAGCGGCTGAATTAAGGGACATGATAGCCAAGCTGAAGACCGATTGACCTTAAAAGGCAAAGAGAGTATTCTACTGATAACCAAAAAGACCTTTAAAAAAATATAGGAGGGATGAGATGTATATAATAGGAATCGAGCCTGCGCTGCCAAAACCCCACTATTTAAGCAATCTCCATCTGATCAGGGTAGGACTGCCCAGCCTGCTGACCGACTTGAGGAATAAGGGCCATCAGGTAAAGCTGTTCATGGAAGAAGTCCAGGACATCGACGAAGAAGAGCTGCGGAAGGAGGCTAAAAAGGCCGACCTTATCGCTATCTCCACCTTATCTGGAACCCATCCTCGGGGACTGGACCTGGCGAGAATTATTAAAGAAGAAACAGACAGCCCCGTTGTAATGGGAGGTCCCCATGTCTCCCTGGCTAAAGACCGCCAGGAGGCTCTACATCATGGGGCGGATTACATCGTCAGATTCGAGGGCGAAACCGTTTTTCCCGAACTAATCAAAGCTATCGAGAGAAAAGAAGGATTGGAAAAAATAGAAAACCTCATTTACCTGGAAAACGGCGCCGTCAGGGAAAATCCGGTTTCCAGGAAACCCGTCGACCTGAACGACTATCCTTTCCCGGACTTTTCTCTGGTAGAGGGATGGCGGAACAGCTACATGCTTCCCATGGAAACTTCGAGGGGCTGCCCCTATCGCTGCACTTTCTGCTGCGTCCATAAAATGTTTCCTGAAATGAGATTCCGCAGCCCTGAAAGCGTGGTCGAAGAGATAAAAAGGGTTGGCCCGAAATCGGTCTTTTTCGTCGACGACAACTTCGCCATAGACATGGAAAGGAGTAAAAAAATCCTTTCTTTGATGCTCCAGAAGCTCGACAAAATACCCAGATGGGGAGCCCAAGTCAGGGCCAGCGTCGCCAAAGACGAAGAATGGCTGAGGCTGGCAAAGCTGACCCGCTGCCAGTTTCTCTGCATCGGCTTCGAATCGGTCAACGCCGATTCCCTTAAAGAGATGCATAAAGGCCAGAGCCTGGAGGAAATAGAGGGGCATCTTTCCCTCTTCAGGGAAAGGAGAATGCTGGGAGCGGTCCACGGCTCTTTCGTCTCCGGCTTCGACTCCGACGATAAGCACACCGCCCTGAAAACCGCCGACTGGGCCAGAAAGCAGGGTATCCATTCTGTCCAAATATGGGTGCTGGCTCCTCTGCCGGGCACCGAGCTGAGAGAAAAACTGGAAAAACAAAACAGGCTCCTGAGTTTGGACCCCAGGGACTGCGACGGCACCAGAGCTACTTTTCAGCCCGCCAAAATGTCAGCCTTTGAGCTCCAAAAAAGCGTGTTTAAAGGCATGAAGAGATTCTACTCGCTGAAAAACCGCCTGTTGGCAACCTTTAAAGGAATAGCCGGCGTGGCCAGGGATTATGCCCTGGACGTTTCCGAAACCAAAGAGCTCTGGAGGGAGAACTTCAAGGAAACCGTGGTCAAGTGGTACGGACGAAAAATCGTTAAAAGCATAGAAAAGAGAACCAAGGAGTACTTAAAAAAACTGAAGATATAAAGAATAAGGCGCAAGGAAAACCCTTGCGTCTTTTTGTTTTCTCTGGTAAATTGTACTTGTTATGCCAATTACCAAATCCGCAAAAAAGGCCCATCGGCAGAGCGTTAAAAGAGCCGAAAGGAATCTGGGCTACAAAAAGAGAATAAAAGACCTCGTTAAAGAGATCCGCTCTTTGGCTGACCAGAATAAAATAAAAGAAGCTAAAAAGCTTCTTCCTCAGCTGTACAAAACCCTAGACAAGGTTGCCAAGGCCGGCTACATCAAGAAAGGCAACGCCGACAGAAGAAAGTCCAGGCTCACTAAGATGCTGGATAAAAAGGAGCGCTAAATCTCGGCGATCAACAGATCTAAAGCGGTTCCGGCTTCCAGTTTCCCCGTCTTAATGCTGAAATCTGCCCGAAATATTTTCCGGTAGATTTTTTTTAATTCATCCAAACTAAACTGCGCCGCCTGCTGGGCGCTTTTTCTGGCCACAAAGGGATGCATTTTTAACTGGCTTAAAGGCCTTCCTTTCTCCAATAAATCTTTGATTTCCAGAATATTGCGGAACTGATAATTAATCATCGAAAGAAGGTATAAGGGATTGTCGCCTTTTTCCAGGTGCTTATGGATTAAGTCAAAGGCCTGTTTTTTGTCCCTTTGGGCAATAGCGTCGATTGTCCTGAAAATATCCGTTTCTATTTTCGGCTTCACTAAAAGATCGACGTCTCCGCTCTCCACTATTCCCCCTTTCTTATAAGCCGCCATTTTCATTATTTCATTCGAAAGCTGCCAAAGGTCATTGCCCGTATGGACAATTAGTTTTTCTATAACCCCGGAGGCGGCTTTCAGTCCGTAGCTCTCCATCTCTTTTTGCGCCCAATTCCTCAGCTTTGCTCCGGTTAAAAGAGAAAACTCCTGGACCTTGGCGTTGGCTTTTAAAAATTTGGCTAGGGAATCCTTGGCCGGAAGCTTTTTTTCTTCGGTAAAAATAATCACGTCGTCTGAAACTGAAAACTTTTTACCCTCATCCAAAAAAGAATCTTTGAAATCCTGGTTTAAAAAAACGTCTTTTAAAACCACTAACTTCTTTTCTTTAAACATCGGCGTCTGGCGGAATTCTTCCTTGAAAGCCTGATAGCTTAATTTGGCTCCTTCGAACGACTTGAAATTAAAACCGCTGGAATTTTTCTTCCGGTAATTTTCGACTATCTCGCTCAGCTTTTTTTTCAGCCTGTAGCTGTCTTCTCCGTGTAGAAAAATAATCATATTTTTTGGCACCTGGGGCAGAAATGAGCGCTTCTCCCGCCGACTTTAATTCTCTTAATTTCTCCTCCGCATCGGGAACATTTTTCCCCTTCCTTTCGGTAAACCTTTCTTTCGTCGTCATATCCTCCTTTTTCCCCTAAGGGAGTCCGGTAATCGGAAAAGGATTCTCCCTGAAGTTTAACCGCCAGGGGCAGTATCTTCCCTATAGCTTTATATATCCTCCCGAGCTCGCCCTCTGATAATTCCGAGGCTTTCTTCAAAGGATGGACCTTAGCTTCCCAAAGAATCTCGTCAGAATAAATATTGCCTATGCCGGCGATAACGGAAGGATCCATCAGCACCTGCTTTATCTTCCTTGTTTGTCCTTTAAGCTGCTTTTTGAATTTAGCAAAGGTAAAATCTTTTTCCAAGGGCTCCGGCCCAAGCCCTTTCATTCCTTCCGACTCTTTCAGCTTGTCTGAGTCCCAAAGTTCGACTTTGGCGAACTTCCTTAAATCAGACAAGGCCATCATCGAACCGTCCTTGAAAATAAATATCAAATGGATATAGCTATTGTTTTTATCGGATAAGGGTCCCTGAGGCGGCTGCCAGCTGCCCCTTTCTTTCTTCCACTTCCCCACCAAAAGGTGCCCTGTCATTTTCTGATGGACCAAAAGCGTTTTTCCTTCCGATAAATCAAATAAAACGTTTTTGGCCCGGCGCCTGACGTTTAATATCTTTTTCCCTTTAAGCTCCTTTTTAAAATCGTCGAAGCTTTTTGGTTTTTTGACCGTTTTTTTCCAATCGGACCAAACATCAAAAAAAGTCCGGCCTCTAACCTTCTTTTTTAAATATCTGACTGTTGTTTCTACTTCCGGTAATTCTGGCATATAAAGCTGGCCCCCGATTAAGGAAGGCGGTCGATTAAGCTGTAAAATTCCATTTCCTTGAGAATCTTGGCTGCCGCTGTTTTGTCATACCCCTCCCATCGGCAATTCTCAAGGCTGAAGTCCAGGGGAACGTCCTTTTTTATTTCAGCCAGTTCCCTGCTGAAAAAAGCTCCCTCCTTGTTTTCCACCAGCTTTTCCCTGATTTTGCCTTTTATTAAAGCAATATTGTCGTAAATATTTTCCAGGGTCTTGTATTCCATCAGCAGGCTCAAAGCAGTTTTTTCTCCTATGCCCGGAACGCCGGGGATATTGTCTGAAGCGTCTCCTTTCAGGGCACGGAGGTCCAAAAGCTGGCTCGGCTCCAATCCCTGGTATTTTTCCTTAACCATCTCCTCATCGTAAAGTACGATATCTTTCACCCCTTTCCTGAGATTGTAAACTTTAGTTTTTTCGTTCACCAGCTGCATGGTATCGGTATCGCCGCTGAGAATAATAACCTCCAGGCTGGGATTTTCTTTCGGGGCAGCCTCGGCAATAGTGCCTATCAGATCATCAGCTTCAAATCCTTCTTTCCCGAAAACAGGAACCCCGAAAACAGGCAAAAGCTCTTTTACTCTGGCTATCTGCCGCCCGAGGTCTTCGGGAAGAGGGGGGCGCTTGGCCTTATAGTCCTCGTATTTTTCGTGCCTGAATGTGGGGCCTTTTACATCAAAACAGGCAACCACGAAATCGGGCTTGAATTCCCTGAGGGCCCTTAAAAAAACCAAAAGAAAGCCGTAAACAGCTCCCACCGTCTCCCCTTTTTCCGTAGTCAAAGGAGGGAGGGCGTGATAGGCCCGGTGAATGACGGAGTTGCTGTCTATGATAAGGAGTCTTTTGTCTTCCATGGTGTTATTCTAGCACAAATAAAAAAGGAGCCGAAAAGGCTCCTTTATGTCTTGTCTCCTAACTCCAAAAGCTTGTCTTCCAGATATTCAATTGCTCCCTCCTTGGGAATATCTTTGGAATTGATTTTTTCTTCGGCAATATTAATTTTGACCTGGTTGTAGAGGCGAGGAGCCGTTACCATTCCTTTCTGGCCGGCCCTTTTGGGTATAATCTTCTCTCCGCCTTCCGTCCAGACAAAAACAATGTCGAAGTCAGCGTCTTTAAACAGCCTTTTTATCCCCTGGGGAAACCTGGCTATTTCCTTGCCCTTTAGAGAAACCTTAGAGCCTCTCTTTTCTTTTGCCGTGGAAGTCCTGCCGGCTTCGGGAAACAGAATTAATATTCCTCCCCGCTCTAAATGGGGGAGGATTCGCTCTTTAACCGCTTTCAGCTCCTCCCTTTTATTCCCCCGCTCTATCGGTATGCAGGCTTTCCTGAAGGGATAGAACCACCATTTGTCATAATAGTTTCTTTTGTCGGGCGTGGAAAAGGGCAGCAGCTTTAAGGAAAACAGAAATGCGGGAAACTGCAGGAGCGGCAGCAAAAGCGGCTCGCACAAAGAGGGGTGGTTGGAAACAACCAGGACTCCCTTGCCCTGCGGATTGAATTTCCCTCTCTTCCAGCCCTTCACTAATATTCTTTCTTTAAAAATCTTTCTTCTCAGCAGCCAGAAACAAAAACCCAATACCAGCATATTCAGCCAAAGTACAATCATATTCTCCTCCTTTTTAATGTGCGGAAACTTTTATCTTTCTCGTGTCTTTATCGATAAATTCAAATTTTAAAAATATTGAACCCTTTGGCAGCAGATTCTTAGTCTTATCGGCCCATTCGGCGGCAACAATGTTCGCGGGGTCGGCGGCTATTTCCCTAAATCCCAGCTCTGCCAGATCCTTGGCTCCCCCTATCCTATAGCAGTCAATGTGGTAAAAAAAATCGAAGGGGGCCTTCTTTTTGATTTTAAACTTTTTTAATATTACGAACGTCGGGCTCAAAACCCTTTCTTTTATTCCCAGCCCTTTAGCAAAACCCTGGAGAAAAGTCGTTTTTCCTCCTCCGAGATCTCCAATAAGGCCCAAAACCCTGGCTTTATCGCCTTCTCCGGCCTTAAGCACTTCCTTTGCCAAGGCCTCTCCCAGCTTCCTTGTCTGGAAAGGGCTTCTTGTTAAATATTCAAGCTTCATAGTAGAATAAAGGGATTTGACTTTTCGAATAAGTTAAGCTAATTTAATATAACTTACATGGAGGCTTTAACCCAAGCAAAAAACGTAATCCTGGGGTCTCAAAGCATTTTGATTCTCCCCTCCCCCGAATCTCAAGGGGACAGCATTGGAGCTGGCCTTGCGCTTTTTTTTACTTTAAAGAAACTGGGTAAAAATGTAAACATGCCGATGGGGCCCCTTCCCGAAAGGCTCGGATTCCTTTCAAAGATGGAAGAGGAAAACAAAGACTTTATTATTTCCGTAAATACCAAAAAATCCCCGATATCTAAAATGCGCTACGAAAAAGAGGGGGACGAGCTTAAAATATACCTTACTTCCGAAGACGGATACCTTTCTCCCGAAAACGTCCGGCTTATGGGCCAGACGATAAAACCCCAAGAAAACCAAATCCCCGACCTGGTTATAACCCTGGGCGCCGACTCCCTTGAATCTTTGGGGAAAAGCTTTAGCGAAAACATCCAAATTATTTCCGAAGCCGCCGTTTTGAACATAGACAACCAGGCCCTCAACGAAAACTTCGGCGACATCAATTTGGTGGATATCACATCCTCTCTGTCCGAAACGGTTCTTTCTCTGGTAGAATCAATAAACGGGGAGACGGAGCCCAAAACCGCCACGGCTCTTTTAACGGGAATCGTCTGGTCCTACCAAAATTTCAGAAACCCTAAAACAAGGCCGAAGACATTTGAGGCGGCTGCCAAGCTTATAGAAAAGGGGGCCGACCATCAAAAAATAGTCTTTCATCTCTATAAACAGAAAAACGTTCCCCAAATAAAGCTGCTGGGCAGAATATTGGAAAAGCTGGAACTCAATGAAGGAAAGCAGATGTACTCCGCCGCCCTAACAGAAAAAGATTTTCAGGAGTGCCGGGCGACTTCCAAAGATCTGGCTTTCGCCGTTGAGGAGCTTAAATTCAATTTCAGATATCTTCCCAATTTGCTGGTCCTCTGGGAGAGCCACGCTTCTCCGGTGGTAATCAAAGGAGTGTTCTGCTCGCCCAGCCAGGAACTGGTCAACAGGCTCCTGGAGAACTTTGAGGGAAACTCCAAAGGAGGCAGCGCCTTATTTCTAGTCAGAGAAAACGACTTAAATTCGGCAAAAGAAAAAATACTTAACATAATTTGAAAATATGGCAGACATTGCCGGGCAAGTAAAAATTCCATCCGAAAAATTCGAAGCAGTTAAAAAGTCGGTTGGAAATATTTCGGATTTCAAAAAAGAGGTGGAAGCGGCTGCAGGCCAGAAAACCACCGAATTCTTGGGATTGATTTTCGGAGGAGCCCTGGTTTTAGACACCTCGGACATCCACCTGGAACCGAGCGAAGAAACCACTAAAATAAGGGTCAGGCTGGACGGTATCCTTCAGGACGTTGCCGAGCTTAAAAATTCCGTCTACGAGCCGCTTCTCTCCAGAATCAAGCTGCTCTCCGGGGTGAAGCTGAACGTTTCCGACCGGCCCCAGGACGGCAGATTTTCCATAGTCGTCCCGGATAAAGATAAAGAGGTTGAAATAGAAATCAGAACATCCACTCTCCCCTCCGAACACGGAGAAACCGTGGTCTTGAGGGTGCTAAATCCCAAGAACCTTATCGAAATGGAAGCTTTGGGCCTCAGGAAAGACCTTATGGAAACTTTTAATAAGGAAATAAAAAAGCCCAACGGCATGATTATAGTCACCGGCCCCACGGGTTCCGGTAAAACAACCACCCTTTACGCCTTTTTAAAGAAGATACAAAATCCGGAAATAAAAATAATTACCATCGAAGACCCTATTGAATACCACCTTGACGGGATATCTCAAACCCAGGTTCAAAAGGATAAGGGGTATGATTTCGCCAGCGGGCTGAAATCTGTAATGAGGCAGGACCCGGACGTCATTCTGGTTGGAGAGGTTAGGGATTTGGAAACCGCCCAGACCGCCCTGCAAGCGGCCTTAACCGGCCACCTGGTCTTTACCACCCTGCATACCAACGACGCCGCCGGAACAATTGCCAGACTGATCAGCTTGGGGGCCGAACCCTCCAATATCGGGCCGGCCGTTAATATGGCCGTAGCCCAAAGATTAGTTAGAGAAGTTTGCAAAAAATGCGGCAAATTAAGAGCTCCTACCGAAGCCGAATTGATAAAAATAAGGGAGGGATTAAAGGGTCTTCCTAAGGGCGTCGATGTCCCGAAGACAGACTCTGTTAAAATCCCCGAAGCAAAAGGGTGCGAGGAGTGCAACAATACCGGCTACCGCGGAAGAGTGGGAATTTTTGAAACATTCCAAGTAGACGACGAAATGGAAAAATTCATCCAGGAAAAGCCCTCTATCGCCGCCCTGAGAAAAAAAGCCATAGATATGGGCATGGTAACAATGAAGCAAGACGGGATAATAAAAGTTTTAAAGGGAGTGACTACGCTGGAGGAAGTAGAAAGGGTCGTGGGAGATTGAAAATAAAAAAAACAGCCCTGAAGCTGGGGGCTGACTCTAGCTTGGGAACTTAAAGTTTAGAATATCTTCGAGGAACAGTCTAGTCGAAACCGGACTGTCCGAACTAAAAGATATTCCTACCCCCAGCTTCAGACCTGTTTTTAATTCTTACCATTTAAAACGGCAATGCCTTATTATAATCTATCATGAAAGATTTGTCAAGACCCACCGAAACTAAAGCGGCTCCGGACGACCAAAACCTGGATTTAACCCTCAGGCCGAAAGACTGGGCGGAATACGTCGGCCAAGAGAAAGTAAAGAGGAATTTGAGGATAATAATCGATGCCGCGAAGAAAAGAGGCGAGGCGGTAGACCACCTCATGTTTTACGGTTCGGCCGGACTCGGAAAAACCACCCTCGCCCACCTTATAGCAAAAGAAATGGGATCTAATATAAGGGTGGTTACCGGACCAGCTATAGAAAAAGCGGGAGACCTGGCCGCCATTCTTACTAATCTTTCCGAAGGAGACGTTCTGTTTCTGGATGAAATCCACCGGCTCAATAAATTAATAGAGGAATACCTTTATCCCGCCCTGGAAGACTTCAGGCTTAATCTTGTTATAGGCAAGGGCCCGATGGCCAGAACCATGAGTCTTGATTTACCCCGCTTTACTCTTATCGGAGCCACCACCAGGCTGGCCCTTTTAAGCTCCCCCCTAAGGAACCGCTTCGGAGCTACCTTCCAGTTGAATTTTTATTCTCCCGAAGATATTGAAAAAATCATCTACCGCTCAAGCGAACTTTTGAATATAAAAACGGATGCTGAGGCAGCCTCCCTTATTGCCCGATGCTCCCGCTGCACCCCCAGGGTAGCCAACCGCCTCTTAAAGAGAATCCGGGATTTTGCCCAAGTGGAAGGAAAAGGAATAATTACTCTTAATATAGCCAAACAAGCCCTGGGATTTTTGGAGGTAGACGAGATGGGGCTGGAGCCGGGAGACAGGAGAATACTGGATGCCATAATCAATAAATTCCAGGGAGGGCCCGTAGGGCTTCAAACCCTGGCTGCCGCCACCTCGGAAGAACAGGACTCCATATTGGATATTTACGAACCCTATCTGCTCCAGGTTGGATTTTTAGAAAGAACGCCGAGGGGAAGAATAGCTACCAAAGCGGCCTATCATCATTTAGGAATAAAGCATCAAGGCGAACAAAATCTCTTATGAGGGTCCCGGGAATTATCTTTCTTTTTTTAGCTGGACTGACTTCAGCTAGTTTTATTTGCGCAGAAGAAACAATCGACATTAACTCGGCTCCGCTTGAAGAATTAACTAAAATCATCCATATTGGAGAAGCGAGAGGGCAAGAGCTGATTTCCCTAAGGCCGTTCTATTCCTTGGACGACCTGGACAGAATAAACGGAATCAGCCAGGGGCGCGTTGAGGACATTAAAGAACAAGGCCTGGCCTGGGTGGACCCGGCCTTAAAGCCGGAAACCGAAACGGCCGAGGCCTCGCTTCAATCATACGAAAACCGAAGTCCGTCAACCGCTGATCCGGGACCATTAGAATCAGACCCCGAGGCTAACCCAAAAGAAGAACTTGCAGAAAATAAAAATCGCCGGACAGACAACCCCCCTCCCCTCTCTATCTATCTAGGAGCCGGCATAATAGCGGCTTTCTCGGGAACAACAATCTTAATACTTAAAAAGAAATCAAAAAAGGAGTATAATAATATAGAACTATGAGCGGACATTCACACTGGGCCAGCATTAAACACAAGAAGGGAGCTGCTGACGCCAAGCGTAGCAAGCTGTTTTCGAAATTGGCCAGGGAAATAACCATAGCTGCCAGAGAAGGCGGCGGCGACATCACTTTCAATTCCAAGTTGAGAATGATGGTCGATAAAGCCAAATCCCTGAACATGCCCATGGAAAACATCGAAAGATCCATTAAGAAGGGCACGGGAGAAATAGAAGGGGAACAGCTGGAACCGATTATCATAGAAGCCTACGGCCCCGGAGGAGTGTCCCTTATTATCGAGGGCATCACCGACAATAAAAATAGAACCCTTGGGGAGGTAAAAAAGATATTGAACGAGCGCGGAGGGAAAATGGTGGCTGAGGGGGCAGTTAAGTGGATGTTTGACAGGAAAGGCATTATCGAAATAGACACTTCCAAGTCAGACAAAACCAAGGACGACTTGGAAATACTTGCCATTGAATCGGGGGCCGTCGATACCAGCTGGGACAATGAAACCCTGGAGGTGCATACCAACCTTGAAGACTTAGAGAAGGTCAGAAAAGCTCTGGAGGAAGCAGGCATCCAAGCGGAATCGGCTTCTCTTGGCTGGATAGCCAAAGAAAACATAGAGATAGGAGAAAAAGATAAAGAAAACTGTCAAAAGCTCTTTGAGGCTTTAGATGAAAACGACGCCGTCCAGGAAATTTATTCTAACGCAAAAGAATAGCCATGATAATACTGGGAATCGATCCGGGAACGGCTACCACGGGATATGGAATTATCAAAAGGGGCAAGCCTTTGCGCTGTCTGGAATACGGCGTAATCAAGACTGAAACATCCTTCACTGACGCCGAAAGGCTGAAGAAAATAAACAAGGAGGTTGCCGGGATAATCAAAAAACACGGCCCTTCAATTATAGCAGTAGAAAGCCTTTATTTCTTTAAAAACCTTAAAACCGCCATGCCTGTCAGCCAGGCCAAGGGGGTTATATTGCTGGCTGCGGCCCAAAAGAACCTGCCTATCAGGGAGTTTACCCCTCCCCAGGTAAAAATGGCCGTAGTGGGATACGGCAAAGCCGATAAAAACCAGGTGCAGAAAATGATTAAGCTCATATTAAAGCTGGATAAGGAGCCCAAGCCCGACGACGCGGCCGACGCCCTGGCGGTGGCGGTGTGCTGCGCAAGCCACCTGGACGCCGACGAACGCCTTTTAGGGTCTTGACAGTTTCCCTCAGACCCTTATAATAGTCTTGTAGAACCGAAACCTGGTTCTTTTTTAAAAGGCCCAGGCAAAGGTCGATAAAAACTGAAAATATCATAGAAACATGTTTTACGAGAAAGTTAACACTTTCGTCTCTGAGGACACTCCTGAAGAGGAGACTCCTGAGACTCCCGAAGTGCCCGCTGAAGGCGGAGAAGAGGGAGAAGAGGTAGGAGGCGAAGAAATGTAAAACAAAAACCCCCGCCGTTCAGGCGGGGTTTTTTGTTAGGTTAAATTATTTTAACAAACCTTCTTTTTCCTACCTGGATAACGGCCCCCTTCTTGATATCCACTGTTTCCTGCCAATCGCGCCGGGCCTTTCCGTCTATCTTTACTCCTCCCTGCTCCACCAACCGCCGAGCCTCTGCCTTGGAAGGGGCCATGCCGGCTTCTATAAGCAATTCCATTATATTCATGCTTTTCCTGGATATTTTCACTTCGGGAAACTCGGAAGGCGCCTGCTTCTGCCTGAACACCCGGTCAAACTCTCTGTCTGCCCTTGAGGCGGCCTCCTCGCCGTGATAAATCCCTACTATTTCCCCGGCTAGCTTTCTTTTTAACTGCGACGGATTTACTTTCTTTTTATTTAAATCATTCTCGTATTCAAGGATGTCTTCCTGAGAGACTTCTGTTAGATTCCGGAAATAGGAGATTATCAGCTCGTCGGGGATGGACATTATCTTTCCATACATCTCTTCGGGGGTGTCGTCCAGCCAGACGCAGTTGCCGGAAGACTTGCTCATCTGCTTGCCGTCCGTCCCCAGTATCATCGGAGTAGTCATAACGAACTTTTCTTTTCCCTTCATTTTTTCCATCAATTCCCTGCCTATGAGCATATTGAATACCTGGTCGGTGCCGCCCACCTCCAGATCCACGTCCATAGCAACCGAATCATAGCCCTGTAATAAAGGATAGAGGGTTTCATGGAGCCAAACGGTCTCCCCCTTATTCAGCCTCCTTTGGAACATATCTCTTTGAAAAAGCTTCACCGCTGAAATATTGGAGGCGATGTCCAGTATTTCCTTCAGTCCCAGCTTTAACAGCCAATCTCCGTTGTATTTTATTTTCACCTTGGAAAAGTCCAATATTTTCGAGGCCTGCTTCTTCCAGGTTTTTATATTCTCTTTTATCTCTTTTTCCGTTATTTTCGGCCTTAGACTGTCCCTTAAGGAAGGGTCTCCCGCCAATACGGTCCCGGTTCCGAATACCACGATGACTTCATGTCCTAAGTCGGCAAACTGCTGAAGTTTTCGGAGAGGTATGCTGTGGCCCAAATGAAGCTTCTTGCTGGTAGGATCTATGCCGTTATACAGCCTTATTTTTCTTTTCTTCATTAAAGAAGCCAGGCCTTCCTTGGTCGGCAACACTTGTTCTACTCCCTTGGTTAAAACTTCCTCTATTTTTTTAGAATCGCTGTTCATTAGATTAAATTTATCACCTAATCGGCCTTATGACAAGTTTAGGTTTATTTGAAAAAATCTTAAAGAATGTTATAATTGGCAACGAGGCAAAGAAACAAAGATTCTGCTAATTTATGGCAAAACGCAAAACGCGGCGCCGTTTCTTCAATAAAGAAAATAAGTGGCATCTGGCCCTGAAAATAATTTTGGGCTGTTTTTTGTTTTCTGTTTTTTTCGTGGCTGCCGTTTTCGTCTATTTTGCCAAAGACCTTCCCAGGCCGGAGCTATTCACGGAAAAACCCTTCGTTCTGCCGACTAAAATATACGACAGCAAGGGAGAAACCCTTCTTTACCAAATATACGGAGAAGAAAAAAGAACCGTGGTTTCTTTGGACCAAATATCCGATAACCTTGAACAGGCCGTTTTAGCGGCGGAGGATTCTAATTTTTACAACCATTTTGGCTTGGATATAGAAGGAATAATGCGCTCTGTTTTTAAGAATATACAAACAGGGACATTGAATTATGGCGGGTCTACCTTAACCCAGCAACTAATAAGGTCCAGCTTTCTTACCCTGGATAAAACTGCTAGCAGGAAAATAAAAGAAATTATTTTATCTTTAGAGCTCGAAAGAAGATACTCTAAAGACGAAATATTAAGTTTTTACCTAAACCAGGTTCCTTTTGGCTCTAATTGCTACGGAGTGGAAGCAGCTTCTCAAACGTTTTTTAATAAGCCTGCAGCCGATGTCTCCCTGGAAGAAGCGGCTCTCTTGGCTTCCTTGATAAACGGAACAACCAGGTTTTCTCCTTATGGAAGCCACGTGGACGAGCTTTATGCTAGAAGAGATTACGTTCTGGATAGAATGGTTGCCTTGAAATATATAACGGAAGACGAGGCTAATGAAGCTAAAGAAGGAAAGGCTGAATTCGCGGAATCTACCAATCCCATTAAAGCGCCTCACTTCGCCCTTTATGTCCGCGAGTATCTGGAAGACAATTATTCCGATTACTTTTTGCAGACTAAGGGATTAAAAGTATACACTACCCTCGATTGGGAACTCCAGCAGGCGGCCGAAACCGCCATTCAAAACGGAGTTGAGCATAATAAATATTACAACGCCCATAATGCCGGACTGGTGGCTATAGACCCCAATACGGGAGAAGTCCTTGCTATGGTAGGATCGGCTAATTGGTATGAAGCGGAATCTTACCCCGAAGGCTGCATCCCCGGGAAAACCTGCTTATTTGAACCGAAACTCAACGTTACCGTTTACGGGGGAGGGAGACAGCCGGGTTCGTCTTTTAAACCCTTCGCTTATGCCAGGGCCTTTAAGGACGGCCTTACGCCAGATACCATAGTTTGGGACGTAAAAACGGAATTTAATCCTAACTGCACCTCTACTTCTATCGAAGAAAAGGATCAATTCGACGGAGACTGCTATCATCCTAAAAACTACACGGGCGATTCTTCGGGCCCCGTCACCCTCCGCGAAGCGCTGGCTCAATCTATTAATGTGCCGGCGGTAAAAGTTCTGTATCTAGCGGGATTATCCGAAACAATTGATTTAGCTAAAAGCATGGGCATTACCACCCTTAACCAGGAACCTTCCTGGTACGGACTAAGTTTGGTATTGGGGGGCGGAGAGGTCAGGCTGATAGATATGGTATCGGCTTACGGGGTTTTTGCCACCGAAGGATACAGCATCCCTCCGGTTTTTATATCAAAAATAGAAGATTCCGAGGGTAATATAATAGAAGAAAATAATCGAACTCCTAAAAAAGTCCTTGATACCCAAACAGCGAGGCTTATCAACGACGTTCTCTCGGACAACGAAGCCAGGGCTCCCCTTTTCGGCTGGAATTCCCCCCTGTATTTTCCCGGATATGACGTAGCTGTTAAAACCGGTACTACCCAGGAGTATAAAGACGCCTGGACCGTCGGCTATACTACTTCCGTTGTGGCCGGGGTTTGGGCCGGCAATAACGACGGCACGCTACCGGACCAAAAACCGGGATTGGTTCTCGCTTCCCCTATTTGGAACGAGTTTATGCAAACAGCCTTAGAACTATACCCTAGCTCGGAATTTAACGAGCCCGCCCCCGCTGAAACAGAAAAACCCGCCCTAAACGGAGAGATAGACGAAGACGATCCTCATTCTATACTCCATTATGTAGACAGGTTTGATCCTCTAGGCGACGAGCCGGAAAAACCGGAATTAAACGCCCAATACACCAACTGGGAAGAAGCTGTTAAGGCCTGGATAACAAACAACCCGGGCTGGGTTACGACGCTTTAATAGGCATTACAACGTAGAGATAATTAACATCTCCTTCCGGCCTTACTAGAGCAGGGCCCTCCTCGCCGTTCAATTCCATGATAACGTTCTTGCTTTTTATATTGTTAAGCCCGTCAATTAAAAACCTGTAATTGAAAGATATCTCAGCCTCCTCGCTGTTGTTCTGGTTTATTTTAACAGGTAGGAAGCTTTTATTCTCTCCGAGTTCGGGATTCTGAGAAAGTATTTCTATCCCTCCTTTCTTGCCGTCCACCTTTATTTTAACTTCATTACTTTTGCCGCTGAATATACTGGCGGTTTTTATTTGATTGATAAACTTATCTTTTTCAATAACCAACTGAGTTTCAAATTTTTTGGGAATAATTCCTTGATAGTCGGGGTACTCTCCCTCAATTAAACGAGAAACGATTTGTATTTCAGGGTGGTCTGTTTCGGCCATTGGATATTCAAACAATACCTGATTAGCTGATATATACATTTTCACTTTTCCCTCATATTCTGAAAGAATATTAACTATTTCTCTGGCTGATTTTTGAGGAAGAATAAACGACAAAGCTTTATTTAAGCCCTTTTCAAACCTTAATTTTTTTTCAGCAAGCCTGAAGCTGTCGGTAGTAGTAAGGCTTAATCCGTCTTTTTGAAAATTAAAACAAACTCCGGAAAGCTCGGGCCTGGCCTGATTCATAGTGGCGAAGTCCACTACTTGAGATATTCCCTCACACAATACCGAACTATTCATTTCTATAACCCCGTTATCTTCAATCGCGGGAATAATAGGGAATTCTTCCGAAGACTGCCCTTTAATTTTCGTATTGTATTCTTCGCACTGGATAGAAAGGTCTTGGTTTTTAGAATCGATGGTTATTTTTTTATCGGGAAGTAAATTCACAAAATTCATTAGGATTTTAGCCGGCACGGTAATTTCCCCTTCTTTTTCGGTTTTAACTAAAGTCCAATACTTAATTCCCAATTCTAAATCAGTAGACGATAAATTTAAAAAATTCTTCTTTACGGAAATTAAAATATTATTTAATATCGGCAGAGTTAAGTTTTTTCCAGCCACTCTCCCGACAATATTTAATCCCTTACTTAAATTTTCTTTTAGTATTATTATTTTCATATTTAATTATTATTACTATTATTACTCAACCCTTAAACTGTGGATTACCCCTATAATTACGCTTAAAAATAGGGTTACTAATATGTGAATTCTTTTGTTAATAATTATCTAATTTTAGTTGTGAATTCTTAAGATTTTTTCCTAACCTGTTTTATTCCCTGGTTTATACCTTGATTCTCCACAGGTTATTCAACAACTAATTAACACTACATCCTGTAGATTTGTTCCTTAATTAAATTAATTTCATCGGATAATCCCTCGTTTTTTTCCACCTCCTTCAGTATTTTATTGTAAGCATGGATAGCGGTGGTATGGTCTTTTCCTCCGAATTTAGTCCCTATAAAAGGGAAAGAGCTCTTTAGTTCTTCCCTTAAAAGGTACATAGCTATCTGCCTCGGTCTCACAATTTCCTTCTTCCTGGAGGTAGCAATTATATCCCTTTCTTTTACATCATAATGGAAGGAAACGGCCCTTATTATCTTTTCGGGGTTAGCCACCTTGGTCGGAGAGAAAATCAGGTTTTTTAGAAGGGTTTTAGCGGTATCTACTGTCGGAGCTTGGTTGTTGAGCTTCTGATAGGCAGCTAAGCGGTTAAGGGCTCCTTCCAGCTCCCTGATATTCCTTTGAATATTATTGGCTATATATTCTATTATATCTTCTGAAAAGTTGACTTTCTTTTCCTGGGATTTGCTCTTTAAAATAGCCACCCTTGTTTCATAGTCCGGAAGGCTGATGTCGGCTATCATTCCTCCTTCAAACCTGGATCTTAGCCGTTCCTCTAATGCGGAAATAGCCTTGGGCGGCCGGTCGGAAGACAAAATAATCTGTTTGTTTTTCTCGTACAGGCTGTTGAATATGTGAAAAAATTCTTCCTGGCTTTTTTCTTTGCCGGCAAAGAACTGAATATCGTCAATAATTAAGACGTCGATATCCTTATATAGCGACTTAAACTTATCTATATTATGGTTCTTAATGGAATTAACTATTCCTGAAGCGAATTTTTCGGAAGAAACGTATTTTACTCTTTTTTGAGAAAATTTATTTATCACCTCGTTGCCTATGGCCTGGAGCATGTGAGTTTTTCCCAGCCCCACTCCCCCGTAAACGAAAAGAGGATTATAAACCGATCCGGGATTGTTGGCTATCGCCCAAGCTGCGGCGTGGGGTAGCTCGTTAAAAGGGCCGACTATGAAATTATCGAAAGTGTAGCGGGGGTTGAGGTTGCTGTTTTTGTCTACCTTGAATTCCTGGAATT
>Ga0265294_10001922_pt1 | contig 27496 bp, 25 predicted proteins | sample MunlanPumphouse3_FD_192504 | JGI IMG/M metagenome (GOLD analysis project Ga0265294, IMG submission 192504) | Groundwater microbial communities from a municipal landfill in Southern Ontario, Canada - Pumphouse #3 | ecosystem: Environmental > Aquatic > Deep subsurface > Groundwater | place...
GGTTCGATGTTGATGGAAACTCGGTTGGAACAGAATATACTGTTACATCCGATATTACACTGTACGCTCATTTCAATGAGACATCCAAATATACGATATCATTCAACTCGAATGGCGGTTCGGATGTAGAGTCTCAGACTGTGGCTTACGGGACTGTGATATCTCTTTCTGAGATCGTTAAAGATGAGACATCCTCTGCGATATACACATTCGACGGATGGTTCGATGTTGATGGAAACTCGGTTGGAACAGAATATACTGTTACATCCGATATTACACTGTACGCTCATTTCAATGAGACATCCAAATATACGATATCATTCAACTCGAATGGCGGTTCGGATGTGGAATCAATAACAGGCCTCAACGGTACTTCAGTGGAGATCGATCAGGTTTCCTCCCGTAACGGTTGCACCTTTGCAGGATGGTATCTTGACGGTCAAGCGGTTGCAGAAGTAATCCTTACTTCAGATGTTGAACTAACAGCACAGTGGGATATCATCTACGTTCCGGTATCTGTTACAGTCTACACAGTGACATTTGAAGATTGCGGATCTATTACAGTCAATGATGGTTCTGCTATAGGAAACAAAATAATCGCAGATCCTGAGAAAGAGGGGTATATATTTCTCGGATGGTATTCAGATGATGTACAGATAACCTCTGCAACAGTTGTTTCTAGTAATATGACTGTAACAGCTCACTGGCAGATCGTCGATATAACCACAGATGAGGCGGCGGTAACAGATTCCGGATTTAAGTATCTCGAGGCATCAAGTGTAATAGCAGTTGTACTCGGTGTCATCTTTGCAATGTTCATTATCGTAAAAAGGAACTACTGATCAAGTCGTAATGAGAATCTTTTTTTAAACTTTTTATTTTTACTATTGAGTCATTTCATCATTTTATTTGTTGAATTTATTTGAAAATCATCTGGGTATTGTTTGCGATGTATTCAGGGCTTTCTTGTAGACGTTTAAGATTAATAGAACTCGAATCGCCCTTATATTCATCAAAATGAAAAATCATATAATCTATAATCATAAACGTAAGCCGGAAACATGAATGTTTGGTTCGTGTCTTCGGTTAAATTAAAGCGTTGAATAAAATTGTTTAGATTCACTTTCTTCGTTTGTCCATGTGACAATCGATGTTGATCAGTGCTTTGCACGATTAAGAGATGTTGCAGTCTTTGGAGCTTCTGTTGTTTTAGAAGCTTTCATTGTCTGAGTCTCTTCGGTACGGCGTTCTTTGTTGTGCTTTCCCATGTTTGATGTATTAGCGTTTCTATAAATACATTTCTCCTTCATACTAAAAAATTAGTTAAAAAAATGCATATTTGGAAGATATTATCAAATATCTGGGAAAATCAACTAATAAAATTGTTAAATAAAAATAAGAGATGGTATGTTTTTCATACCAGAAATTGTTTAGCATTCTTCGTTCATAGGTTCTTTTCTGAGAAGGACTACGCATATGAATGCTATGATACATGATACAGTAGCAATGATGAAAGATACAGTGTAATCTCCGTTTCCAGATATCATCTTGGAGATAACGTTGAATATCAATGCCGATGCACCCAATGCTAATGCGATTATTCCATAATTGGTGCCCATATTTTGGGTACCGAAATGATCGGCTGTTGTTGCTGCGTACACTCCAGATGCACCGCCGAATGCGAATGCGACTAATGCGACACATGCGAGGAATAGGATCCCCTCTGCGAAGGTCAATACGGCGATTCCTATGGCTGTCATCAAGATTATAGCGAAGAGGCTGTTCATACGTCCAATCCTATCTGATATCCAGGTTATGAATAAACGTCCCGATGCGCTGAATAATCCTGTGAGCATAACGGCGATCGATGCCATTTCAACACCGCGTTCAGATCCTAGATCCACAAGTATTGGGTTCAGAATGAAGTATGCAGGCAGTACGAAGAATAATGAGATAAAGATAAGATAGAACGATCTTGTTCTTATCATTTCACTCGGTGTGTATTGTTTTTGAGTTTTACGTGCAGATGTGTTGGTTGCCCCTGGTACCGTGTATCCTTCTGGAGGATTGACAAGGAATATAGACGATATCGTACAGATAATCAAGAATGCCAACCCGAATGCTTCGAATGTTGCAGGTACTCCGATTTCTTTCAGCATATATTCTGCTAATGGAGAGAAAAATACCAAAGAGAATCCGAAGGCACCCACCATGCAGCCAGTAGCGAATCCACGTTTGTCAGGGAAGTATTTCTGAACGACCGCTACGGTACACGAATAAACAATTCCTATTCCGCCACCGCCGATTATTCCATATGTCAGGTAGATCAGTTCAGGCGTAGCGGATGTTACAAATGCTGTTGCAATTATCCCTGCAGACATCACCAGGCTTCCGATGAATACGATCTTTTGCGGCCCGAATCTATCTTGGGTACGACCTCCGATGAGCATACCTATCACGAATGCGACCATCATTATCGAGGCTGTGAGTGTAGCATCTCCAGAATTCCAATCGAGATATTCTGTTACCGGTTTTTTGAATATGCTCCACATATAGATGACTCCGGCGCAGAATTGGATTATCATTCCGGATATCAATACCAAGTAACGTCTTTTATTGGCAGATGTTACGCTGTTGTTCGCGATCATTTGACTTCCTTCTGAATTTTGCTGTTTGCAATTTCAATATTTCAAATGTAAGTTTAGTATATGAATTTGTGTACAACAATGTATTTTAATGTGCACATATGTGGTATATTTAGTGCATTTTATAAATCAATAACGATACATTTTCAACGTTGAATTGTGTTCAGGGTTTGTTAACATCGAAAGCTTCTCTTAAGTCAAAACTTAAGTATGTTGTAATCTATTCATAAACGAAGTCGAGTGATATAATGGAAAATTCTAGAGAGTGTCTCAAAGCAATGGCTGATGATACAAGGTTCGAGATAGTATCTCTACTTATCAGACAGGATCTTTGTGCGGGTGCGATAGCAAGGAGACTCGAAATCTCTGAGGCGGCCGTTTCTCAGCACATCAAACTCCTTCGTGAGTGTGGTATTATCGTCGGCGTTAAAAAAGGATATTTCATGCATTATTCTGTCCGTAGGGAAAAGCTCGTTGAGATGTCGAAATGTTTGATCGATCTGTCTGATGAGGTTCGCAATCCATGTGATCCTCGTACAGAAGGTTGCTCGGCAAAAAGACGTATCCAATGTCCTGTTGATAAATGCTGTACAGGGGTTGAATGTTGCGGAGACTGCAGCAAATGCCCATGTCTTGCTTCACAGACTTCTTAAGGTGATATTATGAAGATAGCTATAACACACGACAACGGTAATGTTTTCCAGCATTTCGGTCAGACCAAGGAATTTAAAGTATACGAAGTTGAGGGCGGATTGGCCACGGATGGAAAAATCCTGAGTTCTGGTACGTATAGTCATGGCGGATTGGCAGATCTCCTTAAACAGAATAATGTCAACGTTTTGATATGCGGAGGCATCGGAGAAGGGGCGAAGAATATGCTTGAACAGTGTGGCATAAAGGTATTCCCGGGAATTTCTGGAAGTGCAGATATTGTTATTACTCAGATGGCTAAAGGACAGCTTAATCAGATCCAAAAGTCCACATGCAGTGAACACGATCACGATCACGACCATAATCACGAATGTCATTGCGGAGAACATTCCAGTTAAGTATATGAGAAATATCGTTTGTGGTTTTGTTAAGAATCATCAATAAACGTATTATCAGGTGAGGGTTTCCGTATATCGCAGAGTTCTTTATACATCTTCACCTGAGTGTTTCTAATAATTTTGGTTGATAATGTATCCGTTTTATAGGATGTATACTTAAATACGCAGTATACCATTTATCAATTACGAAATTTGACGAGTTATTTGATAGAATTTCAGATATCAAGTTAAATTTATGAAGTGATAATATGTGTGATCAAACAGAACAATTCAGAATGCCTCTTATTGGTGATAAAGCTCCGGAGTTCAAGGCGGTTACTACCCAGGGTGAGATTAATTTTCCACAGGATTATAAAGGTAAATGGGTGATATTATTCTCTCATCCAGCAGATTTCACTCCTGTTTGTACGACAGAATTCATGACATTTGCTCACAGAGCTGAAGAATTGAAAGCCCTCAATACTGAACTAGTGGGGCTTTCAGTAGATTCGCTGTATGCTCATATCGCCTGGCTCAGAAAGATTCAGGAGATCGAGTGGAATGGAATGAAGAATGTAGAGGTAAAATTCCCTCTGATCGAAGATATAAAGATGGATGTTGCCCGTAAATACGGAATGATCCAACCAGGTCAGTCAACGACACAGGCAGTAAGGGCGGTGTTTTTTGTTGATCCGAAGGGCGTCATCAGGTGTATCATGTATTATCCTTTGAGCACTGGACGTAATTTCGATGAGATGAAAAGGGTCATCATAGCATTGCAGAAGGCCGATTCAGATCATGTTGCAACACCTGCAGGTTGGATGCCTGGAGATGATGTCATCATTCCCACGCCTGGATCATGTGGTACTGCAAAAGAAAGGATGGAAGATAAGAGTCCTGATAAGTATTGTCTTGATTGGTTCTTATGTTTCAAGAGAGAATGAATTTCATCAAATCTCAATAAAAATCTTATCAGGCAGAGGATATTCGTAAGAAATATTCCTGTCTGAATTTTATTTTTTTACGTATTTCTATTAAGTCTGAATAGGCTACACATAACTTAAATAAATTTATATAGAAGTACAAACTATTAACGGAAAAACGTATGGAATTGATGTTCCATGCGCGAGGGAGAATCTAAAATGGCTAAGAAGCAATTTAAGGCAGAATCTAAACGCCTCATGGATCTGATGATCAACTCAATCTATACCCACAAAGAGATATTTCTTCGTGAGATCATATCTAACGCTTCGGATGCGTTAGACAAATTGAATTATAAAGTAATGACAGACACGTCTGTGGGAGCCTTAAAAGAAGATTTCCACATCAAGATATCTGTCGATAAAGATGCTCGCATGATAACCGTATCTGATAACGGCATAGGTATGTCCAAGGAGGATATGGATGCGAATCTCGGTGTCATTGCACACAGTGGTTCTTTAGATTTCAAGGCAGATGCAGATTCGAAGATTGATATCATAGGTCAGTTCGGAGTAGGATTTTATTCTGCATTCATGGTTTCAGACAGTGTTACTGTTGTTTCGAAAGCGTATGGTTCCGACGAAGCATATAGTTGGAAAAGTGAAGGTGTGGATGGATACAGTATAAAGGAATGTGAAAAAGATTCCGTCGGAACAGATGTTATAATGCATCTTAAACCTGATACGAAAGATGAGAAATATAGTGATTTTCTGGAATCATATGGTCTGCAGAATCTCGTAAAGAAATATTCTGATTATATCCGCTGGCCAATACACATGGACGTTGAGTCCGGAGAATGGAAAGATACAGGTAAGAAAGACAAGGACGGAAAGCCGAAAGAGGAGTATGTTACCAAGATAGAGGATAAAGTGATCAACAGCATGATCCCGATCTGGCAGAGAAGTAAGAAAGATGCTTCAGATGAAGATTGTATGGCTTTTTATCGCGATAAGTTCCGTGATATGGAAGATCCAGTATCTGTCATACGGGCTAACGCCGAAGGTACTGTAAGTTATAAGGCAATGCTTTTCATTCCCAAGAAAGCGCCTTATGATTTCTACACGCGCGACTTCGAGTCTGGATTGCAATTGTATTCATCAGGAGTTTTGATCATGGACAAGTGTGCGGACCTGTTACCATATTGTTTCAGATTCGTACGCGGTGTTGTGGATTCACAGGATTTCTCGTTGAACCTCTCACGGGAAGTACTTCAACAGACTCAGCAGTTAAGATCTGTAGCATCTAATCTGAAGAAGAAAGTGAAGAATGAGCTGAGTCGTTTAATGAACGAGGAACCCGAAAAGTACCTTGAGTTTTATGAGAGTTTCGGGCGTCAACTGAAATATGGAGTAGTGGAGGATTACGGCTCCAACAAAGATACTCTCAAAGATCTGATAATGTTCTATTCATCTAAAGATGATAAGCTGATATCTTTAGCCGATTATGTCAAAGGAATGTTGGAAGGTCAGGACCGCATCTATTACGTTTCGGCAGATACTCAAGAGCATGCTAAACAGCTTCCACAGACTGAACCAGTGCGCGAGAAAGGTTACGATGTACTCTGCCTTACTGAAGAAGTGGATGAGTTCGTAATGAAAGCACTAAACGATTTCGAAGGTAAGACGTTATGTAATATCACATCTGATGATCTGGGTCTGGAGACTGCTGATGAGAAGAAGGATATAGATTCGAAAGAGGAAGAATCAAAGGATCTGCTTGTTTTCATGAAGGAGACCTTAGGAGATAAGGTAGCAGCGATAAAGATATCGCACAGATTGAAGAATCATGCCGTTCTTTTGACAACAGAAGGCGGGGTAACATTGGAAATGGAAAAGTATTTCCAGAGTATCCCAGGTGATGAGAATCGTCCAAAAGCGAAACGTGTTCTAGAGGTGAATGCATCCCATCCTGCATTCATATCACTTAAGGAGACATTTGTGAATGATAAAGACAAAGCATCTAGGTTGGTGAAGATCATGTATTTGCAGGCATCTATCGTTGCTGGAGTCCCTCCGGAAGATCTAATTGAATATTCTGATCTTGTTTTCGGACTTTTCTAAAAATATTTTTAAGGATATGGCAAATGCCATATCCAATATTCATTTTATTTGATTTTTATGTTCTTTAAAAAATTAGTGAAAATCATCATACTCAATCGATATTCAGGGGTACAGCGCAGATGTCTGTAATGATAAATCCATCAATAATTTATTGGATCGTATGAAAAATATAGGTGTGGCATATATAGTGTTTCTTTAATTTTTAGTTTTTGTATCGGACCACAGATTAACGTATATAAAACCTCATGCATATTCCTATTTGAATGGAAGAAGTGGACCAAAGCAATAATCCACGTGCAAGATGGAAACTCATATGGAAGTGTGTTCTAATAGGTCTTGCGGGGGGATTAATGGTATCTCTATATCGCATAGGTATTGTGTCTGGCACAGATTTTGCAATATCTACATATTCATTCATGGAGCATAATCCGATATACATACCTATATGGGTTGTATTCTCATTTGTCGTTGGTTACGTAATATATCGTATTATAAAATGGGAGCCGTCTGCGTCTGGTAGCGGAGTTCCACAGGTAAAAGGGAACGTAATGTTGGGGCTGAAGATGAATGGGTTCAAAGTCTTGTTGGCCCGTTTCTCAGGCGGTCTTTTAGGAGGATTGTTTGGTCTTTCTGTGGGAAGAGAGGGCCCATCTATTCACATTTCTGCGGCTACGGCTAAACCGATATCGGATAAGATCGGTAAGGACGAATTCGAAAAAAGGCTCTTGATAACAAGTGGTGCAGCAGCCGGTCTTTCTGCGGCATTCAATGCTCCGATATCAGGTATGGTATTCGCTTTAGAAGAGATCCATCATAGTTTCTCTGAATATGTTCTGTTGGCAGGCATAGCTGCATCATTATCAGCAGATTTGGTTGCTAGTTACATCTTCGGTATGACTCCAGTTTTGGATTTCATGGATGTTCCAGAAGTCGCGTTAGATGTCTATTGGTGGTTCATACCTATTAGCATTGCAGCAGGTATATTGGGATGGCTTATGAATTTCTCATTCATAAAGATGCAAAATTTTTATAGAAAGTTCCCCCCGTGGTTGGCTCCCGGGATTGCATTGTTGATAGCTCTCCCTATAGGGATGTATCTTCCTGATGCTCTTGGTAGCGGAGAGGGATTAGTAGGTATTGCAGAGAAGGCGGAAATTGGTATCGGGATGATATTCATCTTGCTTGTTACTAAGATCCTTTTTAGCAGTAGCAGTTTTGGATGTGGTGTTCCAGGAGGAATATTCATGCCCATTTTGGCTGTGGGGGCCTTAGGAGGGTCTTTGATAGGTCTTGTAATGGTGTACTTCGGTATGCCTTCATTGTACGTCTGTAACTGTGCGGTGTACTGCATGGCCGGGACGTTGGCATCTTCTTTGAGGGCACCGATGACAGCCATAATGCTTGTCACCGAAATGACGGCGATGCTGATACATCTGCTACCTGTTGCTGTATGCGTTCTGATAGCTTACGTTGTTTCAGGTCTTATGGGTTCTAAACCAATTTATGACGTCCTTCTGGGAGATTATCTCAACAGGAATCCAGACGCTTTGAAGGACGCAGATGAACCGTTATCAAAGCTTGGATGCGAGAATTGATTTTTCGTTTCAAATTTGTTGCAAGCAACCGATAGCTAAAATAATGTGATGCTATCATCCAATTTCGAACGTGGTCAAGCCGAAAACACCACTCCATTTGATATTCGGGCAACTTTTTGTATACATTCTAGATGTATTGAACACATTAGTCCAGTTTAGGTCTTTCACCAATTCAGTGGCTTTTATGTTGTTTTCCACGATATCAAGATATATGTTTTCATCTTCATCTATATTTGACGTCAGACTCATAAGAATATTGTAAGCTATATCGTAGCTATCGCAAAATAACGGGCCGATCTTATATCCGTCAAAACATTTTCTGATGACCCCGAAACCTTTTATCATGTAGTTTTTGTAGTAAACGATAGATTTACTGGAATTCTTTATCCACGATTTTAAAAAATCATGTCTTTTAGCAGGGAAATGTAGTCTATCATAATCTACGATAAGTTCGAAAGAGACCTCTGTAGTGTTTCTTAAGAATCTATTATCGTATGGTTTTCTGCTTGGTTTTCCACAATAACGGTAATTATAATTGGAAAAGATGAAACCGTTTTTTTCATAATTGCCTACTTGTGCTGATATACCATCAAGTGCCATATTTCTTTCAGGAAAACGACTGATAATGTTTTGCCACATATCATATCCATAATGTTGTCCGCGATATTCTGGTTTTACAATATAAAATCCTACAAATGAAAAATCAGATTCTGGATATTTAACAAGGCTCATGCAACAGACTATTTCATCGTTATCTGTTATACCAACCCAAAAACCATTATTATCGCAAGTGTAAAAATTCTCGCCATCGCATGTTCCAGGGTTCCATCCTTCATTTCTTGCCCACGCGATTAAAACGGAATCCATTTCCGCCTTGGTTGCATTTCTGATTGTCTTCAGCATTTATACAAGTCCTTTGAGTTATTTTGCGTACTTGTGGTTGGTCGTTTTCAATATTATGCCATATGTGATAATAATTATTGCGTGTCAGAGATATAATGCATAGCTACGCAAATTTATTTATGAAGCAAAATAAAGCACTTCTTTGGATCTATAAGTGAAAAAGATGGCGCCGAGAGGGAGATTTGAACTCCCGAGGGGAAGATCCCCACGAGCTTTCCAGGCTCGCGCCTTACCGGGCTGGACCATCTCGGCTTATGCGGTACAAAACGGTTCTTTCATTAAAACCTTTCGAGGGTTCAAAATTTCCAGGAAATGTCTTTTCTAAGGTCAGCCAGATGTCTTCTTTCCTCGCGTGCATTTTCAATAACTGCTTTATCGACGTATACACAGAGGATGACATCGCTCTGATCCGCCTCATTCAAAGTATTTCCCAAAGGACCCACCAAACGTGATTTTCCAAAAAAGCGTGTTTCTTTATATTTTCCGATGTTGTTAACGAATACAGTATACATTACATTCTCTAGTGATCTTGCGGGAAGGATCCTTTCTATGAATTGTTTGGAAGTTTCTGCGGATGCGGAAATGCAAATATTAATATCGGCACCGGCTGTTGCGTAACAACGATAAATCTCAGGGAAGAACATATCATAGCATATGGAAAGTCCGAATTTCATTCCTTTAAACGTTCCCATTTTGGGTCTATCTCCAGGAGTTAATTCTTTTTCAGAGTATATTCCGAATTTTGCCAAATATATCTTATCATATTGAACGGTGCCTGAATGTGTCACAAACAATAACGAATCCATCACACCTTTTTCACAATATGTTGGGGTACCATATGCAATTGCAATATCCATTTCAATACACCACAATGAGATCTTATCCAATGCATACTGTATTTCAGGTTCTAAAGAGGTATAATCTGCACCATATCCTGTAAGGAACATTTCAGGGAATATATACACATCTGCTTTTGTCTGGGTGATCACATTTAGTATCTTATCTAGATTTTGGCCGACATTACCGATAGATGATTGCACTTGACAAATTGCTATTCTAACTCCCATATGATTTCTTATGGCGGGCGAGATATTTATTGTATGCTACGAAGGTACGAAACACATTATTATTAGGAAATACGATACACATCATAATGTCCGGGAAATCGCTTCGCAAGATCACGGCTAAAGATGTCAGCGGTCTTGTTGAATTCATCAAGAATACTGTGGAGAATGCAGGATGCAAAGGTGTAGTAGTGGGTTTAAGCGGCGGAATCGATTCAGCTGTTGTTACTAAACTTTGCGTAGATGCTCTGGGTCCTAAGAAGGTTATGAATGTATTCATGCCCACATCTGTAACTGCAACCGATGATTATATGGCAACCAAGAATCTTAGCAAACTTTGGGGAACAGAATACAAGGTTGTGGACATTCAGCCCGCGGTTGATGCATTCACGGCTGCATTGTTCTCTAATATAGCTACTCCTTTAGAAAAAGGGAACATTTCTGCAAGATGTAGGATGATAGTTCTTTTCAATAAAGCTAAAAAAACTAATTATCTCGTCGCTGGAACTTCCAACAAGAGTGAGCTTATGATGGGTTATTTTACGAAGTTTGGTGATGGTGCATGCGACTTTGTCCCCATGGTAGATCTGTATAAGACGCAAGTATGGGAAGTTGCAAAACTTATCGGCGTTCCTCAGAAATTCATAGATATGGTGCCTACAGCGGGACTTTGGGAAGGACAAACGGATGAGAGTGAAATGGGAATAACCTATCATGATCTTGACATTGTGTTGAATGACATGGAACAGTCGTTGAGTGATGACGAGATAGCAAATCATGTAGGTTTGTCTGTAGAAAGGGTTGCTGAGTTAAGGAGTCAGGTTAAGAAAATGGAACATAAGAGATTCCCAGCAATATGTCCGAATGTTCCTGTGGACAACTGAAGGCTACGAAAGTATTATTAGTAACCTTGTAATCATGTGAATATTAAGCTCCTGTAGTGTAGCGGCCAATCATGAAGCCCTCTCGAGGCTTCGACACGGGTTCAAATCCCGTCGGGAGCACTATTTCGTCAAGTATTATTTTTTCTCGAAGTAGCATTATAAATTGTAATGTAGATTTTTATTGCTTTCAGATATAGATTTAACAGGATACTATTTGTTTTCATGTTTCACAGTACTTGTTAAAATCTGGGAAACCACTTATATTCGGCAGTACAGGGCAAGTGCAGCATATCGTAATCGGATATGGGATCAGATCTTGATCATACAGACTGTTATTTTGAGTCACCCATTCTTTCAAGATATTCTTTGCGTGCTCCTTTGTATTCGGCTATCGGAATTATGTTCTTCAGCAGAGTCAAAAGGATTATAATGATCATTAGTCCGCTTACGTCAAGTACTATAGTTAGTCCAGATATCAAATAATCCGAACTGTTACCGGCCATAGATGCTGCTATTTTGCCAGCATCCACCGTTATAATTCCACCGTATGTTATTATAAAAAGCCAAAATGCGATATACATTCCATACAATAGTTTGAATGTTAGTCTTGCACGGTTCCCTTCGGGATAGAACTTTCCAAGAGTCTTCAATGCAATTGCAGGTATGCCGAATATCAAGGACATGATCAATATATTATCTGCTATTTTGAAAAGAGCTTTCATGTCATCTTTATCGATATCACCGGACGCATTAGAGATGATAATGTTTTCAAGGTATCCTAAAACGTATAGCAATATGAGAGGTATGACTATGAATGTTATTATGCCACCGATCAGTCCTTTAATCCCGTTTTTTCGAGATCCTTCTTTCAAATTGAACTCATTCATTTCATACATCTCCATATATCAAGTCGAGTAATTTGATCATACTGGTCGTTTCACTTGTATCTAGTGGGTATTCTTCACCATATGAGGTTATTGTTATTGTTCCTTCATTCTCTGCTGCACTTTCTTTTAGTTCTGATATTAGGCCCTCGGAGTTCGATGTGGCAATCTCAAAAGAGATGTTATTGCCGCTAGTGGTAAGAGACATTTGGATATCTGTGTTGTTTACAGTTGCATAGAAATTGTTAAGATTGGAGATAAGATCTCCATCTTCTACTCCCTGAGTTTGAATCATAAGGATATTCGGGTCTGTTGAATCATAAGATAATGTTCCGTTCTCAGAAAGATTGACATCAATATTTAAGTTGGCTTGAATTCCTATCATTGAGTACAAATAGTAACCTTGAACTTCCAAAAATATGGGCATGGATATTCCATCGATGTCAGAATCGTTGTTATAATAAGCGATCATGAGTATGGCATCTATTATAGAGGTCTTCCCAGAAAGGGACAATTCTTTTGTTGAATTAGAGGATATGGTATTGTTTTCATCCCAGACAATTATTGTTTTTACGTTGTCGTCAGCAAGTGATATTCCAATTCCTACATCAGTAATGTCATAGGGCATTTTAGAAGTAATTCCAATCTCACCACTTGTTACAAGATTTAGTCCAGAGACCTCCCAAGTAATATCTGATAATGAGTTATTTTTGATATCTATGCCTCCATCGGTTATCGGAAGGAGTGCAGTTATCAAGAATACAGCGAATAGTATTGATATGGTAGCAATCGAGATTTGTGCAATGATTTTAGGACGGTTCGTAAGATTACCCAATAGTATAGATTCATTCTGAATATTATAAACGTATGTAGTCTGACATAATTTTAAAACGGGATAATTATTTCAAAGTAGACGGATTTAGAAAGGTATGATATATTAAAATGGAAATGGTTTTCTTCAAATTTATCCTAAAGGAAGTATCTCTTTATCGTACAGTTCATTCAATACTTCACCGAATGCAGTGTACATCGCAGTACTACCGCAGATAAATCCTACTGCACCCGCTATGTATGCTATGTCATGAATATTGGACAAGTCCTTTGTCGCAACTATGAAGAACAGTAGGAATAGAGTTAAGAAAACGATCTGAAGTGAACGGTTTTTTCTGAGGGTTCCAATATACAGGAACAGTGTTAAAACTCCCCAAATGATGAAATATGCACCCAATGAAGTGCTATCTGCGGGTATCATTCCAGGAATGAGGGTGGTATTTATCGCAACGAATGTCAACCAGAAGAATCCGAACGACGTAAATGCAGTTGCACCAAAGGTATTTCCCTTTTTGAATTCGAACAATCCTGCTACGATCTGTGCAAGTCCTCCATAGAATATTCCCATGGTAATGATCACTGAATTTAATTCAAACAATCCGAAATTGTGTAAAGACAGCAATAGTGTAGTCATTCCAAACGCAAGAAGACCTAAAGGTCCTGGATTGGCGATCTGGACGGTCGGTGAATTAATATTATCGGCCATATTCAAGTAATATTCATTAGGGTTTATAATAATGACGTATAATGTATTCGACATTTGTCGATTAAAATATAAATTAAAAAGTTTGTCAAAAAAATTAACAGATATCTCCGCCGAGTGCATTCGTAATGATAACTACAGCTATTACAACTACAAGACCCAGGAGAGTTAGAAGGATTGATTTGATGTTAAGGTTCTTTCTATGGAATGCTTCAGGAATAATGTCACACATGGTGACGAACATGAATATTCCTGCAGACACTGCGAAAGCAAGGCCTGCCCATTCTGCAGATGCACCGTTTAGGGCCAAATAAGAGAAAAGTCCTGCTATAGGTGAGATGAAACAGAACGCAATGAGATATTTTATGGCGCTTTTCTTTTTGTTGGATAGAAGGAATGTACTAGAAAGTGAGAATACAACGACAACTTTGTGGATACACATGGCAACCAATACGGCTAATCCGATCTCCTGTCCTGCGATGAATGCAGTTGCGAGTGCGAGACCATCGAAACATGCATGAATGGCAAGTCCGATGAATGCAGAGAATGATGTAATGTCATGAGAGTGATGGTCCAAGCATTCCTTGCATGTACATTCTGGCGTGTAATATTGTTTTAGTAGGAAATCAACAATGAATATTGCGATGAATCCTCCAAGGACTGCATACATTACGGTCATCGCGCTGTAGTTGTTTTCAATGCTTTCGTTAATAGCTTCCGGCAGGAGCATAAGGAACAGTACGCCGAGGAATATGCCCGCGCTGAATGCTATTGCAAGGTGTACTTGTTTGTCAGATAGTTTGATCAGTTGAGGAAGCAGTGCTCCAATAATAGAGACGATTAAAATTATTGTAATATAACCGGTGAACGAAAATATCGGATCCATACTTTGGATTCATGCTAAGGTGTTATTAATTATTACCGTAACATTAATAGCATTTCATAATATTATCATCGATTGTTAATAAGGTAATATCATGGGAATTGTAAGCATATCGTTAAATGATGAGAATTTGAAAGCACTAGATGATATACAGGAGGCATTTGGACTCAACGGAAGGAGTGAAGCAGTTCGTACTTCAATTAACGCGGCGATGATCGAAGTGCAGGATATCAAGAGTATGGAAGGTGTTGTTGAGGGAATCCTGATAATTGTGAAGAAAGGACACGCAGATCCGTGGATGAGTCTTATTCAGGCTAAACATGAGGAAGACATCAAGACGCAGCTTCATTCTCATCTGAAGAATCATAAGTGTTTAGAGGTCATGGTCATTTCTTCTGATGCTGATAAATTGTCATCCATGCTCAGAGAGATACATGCTACCGGAAAAGCAGATTATGTTAGGTTTGTAAGGAGTTAAAACCGAATTAGTTGTAGATTGGCTATAGCTTTTAATATCCATACTCCGTATGTTGCTTCGGTGGGATGGGATGAGTAAACACTCTAATAGAAACAGCAGTAGCTCTGAAGGGGGCTTTTTCAAGCGCATGCTTAGGTCGGAGTTGGGAACCTGCGACGAGCATGTAGATGTTCAACAAAGGCATCCTGGGTTCAGTGTATCCGGTGAATCTAATGATTCAGGAAGATCTATGAAGCCAGTTATGGAGTCGGTAGTATCCGAGGGTATCAGAGAACTCAATAAAGAGGGTTTTGTGATCTATAATGTCTCAGATCATGATGATATATACATATCCACAGAGCCTGATAATGTGTGTTTTGAGGATGATGGCCCCATTATGATAAAAATGAGTTCAGAGGAATTCGATTCACCTCAGGCATCTGAAGCAATCGTAGCAATACCTGCAGAATCTGAGATAGATGTAAGACAGGCCTCTGATATTTTTGCTAATGCAGAGCCGAGGCCTGATTATGGAGAAATAAATCTTGATGAGATTATAGTCAAAGAGCACTATAAGTGTGCAGATGTATCTCTTTTAGAATTGGGAAATTCTTCAGAGTTCATCAACGGAGAGCAGTCAATGATCAAATCAGAGCCAGAATTTGCAGAAACTTCGGCAGGAGCTGTTGTTGATGTGCCAAAGACAGATGTTATCTGTTACGAAGATTCTGATGACGAAATCAATCTCGAAGAGAGTGTAGTTGTGATGTCTACTCAGCAACTTAAATCCGAAGTACCCGAAGGATTACATCTTGAGAGCAATGTTCCACAGAATGTTGTGGATGTAAACATGGAAGGTCTTGTCGATGTAGGATCCTTTGATGGAACAGGTACAGAGGCAGTTATAACATCTGAAGCAGTGATAATGTCTGCCAGCGCAAAGGTTGATCTTGAAAAATTGGCGATTCCAGAGTCAGAGTCCAGGGAAACATTTGTAAAACATGAGTATTTCGTGCCAGAATTCGGAACTCCATACATGAAGAGTCTTCCAGCGCCTGTAATGGTCGGACCTATGGCTATTGAAGCGTTAGAGATCAAGACAACCAAGGCTATGAAGGTCGATGACATCGTAGCAGATATCTTGAAGATCACAATTCCAGGAATGTGTTATGCAGACGATCTTATCGCTGAGTCTGAAGAGGCATATGTAGAGATTCCAGACGATGGGCTTGAGGCATATGATGCCAAATTCTCAGTATCAAATGTTAAAGAGGCTGTTGTGGGGGACAGATCGTCAAATATTTCATTCGATTTCGAAGGAAATAAATCTGTTAAGAACAACGGCTCGAATGTCAACTTTACTTTCTGAGGTTTAATGCCTCGATAAACATCTTTCCTTTTATTATACTAATTCTTTTAAATGATGACGTATTCACGCTCGTATGGATGTCGCCTCGGTCATTTTAATGCTCGTTGTACTTTTAGTGCTGGCACGCATTGGAGCTAGGCTTTTTGCTCGTTTTGGAATGCCTGGACTGATAGGTGAGATCATTGTAGGCATCCTTATTGCGAACATATCTTTCGATGGTACATCTTTACTTACTCTTTTAAATATAGATATGGGAAATATTAACATAATCCCTCCTATTGAGCCAAATGATAATTACAATGTGCTTGAGATATTTGCTGAAATAGGAGTAATATTCTTGTTGTTCTCTGTAGGATTGGAGACAAAAGTTAGGGATCTTTTCGCAGTTGGAAAAACAGCGATGCTTACAGCTACAATGGGAGTTATAATTCCATTTATTTTCGGTTTTATCTTAATAATGGTGTATGATGGAAATATGCATCATGCATTGTTCTTGGCTGCTGCAATGGTGGCTACCAGTGTAGGTATTACAGCTCGTGTAATCAAGGATATGAAGGTATTGGAAACCTTGGAATCCAGGATCATAATCGGTGCAGCGGTCATTGACGATGTCTTAGGAATGATCGTACTTGCGATAGTTATGGGAATGGCTGGCGGTGAAGAATTATCAGTGTTATCCATTTCGGTGACCGTGTTCAAGGCAGTGGCGTTTGTTCTGTTGATGTTAGCACTTGCATATTGGGTCGTACCTAAAATATACAAATATTTCGATGAAATGCATAAGAGGAAAGTTGCAGCGACTGGAGAGGCGCACTCTTCTGTCAATAAGTTGATCCTTGCTATAGTAGTATGTCTTGGATTCTCATGGGCTGCAGATATGATAGGCCTCGCAACAATCATAGGGGCATTCCTCGGAGGTATGCTTCTTGCAGAATATGCATGGGAGTGGGATCTTGAGGGTAAGATCGAATCGATCACAACTCTATTCATATCTTATTTCTTCGTGAATGTGGGAATGCAGGTCGACCTTGAATCATGTGCGAGCGTGACCGTGATCGTGTTGGCAACGATAGTGATATTCCTCGCAGTGATATCCAAGTATATCGGATGCGGCCTGGGTGCACAGATGGGGGATAAAACCCTTTCAAAAGAATCCAGACATATAATTGGTGTAGGTATGATCCCTAGAGGAGAAGTAGGTATAATTGTTGCAGCATATGGATTGAGTTCAGGTGCGATGTCTAATGAATTGTATGCAGTAGTTGTCATAATGGCTGTAGCTACGACCATAATAGCACCTCCGTTGCTTGCAAAGGCATTTAGGAAGAAGTATCCACCCGAATATAAGATCACACCAGATGATCTGGTTTAAGGTGTAACTGAAACCTTTTATCGTATTTTCTATATTTATTTCACAGAATATATTGTGAAATCAAAAACCATTTAAAATTATATAGCTCCTGCTATAAGAAACGAGTAAATCAATAAGATTATGCTTAAACAGGCAGGAACACAGGTAATAGAAGAATAAGAACTGCGAATGCGATAGCGATTCCTATGACACCCTTCGGGCTCACCCTGATACCTTTGTCATCTTCTGTGTCGAAGTATCTCATCAATCCTGCGGATGATGCGAATGTGCTATCGTTCTTCTTTGCCATCAGCTAGTGAATTGAAAATCCATATAAAAATCTACCGAGAGAAAAATATATATCTTCTTGAAAAAAACTATTAAATAGATAAAATGACCGAAAATCTCTTTTATATCGGTTATGTTACACATTTGATTACAATGCATTGGGCTGACGTTATTGCGAAAGAAGTGGCTGATACCTGCGATCATCCCTTGATCGCTACAGGTATTAGTCCCACTGGTATAATCCATGTGGGAAGTCTGAGAGAGGCTATAACAGGAGAATCTGTTCGCAGTGCTGTGGAAGGACTCGGCAAAGATGTTAAGCTTATTTACCTTGTCGATTCTTTCGATCCGCTGAGGAAATGTTATGATTTCCTGCCTAAAGAGTATGAAAAATATGTAGGGATGCCAATTTCAAGAATCCCATGTCCATGTGGAAAGCATAAGAACTATGCACAACACTTTGTCCAGCCGTTCCTGGACGCGGTTGATTCATTAGGTGTGAAATGTGAGATCATATGGACTCATGAACTCTATGATAAAGGGGAGTTCGCCGAAGCTATCGATTTAACTTTCAAGAAGAGACAGCAGGTCATAGATATCCTTCATGATGTTTCTGGAAAAGAGGCAAATCCTAATTATGCACCTTATAATCCTGTTTGTGAAAAATGTGGACGGTTTACCAACCCTGTTTTTGAATCTTACAAATATCCGTACGTCGAGTATGATTGCAGTTGTGGACATCACGGAAAGGCAGATATTACGAAAGGTGACGGAAAACTCACATGGAGATGCGAGTGGCCCGCAAAATGGGCGATTTTCGGGACATCTGCAGAGCCCTTCGGAAAGGACCATGCCGCAGCTGGAGGATCATATGATACCGGAAAGAGGATTTCAAGAGAGATCTATGGTGTCGAACCGCCTATACCGATACCTTACGAGTTCGTACAGTTGAAAGGAGTAGGACAGATGCACAAGTCTTTAGGATGTTCTGTTACAGGATTGGATGCAATCAATATGACTCCTCCAGAAGTTTTGAATTATTTATTTTTAAGAGTCAATCCAAATAAAGCTATTGATTATGACTCCGGACTCGGAATGTTAGATATGGCCGATGAATACGATAGGATGGAACGTGCTTTCTTCAGTGCAGAGTTTACAGAAGCAGAGGAGAATTCTGTTCGTGCATACGAGATTTCACAGCATAATCATGTACCAGTCAAACAGCCACATCAGATACCGTATAGACACTTGGTAAATGTTGTTCAGATGGCAGATACTTTTGAAGGCGTCATGGGTGTTTTGGAACGTACTGAGGATTTCAGTACCGTAAGTGCAGACGATTTGAAGAGACTAGAACGTAGAGTCAATTGTGTAAGATTCTGGTTGAATGGTTTTGCACCTGATTCAGTGAAGTTCTGTGTGTGTCAGACAGCACCTCCAGGACTCGAACTCGGAATTACTGGAAAGGTTTTCTTCAAAGATCTTGTCAACAGGATGAATGATTGTGTTTGGGATGCTTCTACTATCAATTCGATTATTTCTGATACCGGAAAGGAATCACCTCTCGGATCGAAAGGTGCATTCAAAGCAATTTACTCTGTTCTTATTGGAAAGACAGCTGGGCCGAGGCTTGGACCTTTCCTTGCAAGTATGGACAAATCGTTTGTTATTAATAGATTCATTCAAGTTTCCCAGTAAGAGACCTTATCAAACTTTTTTCTTTTTTAATTATTTATAGACGTTTCAGGTCTGAATCCTAACCGCAAAGGAGATAGGAATGACCGATCATGTCTGGTCTTTGTCGGAGTTGATAACTTATTTTATAGAAATCTATCATAAATTAATAGTAAGGCATCAAAGTTAAGGAATGGAATTAGATTGTAATAGATTGTCACATACTGTAATAAGAATTTCCAATAATAGTATACATGAATAGGAAAACATAAGAGCAACGTGTTTTTGAGTGCGGATATATTGTTTTGGTCATATTTCTAGTCGTTATTGGAGACTCTACTCGATGATTGAGAATTTTCATTTAGATTCCCCCATATCGACCCATCTTGTTAGACGAACGGACGGGCGTAATATACTAACTATGTCCGTCAGTTCGTCTCTGGGTTCAAATGGTTTTGAAACAATTCTGGATTGCAGGATCTGCGCTTAGTAACGATTGTCTATACAATCATTCAAGCTGTTTATTATAGCATCTCTGTTATAATCCCTGCCAATAAGAACGAGTTCATTATTTCTATCACCGTATTTCTCATCCCAGTCTTCTTTTATTTTTGGGTAATAACTGAAGATCTCATCCCGTTCTTTTTTGGAATATGATGCCACCCATTCTGAAATGCCCGTGAGCATCAGGTTCTTACCAGCTTGTTCAAAAAGCATCATGATCTTAGGTTTATTGGAGAACCAGACATAACCCTTCGAACGTATCAGTGTCTTTGGATAATTATCTAGGAATTTTGAGAATTTTTTGTAGTTGAAAGGCTTTCTTTCTTTGAATACGAATGAGGTAATCCCGAAATCGTCCATACCATTCTTTTCGTTTGCCTGATCTCTGTCCAAAGATTTTTGATAGGTTGAAGAAGATAATACTTTGTAGAAATCGAATCTGTTTGAGTTGAAAATGTCTTCAGTATCAACTTTTCCTTGAATCGCCTCGATCAGTTTTGCATCTGGTTGCAATCCTTTGACCACAGATCTTACTTTTTCCAGGTCTTCTTTGATTAAAAGATCGCATTTATTCAAGATAAGAACATTGCAGAATTCAATCTGATCCATGACTAGATTTACGATGTCTGAGTCGTCTGTATCGTTTCCCTTTTTTGAGATATCATCCAAAAATTCGGTGAAGATTCTTGAAGCGTCGACTACTGAAACGACATTGTTTAGATAAAAGGCCATATCTCTCTGCTGTTCTTCGTATATCATGAAACCTTGGCAGATTCCTGTTGGGTTGCTTACTCCAGAAGCCTCTACTAGAATAGAATCGAATTTGCCAGTCACTGCGACTTGTTGCAATTCGGACATGAATTTGTCTCTCAACGTGCAGCAGATGCAACCTCCAGTCATTTCGCGAAGAGTTTCGTTTTCGATCACATTTCCGCTCTTAATAAGGTTGCTGTCTACATTGACGCTACCGAGGTCGTTTACAATAAGGGCGATCCGTTTGTCTTGATTTTGTTTTAAGAGCTCATTCATTAAAGTTGTTTTTCCAGAACCCAGGTATCCGGTGATGATTGTTACGGGTGTTTTACTCATTTCTTATTTCTCCACATTTCGATTGAGATAACAATCCAATAGGATGAAAACGCGACCGATGGTCGTACAAGTCATGCTATTTTCATGTTGAAAAGTTTTAAATTTTTCAAATACATAATAACTTACGCGATGTTATTAAAATTATAATAAGAATATGCCTATTTGTTAATAACATTATCAATCGGTGAGACCGCGTCCATCAAGGCACATACCATGAAATAAGCCAGAATTTGGATATGAACTGTCTACGATTGATTGTTCTGGTTCTCTTCCTCATATCCTATTGATCTCATTTGGAGAAAGTATCACAAATATTCAAAATAAACTAATTATGAAGATGTTGTGAAAATTTAAATGATTCATGAAAGAGGATGATATCAAACAATAATCTTTGTTGTTTTGGAAATAATATTTGTCTTGATATATAATTTGAAAGAAACTATTAAAGAAATTAAATGCACGTCGAACCGTGTTCAGACATTCGACGTACATCTATCATAATTTATTTTACAAAATTCCTAAATTTGTTAGCTTTTCAGGAAGATATGTGTTTGTTACATATTCTAGACCATATTTTGCCAGTGCCTGTTGTTCGGCTTTCTTATTCATGCTGAGCATGGCTTGAATTTCATTGACCCAGAATTCATCTGCGAATCTGGGATCCGACAATTCTGCGTTAAGTGCTCCGACATCCTTGTCTGTGAGTTTATCCGTAGGTAGGTCATAGTTTAGGATATCTGACGGAGTGATACCTATGAATTGTGCCGTAGGAGTAGCCAGAAAATCAGAGATATGAGCTGTTTTGATGGCACCATATGCAACAGATCCATAAATTCTGAACGACCACGGGTCACCATCGGTGAATACTGTAATCGGTAATTTCATCTCTTCATTAAGTCTTTTGATCAGGCGCCTTGTGCTTCTTGCAGGTTGTCCGCTTAGATGCACAAGTATGCAGTTGAATTTTTCAGGGAATCCGTTCTCTATTAATCTGGCATACATACCACCAGTTTCAATAGCCATGACAAATTTTGCATCTGTTTTGACAATTTCGAATGTTTCCTTCTCACAGTTGTATGGGATGGCAAACCCCGTCTCAGCTACGTCATCGATGCAGTTGAAATCCTTCATTCCTTTTTTGGTCATTGTTTTGAAATCTACATTTCCGTAAACATGTGCTCCGGATTCTTCAGGACGTAGTTTGAAATCCTCACGCATGCAATGTGTTATGATCTCCAGATCTTCTGCAAGCAGGTTACCTTCATCCTGTGTGTGGAATTTTGCATTATGCCATCCTTCTGAGATGTAATACATTTCCCTTAAGGTTGATGATTTGCCCTGATCGATCATCTCGTTGATGAACTCTGCAGTGTACATTGTCCTCAGCATCATCTGTGCACCCTGAACGGTTTTTGCTGTACGGGTGGTTTGCAGGCTTCCGTATTTCCAAACATCGTGTATCGGATCGAATTCGATGTTCTTCTTCGCTCTCAGGGGAAGATTCATTACAGGGATTTCTCCATCGTTCAGCTGGTTATATGTAGTTTCTACCACGGAGGTAAGATTATCTAGTGCCTTTTTTTGTCTTTCATTCATCGTCATCTCCCTCCTTTTCGAATTTTAATTCTTCTTCCTCGGCTTCTTCCTCGGCTTTTTCTTCAGGGTCTTCTTCTACAAAATCCTCTTCGTTAGATTCAACGATCTCTAAGCCTTTTATACCCCAATCTCCGGGAATAGCTTCTGCACCCATGACGGCTACAGGATTGATGCCTGAAATATATATGTCATCGGCATCGAACGTGTCTGCCAGATCGCCTTTCAATTCAAACGATATTTGAATCATTTTAGACTGAGGGATCGCTTTGATCTCCCAGTTTGCTTTACCTTCATCATTCATGTCTAGGAAGTATGGATTGGTAAACAATGTCAGGTTGACGCATTCTTTAGGAAGTTGCGCATGCAGTTTGAAAGTGCGCTCAGTGGTAGTGTAATTGTATATTGTGTATGTGATAGTACGGCTGCCTTTCTTACTTTTGATAACAGCTGGTTCTATCCATACAACGTTCATGATCTTACTGATCGTTCTGCTAAGGTCAGGAACAGGTCTTTTCAGCATCTCGGCTGCTTTATTGGCCATATCGGGAAGTAAATCTTGAACGATTTCAAATTTGGCATGAGTCTTGGTCTTCCTTTCCATCTTATTAAGATGGCTTTTGAGGTTTCTGGCACATAATCTCAATGCGTGCCCTATCTCTGCTTGCAATTCAGGGAAAGCAGCCACTGCTTCTTTTCCTTCCGAGGTGAATGGTACTTTTGTGGATGCTACATGGACAAGAATGATCGCGGGCCCATATGGTATTCCTTTTCCGCCTCTTTGTTCTAATCCGTATCTTCTCCAATCGATATCTGCTACAGCTTTTGTTATTGCACAGGCTCCTTGTTGATATAGCAGAGGTACGCGGTTTGCTATTCTGAGGATGGATACGGGGCTATCCGCGGGTATTTCTCCGCCGTAGACTATACCTGCTTCGACGACAAACGGGTTTCCGTTCACAGCCTTCGGAGAACGTGTTACTGGTGTTGCATAGTAATCGGGACGTAGTCCGTCTAAGATATGCATTAAACCTTTCTTGATCAGAGTGTCTCCTATAGGCGATAGGCAGTCTGTCGGTGGCGCCATGATCTTTACTTTTTGAATGGCTCCCAATATGGCTTTCATATCTTCTCTTGAGAGCTTTCCAGGTTTCATCTCAGGATTAATGACAGCTTTTTCGAGGATATCATCTGCGATCCTGTCCGTGATCCTGGAGAAATCATTCTTAAGGAATGTTTTCATGGTCTTCTGTTGAGTATTCTGAGAATATTTCATCAGATCACCGATCTCCATCCCTTCAGGGTGAGGTTTGATCTCTTTCGATCTCGGTGGCATTTGTTCGGTGGCCCTTTCAAAAAGATATTTCTTTCCGTCAGGGTCGTGGAATTCAATAAGGGCATGCGGATTGACGATAGCGGTGTCTCTCAAATATTCGAAGATCGACTGTTTACCAGTGATGTATCTTCCTTTTGTGGTATATTCGATGCTTGTACCGTGCTCTTTTCCTTCCCAAGTGAATGCTTTATCGTTAGTGACGATGGGACGATTGGTCTTGGTATCTATCATTATGTCCATTTTCCAGGCGACTTCATCTTCTCCTTCTATTTTGGATTGAATATGGGCTGGTTTTCCTGTTGTGATGTTACCATACATAATGGTAGCAGATATTCCGATACCCTGCTGCCCTCTAGATTGTCTGAGTGCGTGGAATCTTGAACCATATAGGAGACGTCCGAATACATTAGGAAGCATCTTATGAAGGATACCAGGTCCGTTGTCTTCAATGTAGACGATAAAATCTTCCTCGTCTACACGGTTCATTTTGATTATGATTTCCGGAAGAATGTTCGCATCTTCACAAGCATCTAGAGCATTATCCACAGCTTCTTTGATTCCCATCAACAGCGATTTTGAACGTGAATCGAATCCAAGAATCTGTTTATTTTTCTCAAAGAATTCAGTTACAGAAATTTCCTGCTGTTTAGCGGCCATTTTCTCTGCTATGTTTAGTTTGTCGCTTTTTTTAGCGGCTTCCTTCACGGGTTCGTCTGATTGCATCCGATTTTCTGTAATGTTAAGTCCGTATTTTATACTGATTACAGAGAAATGAAAAGGAAGAGGTTTGATGAAATAGATTATTGCGTCTTTTTAGTGGTATCGGTATCTTCGTCGAATTTTGCACCGCATTTAGGACAGAATGTCGCCGTTACAGGAACAATAGAACCGCATTCTGAGCATTCAAAGGTGTCTTTGGTCACATCGATCGTTCCATCTGCATGTTCGACAAGAATCTCTTCTTCGTCGAATTTTGCACCGCATTTAGGGCATTCTTTTGCGTCTGCAGGTACTTCCGCACCACAATCTGAGCACTCGAAGAAGTCTTTCTTTTTCGGTTTGATCTCTTCAGGACGGTCAATATATGCACCGCATTTCCTGCAGGTTACTTCACCAGGAAGAACCAAGGCACCACATTTGTCGCATCTTCCGTATCCTTGAGGATACAAGCGGCCTTGTGCTTCGAGTTTCTCTCTTGTTTTTTCGAATCTGGATCTCATGAATGCCGAGAGATATAAGATCATGAAGAAAATTATCATGATGTATATGGTCTGTATAACGCATCCGTAGTAATAGAATCCGGACATGTCTCCTGAATATGCTTCTTTCAATATTGTTGATGAGGTCGCGGATGCGCTCACATATGTTGTTGATCCGTCAGAGGTTGTACCGAGGATCAATAGGGCATAATACAATTGGTTGGAATCCAATACAACGAAACCTGATGCAGTATTGCCTGTTACTTCAAGTTTTGTTTCTTTGTAGTTTTTATCAAAATTTATTACTTCAAAGCCTATGTAGTTAATTGTTGTATATTGGAATAAAACATCGTTGCTACCAATGTTACTCACGGTTGCAGAAATGAGCACACCGCTTTCACCTTCGTCATTTACAGTATATGTGTAATTTATATCTGAGAAGTAATCGTTGTCAGAAGGTTCTGTGCTTTTGTTATCGATCATTCCAGGTACGATTGCATTTGCTCCTACAAGAATGACTACGACCATAAATATGATACCAAATACAGTTAGGAGTTTGATATTGTCGACACCTAGTAGGTGAGGTACCATATAGAGGGCTAAGCCGATAATGAAAAACACAAAGCAATTCGACGACCACCCCATTACAGTCAGGACAAATGCGAATACGAAAGCTAAAACCAAACCCAATATCTGTTTTGGCCCCAAGGTTCCGAAGAACTTCTTAAGTTTGCTTTCTGAAGCGTTCGACGTTCCATTCATAATAACGGCAATCTTTTCCCCAATTAAAAAGTATCGTATATTTTATATTCATCCGTAATTTTGGTTTTTAAATGTATTAAATTGTGCCAGATGTCTAAAATAATACCTATTTGGAATATTTAATAAATCATCCAGTTATTGGTTGCTCGATAAAGGATAATATACGTGTTGTTCATCATGAAGGGAAAGGAGGGACCTTATGGCAACGATCGAAGAGCAGATTCAAGAATTGGAAGATCAGATTTCCAATACTAAGTACAATAAAGCCACGGAGGCTCATATTGGAAAGCTTAAGGCCAAGATCGCAAAGCTTTCAGCTGAGGATGAGAAGAGAAAATCCTCTAAAGGGCCCACAAAAGGTTTCTATGTTAAAAAAGCAGGAAATGCAACGGTTGCTCTCGTTGGTTTCCCATCAGTAGGAAAGTCAACACTTCTTAATCAACTCACCGGAGCAAAATCTGAGGTTGGTGCTTATCATTTCACAACATTGGATGTGGTTCCTGGAGTATTGGAATACAACCATGCGAAGATCCAGATCCTAGATATGCCGGGATTGATCAAAGATGCATCCAGAGGAAAAGGAAGAGGAAGAGAAGTTATTGCTGCAGCAAGAGCTGCGGACATTATTCTTTTGGTCGTAGATATTTTCAATCCAAACCTAAATGTTCTGATGAAGGAATTGTACAACGCAGCAATTCGTCTCGATCAGACAAGACCAGATGTCAATATTACAACTTCATCACAGGGCGGCATCAATGTTATGCCTACGGTGAGATTGACCAAGATAACAGTTGAAACGATCAAAGATATGGTTGCGGCATATGGTCACATCAATGCAACAGTGGTTGTAAGGGAGGATATAGATGTCGAACAGATGTTGGATGTTCTTTCTGGGAACCGCGTCTATATCAAAGCTGTAATGGCCATTAATAAGATCGATCTTGCAAAGCCTGGACAGCTCGAGAATGTATTAGAGATGCATAAGGATTATGTCAAGGTTCCAGTATCTGCGGCTACTGGAATTGGAATAGATGATCTCAAACAGACTTTGTACGATGAGATTGAAATGATTCGCATCTATCTGAAACCACAGGGACAGGAAGCAGATATGAAAGAGCCTCTTATTGTCAAGAGGGGCAACAGTGTCGGTGAGGTCTGCGAGGTCATCCATAGAGATTTCAAGAATAATTTCAGATATGCTATGGTGTGGGGTAAGAGTGCGAAGTTTCCCGGTCAGACCGTTGGTATAGATCACATCGTAGAAGATGAAGATATTCTTTGCATCATCGTCAAGAGATCGGTCTGATTTCAGATCGTTGTCTTGCGATAATCATATTTTCCATTGGACAGACGATCCAATACGATCTTTCCGACTTCTTCGAGTTCTTCTGCATAGAAGTATCCGGACGTGAT
>Ga0265294_10001923_pt1 | contig 27494 bp, 19 predicted proteins | sample MunlanPumphouse3_FD_192504 | JGI IMG/M metagenome (GOLD analysis project Ga0265294, IMG submission 192504) | Groundwater microbial communities from a municipal landfill in Southern Ontario, Canada - Pumphouse #3 | ecosystem: Environmental > Aquatic > Deep subsurface > Groundwater | place...
TGTCCACGGCCCGGGGGCTGAGGTCCAGCTCATCATTCACAAACTTTTGCAGGACCAGGTAGAGCAGATTGCTCTCTTGCAGGCGGGCGATCTGCTCGGAGAAGGAGAAGTATTCTATGATCTTTACCACATTCGGGGAAAAGTCGTTGATATAGGATTGCAGGTTGATGGCGATGTTTTCAGGGTCGTCCAGGAGCTTCTTCATGTTCAGCTTGGATTTGTTGAAAAATTTCACTCCGGTGATGTGGGTGAGGCTTTCAAACATGATGTTGTCGGATTTATCGTCCAGACGGGGTATGGCTTCTAAAACCTTGTCTTTGGTAGCTTCCAGGATGCAGTCAAAGCGGCGGATTACAGTGAGTGGCAGGATCACCTTGCGGTATTCGTTGCGCCTGTAAATACCTCTGAGGAGATTGCAGATGCTCCAGATGAACGATACAATTTGTGAATGAGACTGGCTCATAGATCTTTCCTTCTCTCTTCTAATATTGATTCAGTTGGTTCGATGGAACCGTGAACATATATCTTAAGTTTACAAGATTTTATAAAAAGCTAAATCTGTCAATGGGAAATCGATCATTTCTGGGGAATACCAGAAACATTCGCATTGACAAGAAGCATCCGCTCCGATAAGCTGTAAATTGTAGAATAAATACAAGTGAGGTAAACAATGAAAACTAACACTTTATTCATTCCTCTGCTCACAGCGTTTTTACTGCTTGTTTTGTTCGGAGGTTCCACAAAAACTACTGAACTGGAACTTGTGGCAGAGCCGAGCTTCGATCTTCTGGGTGGGAGCTATTATGAAACTGGAAGCCCCATGCTGGTTTCCATTTCGAGTGAAACCTCTTTGGCCACCATCTATTTTACATGAAGCCATTAGAATTGATGCCTCTTATAAGGAAATGGCGCGTAGAGATGAAGATTTTAAGACATATTGGGTAGATCCAGATTTCATTAAGCTGACTGAAGAATGAAGATTTTACCAGATACGGTTTTGCAGGACGCAGTTCCTATGCTACGGTAGAATAACGATTTGCAAGAGTAATGAACCAGCTAATGATAAAGTAGTCTATTGACAGAAAAACCTTAGCTTTTATACTGGTTCTATTGCATTTTGATCCCGTTTTGTAAAGATTCTGATGGGGTCTCCAGAGATGATGTTTCTGGGAAGGAGTTGAGCAATGGAAGACAGGATCGCGACTCGTTGCTACTTGCAAGGATGTGTCCGGAAATGGATAATAGGATCAAGATATGAACGCTGAATCTCCCGCAAACATGGATTTCTCCTCTCTGGTAAACCAGATACGCGAACTGAACCTCCAGTCGCAAACTGCAGCAGCCAAATCTGTAAATTTAATGCTGACTTTGCGCAATTGGCAGATCGGCAGTTACATCTCTGAATATGAACTGCATGGTTCAGATCGGGCAGAATACGGTGATGGTATCATTATCAGCCTGGCAAAGGAATTGCAAAAATTTAAGATTTCCAGGACCGACAAACGAGAATTATATCGCTATCTGAAGTTTTACAGGATCTATCCCGAGATAGTGGAGTCAGTGAGTCCACTATTACAGAACGTTGATAATGAATCAGATAGGGATGATAAATGCCCGAATAACACCAAGTTGCTTGCCGCGAAGATAGTGGACTCGGCGAGTCCACTATTATACTTGCCTGCGGGACATATATTTACGCTTTTGTCATTTACCCACTTAAAGCTGTTGATCGAAATCGAGAACAACGACAAACGAGATTTCTACCAATCCCAATGTGTTCAGGGCAACTGGTCTGTGAGGGAGCTCTCAAGGCAAATTCACGCACTACTATATGAACGCAGTTTACTCTCGACCAACAAACAAAAACTAAGTGATATTATTAATAGTAACTGTGATACCTATAACCCATTGCAAGCTGTAAGAGACCCCTACATCTTCGAATTCCTGGGACTAAAAGCCAAAGAGGTCTTGAGCGAATCTGATTTGGAAGACCGGCTCCTAGACCACTTGCAGGATTTCTTGCTGGAATTAGGGCATGGCTTTTGCTTTGAAGCACGACAAAAACGCATACTGATCGGAGATACCCAATTCTATGTGGATCTGGTTTTCTATCACCGTGTCCTGAAATGCAACATTTTAATTGAGCTTAAACTGGCTGAATTCAACCATGAAAATATCGGGCAGCTTAATACCTATGTAAGCTGGTACCGTGTTAACGAAATGCGGAAGGGAGACAACCCACCCATCGGCATTCTACTATGCACCGGAAAGGATAGCACTCTGGTAAAATATGCCCTGGCTGGAATTGACAACGCACTTTTTGTTTCCAAATACCTTTTGGAACTGCCATCTAAAGAGGAAATACAGACTTTCCTTGCTTCTGCCCTGAAACAGGAATTATTGTGATAGAAGAACAAACCAATACCCGCCTTAAAAACTCTGCTGAGTGGTTCAGTAGATGTGGGCAGTCATACTGTTACTTGGAATGGCAGGGACAGTGGCGAAAAACCTTGTTCCAGCGGAATATACTTCTATAAACTAAGAGCCAATAACAAGATATTGGTTCGTAAAATGCTGATGCTAAAATAATAGTAATGTATCGGGGAGGGCTCTGCCCTCCCCATTTAAAGGGGCAAAAATGTCTAAATATAAATGGATTATTTTCGGGTTGATATGTTTTGCATACATAGGACTGAGTGCAATTACAAGAACTGTAGATATTGCTGGAGCAGGACAGTATACCAGCATTCAAACTGCCGTTACGGCTTCCTCGTCTGGGGATACAGTTATGGTATATCCAGGCGTATATTTGGAGAATGTTAACGTATCTCTAAGCAATATCACGATAGTCAGTTTGGAATATACATTTAATGACCCCTCATACATTGAATCTACCATAATTGATGGAAGCATGAATTCACCTGGTATCAAAATCAACCAAAACATTCAGAACATCAGAATCCGTGGGTTTTCCATAACTAATGGCAAGTCAGGAATAGTATTGGGACAGAATAGCACTACCACTATTACCAATTGTTATATTTATGGAAATGCTTCTTCATTCGGAGGGGGCATAAATCTGTTTAAATGCACCACCGTTATGAGTGGGTTACGCATATTTAATAATTATTCGCATACTATGGGGGGGGGCTTATACATATATGGTTACATGGGATCGGTCAACGTAACTTTTGATCCGATTAACCGCTGCTCTATTTACAACAACACCGCTGGATCAGGACAAGATATAGTTGCACATTCTATCAATAATGATTTGAGCATCCCCTTGGATATGTTTACTGTCCCCAACCCTTCCAGTTACTATGCTGCTGCCTTTCGTGCCTGGGGTAATGAATTTCAACTGCTGTTTGATATCCGGTATGTCCATCATCAAGAGATTAATAGTGACTTCTACGTTTCTCCTAATGGTGATGATGCCAATGATGGCCTGAGTCCGTCAACTGCTCTTAAAACGATACGCACAGCTATCTACAGAGTTGCTTCTGATAGTTTGAATCAAAAAACAGTGCATATCCTTCCCGGCACATATTCACTGACAGCGAACCAACAGATATTCCCCATAGCTCTTAAGAGTTGGGTAAAAGTAATAGGAGCAGGAATAGAAAGCACCCAGATTATCGGAGAGCCTGAACCTATCCTTCCTAATCAATCTATAAGAGTGTTTGCCACTTTTTATCAGAACCACATTAGCTTGGAAGAGATGTCCATCACCTCAGAGAATTCCAATAATAGCTGTGCGATTTGGGGATACAGGGAAGACTATGTAAATCTGAAGAACCTGCGGATGCATGATCTGAGCCCGAATGATAATGCTGTAATAAATATTGTATTTGCCACTAATTGTCTGTGGGACAATATAACTGTTGAGGATATTGAAACAACTCAGTTGGGATTTCTCTATATTGATGGATGCTTAACTGGAGTTATACAAAACAGCACATTTAGAAATGGTATTTCCAATTTTACCAGCGACGAAATTTGGGCGCGTCCACTCATTGGGGTTGATGTTGGTCCTTTTCTTAAGATAGAGAACACTATCTTTTCCAATATCACAATGATGGACGATGATTCTCAAGCTATAACATTTGGGGGAATTTCTAATTCTTCATTTACGCCGTACTATTCAATTAAGAACTGTTTATTCTCGAACATTAACTGCAACGTTAGAGCTGTCTTGCTTCAAGGTAATAATTACCCGGTAATAGATATCACAAACTGCACTTTTGCCGGACAAAGCGGCAATGGAGAAGCTCTGATGGTAAATGGGATTGTTACTATTGCCAACAGCGTTTTCCATAACAACCGATCGGTGGAGATAGCAATCAACCCGATGGATGGTTCCGGTATTATTACAGCATTGACCCTTAACAACAACCTTATCCGCAATGGCTATTATGATGTCTGGCAAGCCCCAGGGAGCACTATCAACTACTCAGATACCAATATCAGCGGCAACCCTCTTTTTGCCGGAGGGGATGATATCCACAATCCGCTGTTCTACAGCCTTTCTGCCGGTTCTCCTTGCATCAATACGGGAACTCCGGATACAACAGGGCTTGATTTGCCTCCTTATGATCTCGCAGGTAACTATCGCATCTGGAATAACAGAATAGATATGGGCTGCTATGAATATGGCAGTGAACCGTGGGTATCAAATGATGATCCGGTGGCTCCTGAAATCCCTGCAATCAGCTTGACTGCCTATCCCAATCCCTTTAGTGCTTTTACCAATATCAAGGTGAATTTGCAAGCCTCTGAAGGAAACGGAATAAAGAGTATGAACGATGCAAGTATCACTATCTACAACCTCAAAGGGCAGAAAGTAAAAAGTATCAAGCTTGATCCGAGAAAGCCAGGCGAGCAGCTAACTTACTGGGATGGCATGGATGCTGACAATGTCCGATGCTCAAGCGGAATTTACTGTATTAACCTGATGGTAAATGGCAGAAGCGTCAGCAGCAAAAAAGTGACACTCATCAGATAGTAATAGTTATACGTAATACAAGACTTAAACATGCTGGCAATTAGGTATCGCAGGACGCCAAAATAAGCACTAAATAAATATATTATTCTACACATATCTGATTGATCAGCAATGCTCTATGGTTTCTTATACGCATATTCCTAAAGATTTATATTGACAGAAAGAGCGCTATATACTAACGTCTGTCTCAATAGCTAGAAGGAGGTTATGACTTATGAGTTTACAGAAGCTGAGTGTGCTGGAGAGGGCGGCTAAAGCCTATGCTGCGGGGACTGAATCCTCCACTATGGAGATAGCGGGACAAATCTATCCTGAGGGCAAATACCCGATGGTGGTAAGTGAGAGCTATCCCTTGCCTCTGCATTTGTTTAGTCCACGTCTGGCGGCGATGCTGCGTAGGGACGAAGATCATCTGGATGCCAGAAAGATCTGGGACTTGATTAGCTGCCGGGAGAATATCATCCGGATGATTACTGCAACTGAGATTGAGCGCACCGCAGCCGAAAGCCTGGGCAAGCAATTAGAGCTTCTTTACCCCAAGGAAAAAGATGGCGATTTGAACACCAAGCGCAAGCAAATGATCGGGTATATGATCAAAGTGCTCATGGAACTCTTTGGCTATAAGGTCTATCGCCAGCGGATGCAGATCACCACTTTGCGGGAGGGTGCTGATCCCGAAAAACGCAAGTCCAATTACTTCTATACCGCCTCTCGTTATGTGATAATGGACACCAGGGATAGAGATTTATGGCTCAAGGAAATCGAAGATCCTGAAGTAAAAGCCGTTTTCAAAAAGCTCGTTGATCTGATCATCAAGGGGAAGACAGAGTATCAGAAACTCTATGCTATAGAGGCGCTTACCGGCTGGGACAATATATCAACCAAGGGGGCTTAGATGCAAATTGAGGGCATAAAACCGCTTGATATCCTGCAGAAGCTGATCAGGCTCAAGACTTTTGAAAAAGAGCTGGATGACGAGCAAGGCTCCGGGCCTGAAACAGAGCAGCAAGGGCGTAAACTGCTAAGGGGAAATGGCAGAGCTTTTACGAAGCACATTCATTCCTTCATCCAATATCCCAGCTTCCAGGAATATGCGCTTAGCAAGCAGGATATGCTGGTGATTGCTTTTTTGTGGCAGGAACATCTGGAGCAGACTGGACGGGGAGTAAACTGGACCGAAATCTGCGGCAGTGTGCAGCTCGATGCTTTGCGGGTAAAGGACTGTCTGGACTATGTGCTCAGCCTGCTGGAGCGGCAGATCATCAGTTTTGATGAACAGATCAGCGGAAACTACTATCTGAATCCGCTCATCCTCCAAACTGCAGAGTTTACCTTGAATACCTGCTTTACACTGCAGGTGATGGGCAGAGATTTGAGGGGCGAGCTTGCGCAAGAGCTTTCCGAAAAGTGGGATACAGATGAAGATTTCTTAAGTGATCTCAAGCTCATATTTGACCTCTGCCACAGCAGCTTTGGGGAGTATAGAGGACGAAGCCGTGGACGTGGCTTGCAACTCGAAGCTGGCATCGCGACTATCTGTTTGGAGATCATCAAAACCCGAATCAGGAAATCCGGCGATAAACTCGGAATCGGGCGACTGGTAAAGCAGCAGGAACTCTGCGATACAGAGCTGTCCATCCTGCTGTTGATTATCTATCATCAAACAGGCAGAGAGGAGTGCATCTCTGAACAAAGCCTGGTTTCGGCTCTGTCTGTGGATCCCCGGGATTTCTGGCGGTTGCAAAGAATGATCGATTCCAAATCGAGGTTGGTCACAGAGGGGGTTATACAGAGACGCCCCACCAGATTCGTCAGTAATGCCATCGAAATGTCTGCTGCTGAGCATATTCTGAAATCCATCGGGGTAGATTCAAAAGCTGCTACTTCTATGCCAGAGCCCCTGAATCCGGTCTTTGAGATCTGCCTGACTCAGCAGACTCTGAAAGACTTGATCATCTCTGCGCCCGAAAAAAGCTTACTTGCCACCATCATCCGCAAGTGCGAAGGCAAGTATCAATCCAAACTCAAGGATTGGGGTTTTGAGGATATATCCAGAGGGAAACAGGGGCTGGTAATCTTGCTATATGGCGCACCCGGAACCGGCAAAACTTTTGCCGCAGGGGCGATCGCCAATGAACTGCATAAAGACCTGATCAAATTGAATATAGCAAAGCTGAGAAACAAATTTTATGGTGAAAGCGAGAAATTGGTGAAAAGGGCGTTTACCAGGATGCGGAAAATGGCGGAAGACAAAGGCCAAGCTCCTGTGTTCCTGATCAATGAGGCGGATCAATTGATCCACGGCAGGAGCCGCAGCCAGTCTTCCTGCGATGCTATTGAGAATACCATCCAGAGCATCATCCTGGAAGAACTGGAGAGCTTTCCCGGGATCCTGATCCTCACCACCAATCTGGAGTCTAATATGGATGAGGCTTTTTTTCGCAGATTTGATCTCAAATTGAGATTTGAGCTGCCGGATCTGGAATGTCGCAGGGAATTGTGGAAGCTCTATCTCAGAGAGGAGATTCCGGGTGCAAAAGAGATTGATCTTGAGGTCTTGGCGGACAGATATGGCTTCAGCGGGGCTCAGATCGCTTTGGTGGTGCAAAATGCCTGCGTTGAGGCACTTAGCCGGAAGGGTTCGGCTATGCGATTGTTCTTGACGGATCTGCTCAAGTTTGCAGAGTTGGAAAAGTCGTGGTCTAAGGGTATAAACAAAAGCGTTGGATTTTAGGAGAAAAGATGTCGTTTGTTCATTTACACGTGCATAGCGAATACAGTTGGCTGGATGGGGCCTGCATTATCGATGATCTGGTGCAAAGAGCTGTGCGGCTTAAAATGCCGGCGGTAGCGATTACCGATCGCAATAGCATTGCGGGAGCTTCTCGCTTGTGGCAGCAGTGCCTCAAAGCCCGGATCAAGCCCATCGTCGGGCTGGAGATCGAGGTTTTGAATGATCTAAGCGATGGCAGGGCATTTTCAATAATTCTTTTGGCCAAGAACGGGGATGGTTGCGAAAATCTCTCTCGGCTAATCACTTTAGCTCATGAACATGATCCGCTTGCACCAAAGATCAGCAAAAGCCAATTGCAGATGAATGCTCAAGATCTGATCTGCCTGTCGTTCAGTGTGGTAGGAGAACTCTGCACTCTGCTGCTGGAAGATCGAGATGCTGAAGCCTGGCAGGTATCGGACTGGTACCGGGGCGTGTTTGGAGACGATTACTACTACGAAATCCAGAATCATGGCTTACCCAAAGAGGCGATCGCCATGAATAAGTTGCTGAATATGGCCTATGACAGCAAGGTGCCTGTAGTGCTCACCAATGATTGCCACTACATGGAGCGCCAGGATTCGCTTGCCATAGATGCTCTGAATTGCATCCGCAAGGGAATTGATTTCAGCCACTCTGAGGCCAAACGCTTTGCCTGCAATGAATACTATTTCAAGACAGCTAAGGAGATGAAATCGCTTTTTGATTTTCCGCCACAGCTCACCCAAAACACCCTGGCTATTGCGGATAAGATCGATGTGACAGGTGGCTATATACCTGTTTCGGACAGCGAATTGAGTGTTTCAAATGTGGTGGACAGCCTCAGGATTTTTGATCCCACTCTGAGAATCAGGTTCAAGCCCGAAAGCAAGTTTATAAGAGTCTCCTTGATGGGTAATGAGTCTGCCGCGGTATTAGCGCATCTCCACAGCAAGTTTCCAGATTACGATATCCTCCCTTGGACAGAATACCAACACTGGACTCCCGCAAGCATTTATTGCGCTGTGCTCAGAGCGATGAAAGTGGAAGAGGAGAAGATCAAGGAACTTTGTGAATTGATCCCAACTGAGGCCAATACTCTACTGGAAGCTGTGTTGATTAGCACCGATTTCTCCTGCCTGTCCAGCGAAGATTATGTTTGTGGCTTGGCTGCAGGAATAGGAGATAGGCTGATCAACACGTTTAAAGATGAAAGATATGTCAGACATAGCTATGCTTTGATTTTCAGAGGCATCCAGGTTCCTATCATCAGAGATTATGAGGGGGTTTCGGGATGCCAGTTTGATCTAAATGATATTGTAAGAAATGGCTTTATTAGCTTGGAGTTGTTATCATGAAAATAGAAAAAATTAAATCTTATGGAGAAAACATGACCGAAGTTATCAGTAGTACCTGTTTCAAACAAAGTGATCTGGGATGGAAAGGCAGCCAAATGCGTTGCCTGCTGTTAACAAGTATGGGGAAAGCAGATTTGCGTGATACGCTTAAACATATCATAGATCAGACAAAGGTTTACGAAAACATAGAGATACCAAAGGATTTTGAGTATTACCCCAAAGGTATTGTAAACTCCAATGAAGTAGAATTGGATAAGAGATTGATCCCCGTCAACGGCTCAATTGAGTATTGCAATGTTCTAAAGGATTGGTGGTTGGAGCATCCCAAAAGAGCAAGAACCCCAGTTTGGGACATGGTTGTTACTGCTATGATAGATGATAAACCTGGCTTTATTCTTGTTGAGGCAAAAGCTCATGAAGAAGAGCTGATAAAAGAATCAAAAGGAAAGGAAATGCCAGGATCAAATGCCAGCAGAGAAAGTGAAGGAAACCACAAAAGGATCAAGATTGCCATTGAAGAAGCCCGAGATGGATTGAACAAGGCATCACAAATTGATAGAATCAGAATTGATAGAGATCGCTGCTATCAGATGTCGAATCGCCTAGCTTTTGCTTGGAAATTAGCGAATCTTGGAATACCAGTGGTCTTAATTTATCTGGGTTTTCAGAATACGATGGAAATGAGAAATGGCGGTAAACTCCGATTGATAGAAAACTATGAGCAATGGGAAAGAATCGTAAGAGAACACTCGGAATTAGTTGGGTTTGACCTATGGGAAATTCCGATCACTGTAAGGGACGAAAACGAAGAGAATGTAGCAAACATATATCCGATGATTAGATCTTTAGATATCCAACTTCACAACGGGTGTTTGGACGGTAAGTTTGATATCAATTTTAAGCATCATGCAGACGCTTAGGGGGTTATTCTATTTTTAGAGAATGACAGAATAGTGATTCCATGTTGACAGAAATATCCACAACGACTATCCGGTATATCACATATTGTTTGGGTTCTGTCTGGGCAGATTATAGAGGTATCTTTTTTTACATACCAAAGCCATTGTTTATGTATGTGTTCTGCGCTTAATAAGGTACATTCCAGAAAGCCGGAACAGATCAAAATCAGGTTCTGGAAACAATGGGGGGGATGTCTGATGAGACAGTATGGCTTTCTGTTAATCAAATGGCTGAGCTTTTCGATATTGATGAAACTGGGATTATGAAGCATCTGAAAAACACATTTGAAAAGAATAAATTGGACCGCAATGCAGTTGGTGCATTTCTTGCACCAACTGCAAGTGACAGGAACGTATAGTACAAAGCGAGATGGCTGCAAACGAAAAGTAAAAAAAAGCAATTTGTCCACTATCGGGTACCATAAAGAGGTTAGGGGGCCTCAACACAGATTCAAGGACGGAGCTTCAACAAACCCTGCGAGCCAAAACTCCCAAAATCAAGCTCTAGTCCCCAAACGAGGGTTGCCTGACAAAAAGAATCAAGTTGACAACATATCGAGCTTAATTATATTAGTATAACAAGCTAAACTGCAAGTTCTTGGGGTAAAACTGAATACCCGTCGTGCAGGAATAAGGCCTGATTTGTGGCCATCAAAGGAGAATTCGAATAATGTTTTTGATGATATACGATGATTTTAAACCAGACTACGCTATTAATATGACAATTTATAATGATCTTACTAACGCCAGATTACCTGGTACAGGCATTAGAGTATGAACCCCAAAGATGCAAAAGATGCAGGAGTATTCCAAGACCTGTCTCAGCTCTTTTCCCGGCTTGGCACCCGGATGAAGGGGCCCAAGAGTGATCTGAAAAATGTTCCCGTAGAGCTGCCTTTGCGCGATGAGATTCTCAGCATCGAGCAAATGGGTCTGCACGGGAAGAGCCTGGCCAAAGGGCACAAGCTGGCCACGGGCAAAGCCAGAAGGAATCTTCTGGACCGGCTCTCCGAAAATGAAAGCTTGCTTTTGGAGGTTTACAATCTGTTTAGCGAGGACCTGGGTTCCGATACCGCCATCCCTCCGGCGGGAGAATGGCTGCTCGACAATTTTTACCTGATCGAAGAACAAATACGCCTGGCCAAAAGGCACCTCCCCAAGGCTTATAGCAGGGAGCTCCCGCATTTGCTGGGCGGGGATCTGGCTGGATATCCCAGGGTTTATGGCATTGCACTAGAGATCATCTCGCATGGTGACGGCAAAATCGATCTGGAGAATCTGAGCAGTTTCGTGAGCGCCTACCAATCTGTAAGTACTTTGAAACTGGGCGAGCTCTGGGCGATTCCGATCATGCTGCGCCTGGCTTTGATCGAAAAACTCAGACGCACCTCTGTGCGCATCGCAGCAGCTAGGGCTGACAAACAGAAGGCAGTGTATTGGGCAGACAAGATGAGTGAAACTGTGGCCAAAGACCCCAATAGCTTGATCTTGACTATCGCCGATATGGCGCGTTCAAATCCTCCCATGGTGAGTTCCTTCGTGGCGGAATTGGTGCGTAGATTGCAGGGTCAATCGCCAGCATTATCTTTGCCGCTGAATTGGATCGAGCAGCGTTTGGCGGAATCCGTTCTGACCACAGAGCAAATGGTGCGGGCGGAAAACCAGGAGCAAGCCGCAGAACAGGTCTCCATCAGCAATACCATTAGCAGTTTGCGGCTTTTGGGCAGCACGGACTGGCGCGAATTTGTGGAATCCATGAGCAAGGTGGAGGAGATCCTCTGCCAGGATCCGGCTGGAGTATATGCCAGGATGGATTTTCCGACCAGAGACAGCTACCGCCATGTGGTGGAAAAACTGGCCCGACGGAGTAAATATAGCGAACGTGAGATCGCTCAGCATGCAGTGAGCCTGGCCCAAAAAGCTGCTGCCGAGCAAGGTGAAACTCACAAAGAAGCACATGTAGGATACTATCTGCTGGACAAGGGGCTTTTCAAGACCGAGCATATTGGCGAAGTCCATCCCAAGCCCAACGAAGCCTTGCGCAAGCTGGTAAAAAGGATTCCTCTGTGGACTTATATCGGCCTGATTTTATTGATTACCCTGGCCAGTGGCTATGCTTTGGCCTATGTTGCCTCTTTTGCGGGCCTGCATATTTGGAAATTATGGGTGTTCTCGATCTTTACCGTGATCGGCAGTTCGCATCTGGCCATCTTGCTGGTTAACTGGCTGGTGACCCTCTTTGTAAATCCCAAACGCATGCCCCGCATGGACTATTCCCGGGGCGTACCGGATACGGCGCGCACCTTGGTGACTATTCCCACCATGCTCACCAGCCCTCAGAATGCCGAGAGTCTGATCAACGGTCTGGAAGTACGCTTTTTGGCAAACAGGCAGGACAATCTCTACTTTTGTTTACTTACGGATTTTGGCGATGCTCAGGTGGAGAGCCTGCCGCAGGATGAATCGCTCCTGGCGATTGCGGAAGCGGGAATCAAAGCCTTAAATGCCAAGTACTCAGGAGGCGGTGGCGATTTCTTCTTTCTTTTTCATCGGCCCAGGCTGTGGAATGATGTGGACAAGATCTGGATGGCTTTTGAGCGCAAACGCGGCAAACTCTCTGCTTTGAACCAGTTTCTGCTAAATGGACGGAAAGACGACTTTTCTCTGATCGTGGGCGACACCAAAGAGCTGGAAAACATCCGCTATATCATTACGCTGGATACCGATACCCAATTGCCGCTGGATTCTGCCCAAAAGTTCATCGGGGCAATGGCGCATCCGCTGAATAGCCCGGAGTATGACCCAAAGCTCAAACGCATCGTGGCCGGCTATGGCATTTTGCAGCCCAGAGTGGGCATCAGCATGGATCTGGGTTGCGGATCCCGCTATTCCGCCATGTGTGCCAGCGATCCCGGGATAGATCCTTATACCCGCACTGTTTCTGATGTTTATCAAGACCTGTTTTCCGAAGGCTCATTCGTGGGCAAGGGCATCTATGACATAGAAGCATTTGAACAAACTTCGGGCAATTGCTTCCCGAATAACCGCATTTTGAGCCACGACCTTTTGGAAGGCTGCTACAGCCGGGCCGGGCTCTTGACCGATGCCGAGCTTTACGAAGAATACCCCTCCAGCTATCATGCCGATGTGAAACGCCGGCATCGCTGGACCAGAGGAGACTGGCAGATAGCCCAGTGGGTGCTGCCTTTTATCCCCAATCAGGATAACCGTTTGGAGCGGAACCCCATCTCGATGCTCTCGCGCTGGAAGATCTTTGATAATCTGCGGCGCAGCGTGGTGGCGCTGGCACTCACGATCATGCTGATAGTGGGATGGCTTGTGCTTTCCCAGCCCCTGTTCTGGAGCCTGGTGGTACTGACTATTCTGCTGCTGCCCCCGGCTTTGGGGACCATCGTGGATGTTCTGCGCAAACCCGCAGATATGAAGCTGCTGGATCATCTGCGTTCCGAGCTGAGATCCGTGTGCCAAAGGCTCACCGAGACTGCCTTCTATCTGGCTACCCTGCCCTATGAGGCTTATTACAGCTCGGATGCCATTCTGCGCACCCTGTGGCGCACGCATTTCTCGCACAAAAACATGCTGGAATGGGCTCCTTCAGCCGTTACAAATAGAGATGAAGCCAGTCTCTGGGGCACTTTCCGTAGAATGTGGATCTCCCCCTTCCTGGCCGTGAGCACAGCCTTTGTGATGATAGCCCTCCCGGGCCCGGTGTCATTTTTTGCCCTTGCCATCCTGGCCTTGTGGCTGGCCTCTCCAGTGGTGGCCTGGTGGTTTAGCAATCCCATCCTGGAATATGAAGCCAGACTGAGCCCGGCTCAGATCACTTTCTTACGCAAACTTTCCCGCAAGAGCTGGGCCTTCTTCGAAACCTTCGCCGGTCCGGAAGATAACTGGCTGGCTCCGGATAACTTTCAAGAGCATCCCGTGCCCAAAGTGGCGCATCGCACCTCTCCTACCAATATCGGTATGTCACTACTGGCAAACCTGACTGCGTACGACTTTGGCACCATTTCGGCAGGCCGGCTTCTGGAGCGCACTTCCAAAACATTTCAGACCATGACAAACATGCGCAAGCATAGGGGACACTTCTTTAATTGGTACGACACGCAGACACTCCAGCCGCTTTATCCCTTGTATATTTCCACCGTGGATAGCGGAAATCTGAGCGGGCATCTGCATGTGCTACGGCAAGGCCTTTTGGCTTTGATCGATGAAAAGATCGTGCATACTCGCGTGTATGAAAGCCTCAGCGATGTGCTGGAGATCCTGAGTGATGCCACGCTTGCCATGCCGGAAATCAAAGATAATTACTTCCTGGAGCCCTTGCAAGAAGAGCTGAAGACCATCTTGATTTCACCCCCCATCACGCCTCTTGACGCACAAAAGTGTCTGGAAGGGCTGCTGCATAGTGGCGGACTCCTGTCCCGAAAGATGGCGAGCCTGGATAGCGATCAGGACAGCCTTTTGAATTGGTGGGCCAGAGCCTTTGTGGATCAGTGTCAGGATGCTTTGCAGGAATTGAACCTGTTTTTGCCGAACCTGGGGCAGGAAGGCTTTGCCAGATTGTCCGATACTCAGGAAATACCTACTTTGGATGAAATCCGGCTCTCGGATACGGCCGCAGGGCAGATGGCCAAAGACAGAATTGCCCTCATCCATGAACTTGCCGCAAGCGCCGAAGCTTTTGCCCAGGTGGACTATAGATTCCTCTATGATGAGAAGCGTCACCTGTTTACCATCGGCTACAACGTCAGTGAACTCCGGATGGATTCCGGCTATTACGATCTTTTGGCTTCCGAAGCCAGACTCGCCACCTTCGTGGGCATCGCGCAGGGCAAGCTGCCTCAGGAAAGCTGGTTTGCTTTGGGGCGCCAGCTCACCACGGCCCGGGGAGAGCCCATCCTGCTCTCCTGGAGCGGCTCCATGTTCGAATATCTCATGCCGCTTTTGGTAATGCCGAATTATACAAACACCATCCTGGATGCGACTTACAAGGCTGCCGTGCGGATACAAAAAGAATATGGCAAGAGGCATTCAGTGCCCTGGGGGATCTCTGAAAGCGGCTATAATGCCATTGATGCACAACAGAATTACCAATACCGCGCTTTTGGTGTGCCCGGGCTGGGGCTGAAACGAGGCCTGGGACAGGATCTGGTGATCGCGCCATACGCTTCAGCTTTGGCGCTGATGGTGATGCCGGAAGCGGCTGCCTCGAATCTTGAACGCTTGTCTGCGGAAGGCTTTGAAGCCCGCTACGGGCTTTATGAGGCGATAGATTACACCCGCTCCAGACTCCCCAGAGGGCAAAAACACACCATCATCCGCTCCTATATGGCGCATCATCAAGGCATGAGCCTGCTTTCCCTGGCTTATCTGCTGCTGGATCGCCCCATGCAAAGGCGCTTTGAAGCGGATTCCAAGTTTCAGGCCATCATGCTGCTCTTGCAAGAAAAAGTGCCCAAAGCTACTGCTTATTATGCGCGCACTACCAGCCTGGAAGAGCACTATCTCACATCTTCAGCGGCAGCTACGCCGATCCGCGTATTTACGAACCCCAGCACTGCCAAGCTGGAAGTTCAGTTCCTTTCCAATGGCAGATATCATCTGATGGTCACCAATGCCGGTGCCAGCTATAGCCGCTGGAACGATCTCGATATCACCCGCTGGCGGGAGGACCGCATCCGGGACAATCTTGGCACCTTCTGCTATATTCGTGATCTTGAAACCATGGAATACTGGTCTACATCCTACCAACCCACCCTCAGGGCAGCCAAGCGTTATGAAGCCATTTTCTCCGAAGACAGGGTGGAATTTCGCGGTAGTCATCAGGATTATGATACTCATACCGAAATAGCGGTTTCTCCGGAAGACGATATCGAACTGCGCCGCGTGCGCATCACAAATCGCTCCAGCAGCCGCAGAACCATAGACGTGACCAGCTATGCGGAAGTGGTGTTGGATTCGCATGCCGCGGATCTTCTGCACCCGGCCTTCAGCAAGCTTTTTATCCAGACGGAGATTATCGATCACCATAAAGGCATCATCTGCACCCGGCGTCCCCGCAGCGAAAGCGAGCCCGAACCCTGGCTCTTCCATCTGATGTCTGCCGCTGGAGCCCAGATCAATGAGGTATCCTACGAGACAGACCGCAGCAAGTTCATCGGCCGGGGCAATACCGTGGCCGAACCTTTGGCGCTCAGCACTCTTCCAGTGGGAGGGAGCACGGTGCTTTCCGGTAGTGAAGGCTCGGTGATCGATCCCATAATCAGCATCCGCTACCAGATCACTCTGGATCCAGAGCAAGCTGTTGTCCTAAATATCGTTACCGGTGTAGCACATACCCGCGATCAGGTCATGAATCTGATGGCGAAGTATCAGGATTGGCGTCTGACAGACCGCGTCTTTGACCTGGCCTGGACGCACAATCAAGTGCTCTTGCGTCAATTCAATATCTCCGAAGCAGATGCACAGCTTTACGGACGTCTGGCCAGCTCCATCATCTATGCCAATGCCTCACTCAGAGCCAATCCCGGCATCCTGATGAAGAATCGCAGTGGGCAGTCCAGCCTCTGGGGATACGCCATCAGCGGCGATCTACCCATAGTTTTGCTGCGCATAGAAGACGCTGCCAATATCGAGCTGGTGCGGCAAGTGATTCAAGCCCATACCTATTGGCGCCTCAAGGGCTTGATTGTGGATCTGGTGATCTGGAACGAAGATCGTGCCGGCTACCGGCAAGTGCTGCATGACCAGCTTATGGGGATGATCACTTCAGGCATTGAGACCAAAGTCGTCGATAAACCGGGTGGCATCTTCATCCGGCCCATAGATCAGATTACCGAAGAGGATCGCATCCTCATCCAAACGGTTGCCCGCGTAATTATCTCAGACACAGCCGGTACGCTCTCCGAGCAGATTGATGGACGCAGGCTATCGGAGATCGCAGTGCCTCCGCTCAGCCCCCAACGTGTTAAGCGTCACAGACCCTTGCCCGTCACTGCCATACCCCGTTTTGATCTGCTGTTTTTCAATGGATTGGGCGGTTTCACCGAAGACGGCCGTGAATATGTAATCACCACCACCGAGGATCAGCTCACACCTGCCCCCTGGGTGAATATTCTGGCAAATCCTTTCTTCGGCACAGTAGTTTCCGAAAGCGGGCTGTCCTACACCTGGGCCGAGAATGCCCACGAATTCCGCTTGACCCCCTGGAACAACGATCCTGTGAGCGACAACCGGGGTGAGGCCTTTTATCTGCGCGATGAAGAGCGCGGGAACTACTGGTCTCCCATGCCCCTGCCCTGCCGTGGAATCACGCCATACGTCACACGGCACGGCTTTGGCTACACCGTATTTGAACACAGCGAACACGCCATCCGCACCGAGGTCTGGGTCTATGTGGCCATGGATGCTTCTGTGAAGTTTGTCGTGATCAAGATCTTTAACGAATCCGGCCGGTCCAGACGGCTTTCGGCCACCGGATTTGTGGAATGGGTACTGGGAGATCTGCCCTCAAAATCCGGCATGCATGTGGTTACGGAAACTGACCGCAGCAGCGGTGCGATCCTGGCCCGAAATTCCTATAATACAGAGTTTGAAGGTAGGACAGGGTTCTTTGACGTGGACGATTCCGGCTTTGATCTCAAAGATACGAGCCGCTCTGTAACCTGCGACAAAGCTGAGTTCCTGGGGCGCAACGGCCGTCTTGAAGAGCCCGCAGCGATGTCCAGAAGCCGACTTTCCGGGAAAATGGGAGCGGGGCTGGATCCGTGCACTGCCCTCCAGGTGGAATTCACTTTGCAGCCGGAGGAAGAACGTGAAATCATCTTCCGTTTGGGTCTGGGCAGAAACGCCAAGGATGCCTCCACTCTGGCCAGACGGTTCAAGGGCGCTACTGCCGCTCGTGACGCTCTGGAAGATGTCTGGCAACACTGGAATCACACCCTGGGCGCAGTGAATGTCGATACTCCGGATCAAGCCCTCAATGTGCTGGCCAATGGCTGGCTACAGTATCAAAACCTGGCTTCCCGCATGTGGGGACGCTCCGGCTTCTACCAATCCGGTGGTGCTTTCGGCTTCCGTGACCAATTGCAGGATGTGCTGGCGCTGGTTATTACCAGACCCGACATTGCCCGCGAGCAATTGCTAAATAGCGGTAGCCGGCAATTCGTGGAAGGCGACGTCCAGCATTGGTGGCATCCACCCTCAGGACGGGGAGTGCGTACCCGCTGTTCAGACGATCTGCTCTGGCTTCCCTTTGTCGCCAGCCACTATGTGCACAGCACGGGTGACACCGGCGTACTGGATGAATCCCTCCACTTCCTGGAAGGGCGAGCGGTGAATCCCGATGAAGACTCTTATTATGACCTTCCCGAAAGATCAAGACAGGAAGCTACTTTGTATGAACACTGCGTCCGCGCCATCGAGGCCAGCCTGAACTTTGGCGAGCACGGTCTGCCCCTGATGGGCTCCGGAGATTGGAATGATGGCATGAACCTGGTAGGCTTCGGTGGAAAAGGCGAAAGCGTGTGGTTGGGATTCTTCTTATACGATGTCCTGATCCGCTTTGCTGAGATAGCCCGGATTTATCAGGATGAGGCTTTTGCGAAGCGCTATTTGCAGAAAGCCCAGACACTTCGTGATAATCTGAATAAGAATGGCTGGGACGAGCACTGGTATCGCCGCGCCTATTTTGACGATGGCACCCCGCTGGGCTCTGCCTCCAATGACGAGTGTCAGATAGATTCCATCTCTCAAAGCTGGTCTGTGCTTTCAGGCGCAGGTGAGCCCGAGAAATCATTGATGGGCATGAATTCCCTGGATCAGCATCTGGTGAAGAGAGAGCTGGGCCTGATCCAACTCTTGGATCCACCTTTTGATAAATCAGCCCTGAATCCCGGTTATATCAAAGGCTATGTCCCCGGAGTGCGCGAGAATGGCGGTCAATATACCCATGCCGCGGTTTGGGCAGTGATGGCCTTTGCCAAAATGGGGGATAACGAGAAGGCTTGGGAACTCTTTAGACTCATCAACCCTGTAAACCACAGCAGAAATCCCGAAGAGGCCAAGACCTATAAGGTGGAGCCTTATGTAACTGCTGCTGACGTCTATGCTGTGGCACCTCATGGCGGACGGGGCGGCTGGACCTGGTACACAGGCTCGGCAGCCTGGATGTACCGCTTGATCACGGAATCCCTGCTGGGTATGAGACTCGAGGTAGATAAACTGTTTATAGAGCCCTGCCTGCCAGAAGATTGGTCTGAATTCAAACTGCATTACCGCTATCGTGAAACGGTCTATCACATCACGGTTACCCAAAAACCGGATGAATCCAATGAGACGCGGATCAGCGTGAATGGTGCAGATCAGCCCGGAAAGTTCATTCCGTTAATAGACGATCGCCTGGAGCATTTCGTGGATATTGTGATTCCGCGTGGGTGAGCTGCTGGAGCTGGTTTGCTTTGCTGCTGGATTCGTTTGCGTCACGTGTCGATTAAAACAAGGGATAGCGATAAGATAGCTTGAAATGGATCACAGCTTATAGCAGTCTCCCCAGCCGTAAGGCCTGGGTCTGCCGCTTTTTCCTTGACACATATTAAGCTAAGATTAATCTGCTCGCATGAGAAGAATTGCGTTGTCGCTCCTGGTGCTAATCACACTGTTTTCCTGTGAGATCTTTGATCTACGGGATTCTCAGCTTCCCACTGTGGAGGCTGAGTGGAACGATTTTGCCACAAATCTGGAGCTTGCTCTGCAAAATCTGGAATATGCGTATGAGGATTCGCGCAATACGATTAACTATTCTCGGATATTTTCTGAGGGTTTCCGCTTTTATTTTGCCCAGGCCGATATCACGGATTTCAGCACGGATGCCCAATGGAACAGCACTCAGGAGCAGGATATGCTGCTCAATCTGCACACCCGCTACAGCAAGATAGACCTGAGCTTTGGGGCCCTGGCCACCGCGGATGAAATCTCTGCCAATGAGGCCAAGATTTACCGCTCTTATCAGCTCACTGCAAAACCTGTAAACTCTGAGGAACCAAGCATCCAGGTGCTGGGGAATCTGGAATTGCATTACCGTAAACAATACGGTTATTGGTATATTTACCGCTGGTACGATTACCGTTCCAGCGAAGGACAGACCTGGGGGAAGTTGAAGTATGAAAATAGTTAAATACTTGCCCCTACTCACGATGCTGATCATTTTTGGTTGTCATAACCCCTTCCGGCCGAATTTGATGGATTCTTCCACTTCGGTGATCCATAGCCGCAGCCCGGAAGAGCTTTTGCTGAATCTGGAAAAGTCCTATCGGGAGAAGAACATCAATATCTTCCGACAGCTTTTGCACAAAGATTATCGCTTTGAGCTGCTCTCCAGTGAGTATTCTCAGATCGGCATTGATATGGATGGAGATGGCATTCTCGATTCCTGGTGGGGTTACGATCAGGAGATCGAGCTCACGCGCAATATGTTTGAACGCGGCTCCAGTGACGGCACTTTCCCAGTGGCGGATAAGATCGAGCTACGCTTGCAGATACCACCCCAGGAAGTTTGGGAGAAAGATCCGGCTGTGGGCCGCGATACCTGGATTGTGATTCCCTGCTTTTTTGATTTGATTCTCAGCTATACATCCTCAAACAGCGTCTATATGGCCAATGGCATCGCCAGATTCTACCTGGTGGAAGAAGCCGGAAGCTGGAAGATCATTATCTGGAGGGATGAATCGAATCTATGACAGCTCGGATCATGGCGATAGATTATGGCACAAAGCGGGTCGGGATTGCCTTCAGTGATCCCTTGGGGCTGTTTGCCACGCCGCATTCGGTCTTGGAAAATGCGGGTTTTGCAGCCCTGCTCTCTGAAATCCAAAAGCTGATCGAAGCGCAGAATGTGAATCTGGTTCTGGTAGGTATGCCCTATGCCATCGATGGTAGTCTTAGCCCTAAAACAAAGGAAACCCTGGAATTTATGAAGGATTTGCAGCAGTCGCTACAGACCAGAGTGATCCCCTATGACGAGCGTTACAGCTCCTGCGAGGCCGAGGCCGAGCTCAAAAAGATGGGAAAAACCTGGCAACAGGCCCGCAAAATGGTGGATGCGATGGCTGCGGCCATGATCCTGAAAAGCTATTTGGAAAATGCACAAGATGCTAAATAAATGGACTTACCTGATCATAGCCCTTGTCGCTGTGGCCTTGATCATTATGGGATTTGCCGCACATGACATATTTCGGATGAAGGACAGCAGAGAGCGGGTAGTGCGCGTCCAACCAGGAGATAATGCCGCTACTATCGGCGCGCGTCTTCAGCAGGCTGGTATCGTAAAAAGTGCTGGCAGATTTCGTCTTTTGGCCAAGCTCAGAGGAGCAGACCGGCGTCTCAAGGCCGGCACCTATCTCTTTGGGGGACATACCAATCTCTGGGACACAGTCTCCCGATTGCAGGATGGATTATCCGAAACCATCCGGCTCACCTTTCCCGAAGGTCTATCTATGTATCGCAGCCTGAAAATCATCGCCGCCAGCAATCTGGCGGATTTTGACAGCCTTAATGCCGCGGCTACAGATACTTCTCTGGTGCGCAGGCTCACCGGTATGCCTCTGCGCAGTCTGGAGGGCTTCCTCTATCCCGAAACCTATGTTTTCCCAGTGCCTTGCTCCAGCGACAGCATTTTGGCGATCATGTGCAATGAGTTCTTTCGCAAATTGAGCTATAAGGGCATCAACATCAGTGAGATTCCAGATTTTTATGATAAATTGATCCTGGCTTCGATCGTGGAAAAAGAAGCGGGAAATGATGCCGAGCGAGACATTATAGCCGGTGTATTTGTGCGCCGTTTGCGCGTGGGGATGGCCTTGCAGAGCTGTCCCACGGTGGATTATATTTTGGAGCGAAGAGGAATCCGGCGAGAGGTTTTGAGCACAGCGGATACCAGAATCTTTTCACCTTACAACACCTATCAGAATCCGGGCCTGCCTCCCACCCCGATCTCAAATCCCAGGGTGGAATCGATCCAGGCCGCTATCAGCCCCCAGGATCAGGGATATCTGTATTTCTTTGCAGACCGCCGGGGCAATAATGTCTTCAGCACCAGCTATGAGGAACATCAACGTTTGCAAAGGCAAATGAGGCTGTAAAGTTTTTTGCTTGACAGAGAAAGGTATATGTTCAGTCTGGTCAAATGATAGTAATGAAACTTAAATGTATCTTGCCCAAACTAAAAAATAATACGCTATGGCGTATGGAGGAAACATGAAAAAAGTCCTTTTTATCCTGTTGGTCGTGAGCCTGGTTCTGATCATCTCTGGCTGCGGCTCAAACAAAAAAGCAGCTAAACCGGATGGAAATCAGGTCTATCGCCCCGGTTGGTGGAGTGAACAGAAAGAAGCAGATTATGTATGCACCTACGGTCAAAGTGCAAACTTGAGTGAAAACGCTTCCATCACCGCTGCGCGGAGCATTGCCATGTCCGATGCTGCCCAATATGTGCAAACAAACGTGGAAAGCATGATGAAATTCTATCTGGAAGAAGCCGGAGTGGTGGATCCACAATTGCTTAGCCTCACTTCAAACGTCATCAAAAACTCTGCCAAAGCTCAGTTTTCTGGAGCTATCGTAGGCAAGATTGAGACCCGCCGGGTGGATGAAGGCAATGGCCCCAGATTCAAAACCTGGATTCAGATGAAAATTCCCAAGGAACAGGTCGATAAAACAGTATTGTCAAACATCCGCAATGAAGAAGCTCTGTACAATCAGTTCAAGGCTTCCCAATCCTTCCAGGAGCTGGAAGAGCAGATGAAGAAATACTAAATAAGGTAATTTGAAAAAGCGCAGATTGGCAATCTGCTTTAGTGCAGATTGTCGATCTTGCGCAATATTACTTGCGGCCAGGCCAAACTAAAACTCAAGCTCCTGATAGCAATACCCCCTGTTTTTGCCATCCTTTTTTGCCCTGTACAGTGCCTTGTCTGCTTCGGCTACGATACTTTCTCGCTGAGGATTCTCACTTTGATAGGACATCCCAAGGCTTATAGTAAGGTTGATCTCTTTTTCGGAGCAATTTATCCGCATTTCAGACACAGCTTTGCGGATACGCTCTATTACGCCCATCGCCCCTTTCACGGTAGTCTCAGGAAGGACAAGCAGAAATTCCTCGCCGCCCCAGCGTCCCACAATATCCGAGATACGGATATTGCTGCGCAGCACTTTGGCCAGTTGCACCAACACTATGTCTCCACAATCGTGACCGTAGGTGTCGTTGACTATCTTAAAATTGTCGATATCGCACATGGCCACGCCCAAGCCCTTTTTGCTACGGGAACTACGCCGAATTTCTGTTTCGATAGCTTCTTCCAGTACTCTGCGATTGTACAAACTGGTCAGAGGATCCTTGCGGGCCATTGCTTGCAGCTTTTTCATGGCTTCCTGCAATTCCAGATTCGTTCGGGAGAGCTGGGAATTTAGCTTTTCCAGGTTCTCTTCAGCCTTTTTCTGGGGATCGATATTTACAAACAAGCCCAGGATGCAGCACAGCTTGCCATCTTCATCAAAGAGAGCCGTCACATGAAGGTCTGCCCAAAATATTTGGCCATCTTTGCAGAGGTATCTGCGGGTGGTGCGGATTGAGGGAACCTTTTTATTGATAAGAAGGCTATAATTCAGGTCGCTGTTTTTCCTGTCTTCTTTGGGCGTGACGTCAGACACGAGCAGCTTCTTGGCCTCTTCTTCGCTATAGCCCAGAAAGTTACTCCAGGCAGGATTTACGTTCATGTATTTGCCGTTGATATCGGTGATTCCTATTGCCACGACGGTAGAATTGAAAATCTTACTATATATAGTAGTTTGATCTTTGTCTTTCACAAAACCTCCTTATCTTTTTAGCTTAAATGAAAATGGGATACCAAGAGAGTTAAGGCTCTTAGTATCCCAGAGTTTTTCTGACGGGAATCTTAGGCTTCTGCTATGCTTCATTTTCCGGAACAAAGGTTCTTTGAGCCAGTTCGCGGTCTATCATCATGATGCCATGGCCGTGATCTCCCACCATTTTTAGCATATTTACGATGCGATCCACAGAGGATTCTTCTTCCACCTGTTCATCGATAAACCATTGTAAAAAGCTCTTGGTAGCGTGATCTTTTTCCTTGATAGCCAGGTCCATCAGCTCATCGATGGATTTTGAGATGAATTTCTCATGGTCCAGGGACTCTTGGAAAGCCTTGAGCGGAGTCTTAAAATCCACTGCGGGGCCTTCGATGGCTTTGAGCTTTACCCTGGCTCCACGTTCGATAAGATAATTGAAGAATTTCATGGCATGAAAGTGCTCTTCCTGGGCTTGTGCACTCATCCAATTCGCCATACCATCTAAGTTCTGATCTGCAAACCAGGCCTGTATAGAGATATACAGGTATTCGGAAAAGAGCTCCTTATTGATTTGCTCGTTTATCGCTGTTATCATTTTTGTACTGATCATTATTCCTCCTATAAGGGTTTTATTTTTTTCTATACGCTCAGGTAAATCTTCTGAGCAGTCAAGCCTCAAAGCAGATACTTACAAGGCCATAAGAATAGTATAGCCAAACAGGTCTAAAAATCAACTAAAAGTTTTCACAGCTTTGAATATATTTTCAAGCTGTCTTAATGTTGGCATTCTGGACAAAAGAAACTGGAGCGGCCTGCCAGCTTGAGATTTTGCACAGCATGTCCCAGCGGGCATTCCCGCTTTTGATAGACCCGTAAAAAGTGTTGGAATTCCCCAGTTTTGTCATCGATCTGGCGATAGTCTGAGATGCTGGTGCCTCCTACTGCCAAAGCCTCCTGGAGCACTTCTTTGGTCTGCTTCACGAGCTCGCGCAGCTCTTTTGGGCAGAGGCTAAGGCCGGATCTGTCTGGCCGGATTCCGCTTCTGAAGAGCAGCTCGCAGACGTAGATATTTCCCAGACCAGCTACAAGGCCCTGATCCAATAGCAGATTCTTCACCGGTGCTTTGCGGCCTTTGAATACCCGCCTCAGATAAGAGGGGCTAAAATCCCCCGAAAGCGGCTCTGGCCCCAAAGCGGGCAGGTATTTTTCCAGATTGGAGCTATCCAGCACAGTGATCTTGCCAAAGGTGCGGATATCTATGAAGCGCAGGGCCTCATCGCTTGCGAGCAGGAGGCGAGCGCGCTCATGTTTGAGTGGTTCATCCGGCCGAGGCTCATAGACCAGCTTGCCGGTCATCCGCAGATGGATGATGATACTGGCGGAACTATCCAAATGCAGGATCATGTATTTTCCGCGGCGCTCAGCTTTTGATAGCCTCGCAGGGAAAGGATCGCGGTCCAGATCAGGATCGACGATCACCGTGCCGGGATAGTAACATTCCAGGCCTGTGATGCTCTTGCTTTCCAGGACTTCGGCCAGACCATCCAATACGGTCTGTACTTCAGGAAGCTCCGGCATCAGCTTTCTTGATCATCGAGATACTTGTGAATCTTGTAAGCAGCCAAAGCTCCGTCTCCCACAGCCGTGGCTACCTGTCTGAGCGCTTTGGCCTCCACATCTCCCGCGGCGTAAACCCCGGCTTGAGAGGTGCTGTGATCCCGATCCGTCACTATATAGCCATGCTCCAGATCTATCTGTCCTTCAAAGAGTCTGGTATTTGGAATCGCACCGATAAAGACAAAGGCGCCATCTACTTCCAGCTCGCTGCTTTCTGAACTTTTATTGTTTTTGAGGATTACCTTGCGGGGCTCCTTGTCAAAATCAAAGCTCGTAACTACGGTGTTTGTGATCAGCTCAATTTTGGGATTTGCCTTTACTTTATCGATCAAAATCCGGTCTGCTTGAAACTTATCCAGCATATGAATGATGTGGATTTTGGAGGCATATTTAGCGATGAACAGGGATTCTTCAAAGGCACTATTGCCGCCCCCTATTACTGCTACGGTTTTATCCGGATAAAAAGGCCCATCGCAGGTGGCACAATAGGATACGCCCTTACCGGAATATTCCTGCTCACCGGGGACGCCCAGCTTGCGTGGTGAACTTCCTGTGGAGATCAGAATTGTGCGTGCTTTCCAGGTATTTACCGCAGTTACCACTTCCTTAATCTCGGCAGAGAGCTCCACTTTTATCACGTCTTCATACTCTATTTCGAGGCCAAATAACTTCGCTTGATTTTCCATGTCCTTGGCCAGTTTTGCGCCCAATACGGGCTCGGGAAAGCCGGGGTAATTTTCCACCCACTCTGTGGTGGTAAGCTGTCCGCCGGTCATGGGAGCCCTTTCTATCATCAAGGTCCGCAGCTTGTAACGCGCAGCATAAAGGCCGCAAGTGAGCCCGGCCGGACCTCCCCCAATGATGATAAGATCATATAGCTCGGAGCTATCGGCATCTGAGCCCAGATTCACGGAGAAATCAAGCATGTTTCACAGCCTCTTCTATCTTCCCCATCACCATCGCTTCCGGAGCGGCACCTTCCAGATACCATTTTTCATTGATCACAGTGCGCGGCACACCTTGTACGGAGTATTTCTGGGTGAGGTGCGGGAAGCCCGAAATCTCTACCATGTCGGCCGTGATTTTATCGCTATAATAGGCCATTTGATGCGCCAACATCACAGCTTTGGGGCAATATGGGCAGGTGGGCATCACAAAAACCTGCATGTGAACCGGTTTGTCCAAGCTATCCATGAACTTCTTGCCTTCATCGGTGATTTTGTGTTTTCCGCTGGAGACCAGCAGAATAGCAGCCAGGAGCGAGGAAAATTCGTAGCCCGCCGGGATGCCAAAAAAGCGGATACCGTAATCTTTTTCACCCATTACTGCGATAGCCGGGATTTTATCTATGCCGTACTTTTTTGCGGCAGCACTGTCGCTTTCAAATTGATGAACCTCGAGCTTGAGCAGCTTGTTTGTGCTCAGCAATTCTTCCAAAAGTTGATGGGTTTCTTTGCAATAGTTGCACTCAATCCCTTGAGTAAAGAGCACCAGGCGCACTTCTTTCACCATGTTTTGCAATGCTTTTGTTGTGTCTTTTATTACGTTTTCAGCGAGAATAGCCATATTCTCCTCCTCTTTTTGTAGATTCTTAAGTAATAGTATAACGTACCTTCGTTTGCAGGCAAGTATTACTGAGAGTTGTAGGAGGTTGGCGTTTTATCGTAGGGGCGTTGGGCCTAACGCCCAAACCGCCCCCCAAACCGCCGCCCAAACCGTGGTGGACTCGTTTTGTGGCGTGTCACCCTTTTAAGTAGCCACCCTGTGGATAATCCAGCATTCTGGTCTGCTTCTTTCTGCCTTTGGGAACTTAATCACCCCTTCATCTACCCTTAATCAAGCGTTAATTATTAACGCTTGATTAAGGGTAGATGAAGAGGTGATCGACGCCTTGGAGAGAGGGAGAAAGGAAAGAAATA